>ERZ1643249.4012-NODE-4012-length-12615-cov-8.145541_pt1 | contig 12615 bp, 10 predicted proteins | sample MGYA00579263_ERZ1643249 | MGnify/ENA primary metagenome ERZ1643249 (study PRJEB29033, sample SAMEA4952264) | chicken gut metagenome | biome: Broiler Chicken; feature: Gastrointestinal Tract; material: Caecum | place: Ireland | collected 2018 | study: Broiler...
GGAAGTGCCGTTATGTAAGCATTTACGCGGATTTTTTGCATCGTTCCCTTATTTAAGCCCGTTATTCCTATGTGTATATCAATATTTTCGGCGGAAGGATTTTGGCTTTTTATCTGTTCATATCCGGCTTTTTTTATGTCGTCCGCTGTAACAGTAACCATAAAGTTTTCAAAAGCGACGTTTTTTATCGTGCCTTCGTTTTTGGAAAACATCGCCACCATATATTCTATGGCTGTGCCGTCCGCTTCCAAAGCGGAAGACTCTATTTCCATATTATATATCGTGTGTCCGTCGCCGTCTAAAACGCCCTTGAATACGCCTGCGGTGTTCCACTTCTTAGTTAGCGTTATGTCTGCGCCCAGCTTATAATTTCCGTCTTTTTCGCCGGCTGCCATTTCTATAAGCTGCTGTTCGGTGTATATCGTCGTCTGCTGGCTGTCGGAGGGCTCTATTGCACGGCTTTCCTTATATCCGCACGCCGAGCAAACCCGCTCTTCTTGTCCCTCTTTACCGGGCTCGGGAGCAATAACCGTCTGCCATTCCCCGAATTCGTGCGGCAATTTTGCTATCGTCCTTTCCTGTTTTTCGCCGCAGGAGCAGTATGCCGTCTCCTTTCCCTCCTTTTCACAGGTAGCTTCTTCCGTCACCTGCCAGTCGGAAAAAACGTGCTCGTGCTTTTTTTCATTGCATCCGACGGCAAAAAATACTGCCGCTCCCAGTAATAAGCACATCATCACTTTCGCTATCTTTTTCATTTTTATTCTCTCCGAAAAAGCTTTTATATATATATTTTATAATCATTATTCAAAGTTGTCAAGAAAAAACACATTTTTTACTTCACAATAAACTTATCAACATTGTGGAAAACCCGTGTGGATAAGTTTATATCTCTTTTTTTTGTATTTTTCTAAATTTTTTTTCCACATTTTTATACAGCTCTTATACCTGTTTTTTACTTTTCTTTTACACCTTTTGCTGTTGAAAAAATTCTTGTTTTTTTTCCTATTTCACTATAAAAAACCTCAATTAAAGATGATTTTTTAAAATTATAAAAGTTATTAACATTTACACAGCACCTATATACTTATACTACTATCTTTAAAAAAATAAATAATATATATCATTCCGTAAAAAAAAAGAAAAAATTTACTATAATAAAACTTGACAAAATAGGTAGGTTGATGTATAATGCGTATGCCTGAATCGAAAGGTTAGTCCTGACGGAGAAGGAAACAAATGAAATTTTGTGTTCTCCGTCAAATATTTAAAGGCGGAGGTTTTTTTATGGAAAAAAGAATAGCTGTACTAAGTATCATTGTGGAAGAAAACGCGCAGACAGATAAGATAAACGAGGTGCTGCACAAATTTAAGGGTTACATAAAGGGCAGACTGGGTTTGCCGGAAATAAACGAAGGCATATCGGTTATATGTATCGTACTTGACGCGCCCAACGACATAATAAACAACATGACGGGCAAAATAGGTATGATAGAAGGCGTCAAGGCAAAAAGTCTTGTTAGATAAATAATTTGTTTATAAAGGAGAAAAAAAATATGAAAAACGCAGTGAAAAGAATTTTACTTTTAGCGCTTGCCGTCGTTATGGCGGTGGGAATGGGCGTGCTGGCCGCGTGCAACAATAATACAAACGACGGCAAAACAAGCCTTACGTCGCTTACGATAGTAGCTCCCGACGGGGCGCCGGCTTTGTCGATAGCAAAGCTCATCAACGACAACCGCAATTTTGCCGAAACCACTACTTATAAAGTGGTAAACGCGGCGAATATAAAAAATTATGTCGTAGGAAACGGCGAAAAGGCGGATATTGCGCTTATTCCCGTAAATCTTGCGTCGCTTCTTATCGGGGACGGCAGCGAATACAAGGGCGTTGCCACCGTTACACACGGCAATCTTTATATGCTTTCGCTTGACGAGACGGCGATAAACAAAGACAATATTGCTTCCTTAAAGGGAAAAACCGTGGCGGTAGTAAATATTGCAAACGTTCCGGGTCTGACGTTTAAGGCGGTACTTAAAGACAGCGGCATAGAGTTTACCGAGGATGAAAGTCAAAAGACAGACGAAAACGTCTATCTTATAGGAATAAACGGATCGGATATAGCGACGACGCTCAACCAGAGCAAGGCCGACTACGTCATTGCTCCCGAGCCCGCCGTGTCCACTATTACCGGCAAGGTGCCCGCCATCAAAAAAGTAGCGGCGCTCCACGACATTTACGGCAGTTATCCTCAGGCGGTTATGGTGGTGAGAAACCAGCTGCTTGAAGAAAACAAAGACGTTGTAAAACAGGTTTTCGCGGCTATGCAGGAAAACGAAAGCTGGATAAAAGAAAATCCCGCTCTTGCCGCCCAGGCGGTTGCGTCGCGTCTTGACGAAGGCGAAACGCCCTCCTTTACCGCGGACAACACTACCGAAAGCAGCGTTGAAGGATGCAGCATAAAAATGGTGACGTTTACCGACAGCGAAATCGAAATAGTCAAAAATTATATTGACGACATAATTTCTTTCGGCACGACGTCCGCCGTGGCAAAACAATTTGACGACGCGTTTTTCGTCGATATAAATGAGTAGTAAAGCGGCGAAAATTGTAATAAACTTAATATACCCGATGGCCACTATTGCGGTTTTGCTTGTAATTTGGTACTTTTTTTATCTTTCCGCCGGCAGCGAATTTATTTTTCCTTCGCCGCAAAGCGTGATAAAAAAAATATTCAGTTACCTGGCCGTCGGGTATTTTTGGCAATCGCTTTTTTCCACTTTATCGAGGGTAATCGCGACTTTTTTGATAGCCCTTCTGCTGGCAGCGGTGCTGGGAACGGCGGGATATTTTGCCGCTCCCGTAAAAAAAATAATAGCGCCTTATATAAAGATAATGGTTTCGGCGCCGACGGTTGCCGTAATGCTCATTCTAAATATGATGCTGGTAAAAAGTACCGTCTCTCCCGTAATAGTAGCGCTTACCATAGTTTTTCCCATGACCTATTCGGCGATAAACGCCGCCTTTGCGAAAATAGACGTAAAGCTTATCGAAATGGCGAAAATTTATAAAGTGCCGTTAAAAAAACGCATATTTTCGCTTATCTTGCCGTCGGTACTGCCGTATGTAGCCGAACAGGCGTCCACCACCTTGTCCTTTACTCTCAAAATAATAGTCTCGTCGGAAATAATAGCGTTTACGTATAAAAGTCTGGGAGGAATACTAAACCAGGCCAACACCTATCTCGATATGGCGGGCGTGCTGGCGATAACCATAATATCGGTAGTCATCGCGATTGCGTTCGAGTACATAATAAAGCTGGCGGTGTTTTTGTTTAAGAGGAGAAAACGCCTGTGATAAAACTGGAAAACATAAATAAAGAATACGGCGAAAAGATAGTTTTTGAAAATCTCAGTTTAAGCATAGAAGAAAACGCAGTCACCGCGGTGCTGGGCGAAAGCGGAGTGGGAAAAACCACACTTCTAAATATTTTGTCCGGCGCGGCGTCATATACGGGAAAAACGCAAAACGACAGCCGTAAGGTGTCTTTCGTCTTTCAGGAGGACAGGCTTATCCCCTTTATGACGGTAAACGAAAATCTTGAATTTGTGCTGGGAAAAGGCGATTATACCGAAAAACTAAGGCAAGTGGGTATCGAAGAATACAAAGACAGTTATCCTTCGAGTCTTTCGGGCGGAACGGCAAGAAGAGTGGCGCTTTTGCGGGCGTTTTTGTATGACGGCGATCTTATGCTGATGGACGAGCCCTTTTCGGCGCTGGACCTAAGCACCAAATACAAGGTTATGCAGCTGTTTTTGAAGTTGTGGGAGCAAAAACGAATTACCGCGGTCATTGTGACGCACGACATAGAAGAAGCCGTATTTTTGGCGAAAAGAATTGTTGTTTTGGGAGAAAAAGGCGTTATTAAGGGAGATTTTATAAACCGCGGCGACATAACGCGAAAAGAAATAACGCAATTATTTATTTAACCTATTATTAAACAGATAAAGCATTGCCGTTGACACATATATAAAATTATGTTAAAATTATGCGGTAATGCTTTTTTAGTAAATCGACAAAGGAACAGTAACAAGATGGAAGAAATCAAAAACCAAGACAAAAACGACAGTAATTTAAGTAAAGAAACATATCAGCCCGAAACGGAAAGCGGCAAAAAAGAACAGGGAAAAATAAAAAAATATTTTTCTTCCCTTCCCAAAAGATATTTTATCACCGCGTTTTCCGGCATGGCGCAGGGACTTTTTGTGACGCTTATTGCCGGCACTATACTCGCCCAGATTGCCGGCTGGATAGGAGACAATTACGTAGGCAACGCGCTTGGAAACATCGCGGCGATTGCAAAGACGCTCATGGGAGCGGGCATAGGCGTGGGAATAGCGCACGCTCTTCAAAAAAACAAGCTGCTGGTTTTTTCCGCCGCCGTCGCGGGTTTTGCGGGCGCGTTTGCCGATAAGCTTTTGCCTTCTTCAACGGCGTTTGCGCTTACTTTGGGAGCGCCCGGCAATCCAATAGGATCGTACGTCGTCACTATGCTGGTAGTGGAAGTCGCGGGCTTGTATGCGGGCAAAACAAAGCTGGATATTCTTATTGTACCGCTGGGGACGCTGCTGCTCTCTTTTTGCGGCGTGTTTTTGTCCTTTCCGTTTATATGGCTTATTGACGAGCTGGGAGAACTCATCGCCATCGCCACCAACGCTACGCCCTTTGTCATGGGAATAGTAATTTCCGTCATCATGGGCATACTGCTTACCATGCCCACCTCTTCCGCTGCCATTTGGGTCACGGTTTCGTCCGGCATAATTTCCGCGTACGAGGCGGGGGCGGGCAATCAGGCTCAGTACGAGGCAATTTTACTTGCCGGCGGCGCCGCTACCGTGGGATGCGCCTGCCACATGGTGGGATTCGCCGTCGCGTCCTTCCGCGAAAATAAGATAAGCGGACTTATTTCGCAAGGAATAGGCACGAGCATGCTGCAAATTCCCAATATCATGAAAAAACCGATAATAATGCTGCCTATGATTATTACGTCCGCCATTTTAGGACCGCTTTCCACCTGCGTTTTCGGCTTGAAATGCGGCTCGTCGGGCGGCGGAATGGGCACAAGCGGACTTGTGGGCGTATTCGACCTGTTTGCCTACACCAAGGGAGCGCTGGGCATAACGGGAATTATTCTTCTCATGTTCGTGCTGCCCGCCGTTCTTAATCTTTTAATAAGCGAATTCATGCGAAAAAAAGGCTGGATAAAATACGGGGACATGAAGCTGCCCGACTGACTTTTATTAGAGGAAAAAAATGAATATTTTATCTGTTATCAAAAAAAATCCTCTCATCCGCGCGGCGGACGCCGGCAAAGAGTTTGAAAGCGCCGTCAATTCGCCGTCCGACGTCATCTTTCTTATAAAAAGCGAAATATATTCGCTTAAAAAGATTGTTTCGTACGCTCAGACGCACGGCAAAAAGATTTTTGTGCATCTCGACCTTTGCGATGGTTTGGGAAGCGGCGAGGCGGCGGTGAATTTTATTGCCGATTTTATAAAACCCGACGGCGTAATTTCCACAAAACTCGCTACCGTGAGGGCGGCAACGGAAAGGGGACTGTCCTCCGTGTACCGCGTGTTTTTGATAGACAGCCAGGGCGTGTGCACGGCAAAAAACACCGTCCGTAAATGCGACTGCGATTTTATAGAGATAATGCCCGGCATCATATATAAGGAGATAAAAGAGTTTGCTCTTCTCAAAAAAAATCTTATAGCCGGCGGCCTTATTGAAACCCGCGAAGAAGCGCTTGCGGCGTTGCAGGCGGGAGCGCTGGCGGTGTCGAGCAGCAAAACCGTCAGCCTTTGACGGGGCGCACAACAATTCCGCGGCATAAATACAGCCGTTACTTTTTTTGCGTAAGAAAATTTCTTGCGCTTTTTTTATGCCTTTTATTGTCTTTTGAGGGCGGCTTTTATCGGTAAAATTTCCGCGGCGAAAGATTAAACGCGGTGGCGGCGTCCCGCTTTGCCGCGGCGAAGTAAAATCCGGTTATTAAAAGTAATTTTATAAATTCAAATAAAAAAGGACTTATTAAAAGTCCTCGGCAAAAAATATGCCCTATTTTAACGCGTCCGTTTTTCCTGATACCAAAGCCTCGAGATTATCGAATATCTTTTTTTCGTCCCAGTCCCACCACTTCAATTCGAGAAGCCTTTCAATAGTCTTATCGTCGAATCTTTTCTTTACCGTTTTACACGGATTTCCGACTGCTATCGAATACGGCGGAATAGATTTGGCAACTACGGAACACGCCCCGATTATGGCGCCGTCGCCAATGTGAACTCCCGGCAGGAAAGTGACGTTTTCGCCTATCCAGACATCGTTTCCGATGACCGTGTCTCCCTTTAACGGAAGATCGCTAAGCGCCGGCGTAACTTTTTCCCAGCCGTTTCCCATGATATTAAACGGGTAAGTCGTGATTCCGTCCATTCTGTGATTGGCGCCATTCATTATAAACTTGACGCCTTTGGCAATGGCGCAAAACTTGCCGATGATCAATTTGTCGCCTATGAACGGATAAAAATGGGTAACGTGTTTTTCAAAGTCCTCGCCGTTTGTTTCATAATCGTCATAATAGGTATAGTCGCCGATAACGATGTTCGGATTCTTTACCACATTCTTGATAAAGCAAACGCCGGGAAGGTCGGGATTCGGATGTATTTTGTTTTTGTCCGGTCCAATCATTTAATCACCTGCCTTAATATAGGTTTTACATTAAATCACAACGACTTTTATCCGTTCGTCGCTGCCTTATTGTATTTTTTGCAGCCGCGCGCCGGTTTTATTTTTTCTTTATCTGTCCAACGCCGAAAAACCGCTTATGTCTTTATAAACGAGGGCAAGAAGAATTTTCGATTTTTTATATTCGGTGCTTTTTTATATCGTGCCGCCGCAGACAGTATAGCACAAAGCGACGAAAAAAGCAAAGCATAAGTTGCTTACAAAAAAGGCAATTTATAAAAGCTTGACAAAAGGCAGTTTTTAAGAAAAGTAAACGCATTACGTAACATATAAAATACAACGAATATGCGCCCGTAAAATGCCGATTCGCCGGGCGGATGATTTTATATGCCGAGAACGAATTGCAACTAAAAAAGCCGGCAGCTTTTAGGCTCATTCGTCGGGCGGAAAACCATAAAGCCCCGGGAGACGTATCCTTCGCCGCGTCTTATTTTATTTTGCCGCAGGAGCTAACGGTTTTATGGCGAGGACTTATAAAAACAAAGGCTTGCGAAAACATGTCAATAGTGACGTATAAAGCATAAAATAACCCATATCTGAAAGCTGACGTATAAAGTATAAAACAGCGCCTTTTTCTGCCGCGCCGTCTTGTTTTTCGGCGGCATAGGCAATCGCCGTTTTGTCTTAAAGCCGCCGCGCTTATTATGCGGAGAACGATGATACCGCTTTTTGTTTTATAGAGAACGATTGTCTTTTTGCCGGCGGAATTTTAGTTAAAAGTACAAAAATTTTTTGCGCTCCGGTCAAAAAAAAGGTATTTTTTATGCGAATAATTACGAAAATATATCGTATTTATTAAATTTCGGCCTGTTATAGATGAAAAATCAAGCACGCGTTTTTTATTTAGAATTACGAAAAAAACGGCAAAAACAACGTATTTTACGGTAAAATTAAAGAAATAAGACAAAAATACGAAGTTTTTTCGTGCTATACGAGAAATTATCGTATGCAAAACGACGTATTTTGCTCCAAAAATCTATTTCCGCCGTGAAAAATAAAAAAGCCGCCGTCGTTTTTCTTCTTTTTTTCTTTTTGTCATAGGCGTAGCGCCGCCGTCTTTCTTCCCGCGTTTTGGAGCGATCGCAAAAAATAAAGCAGTTGATCCGCCTTAAAAAAGCGTTTTCAGTTCTTGGAAAAGCGGTTTTTACAGGCAAAAAGCAGTGTATTTTGCACCGAAAATTCGGCTCTAAAAAAGCGCTTTATACAACGATAATAATGTGTAGGCGGCAAAATTTTTTTCGATTTACGGCGCGATTACGGGCGCCCGCATGGAGAAAGCGCGGCACAGGCGTGGCCCTATATTAAGAATAAGGCCTGCAAATTGTTTTTTCGGCCTTTTTTGGCGCCAAACGCAATGATAGGTTTTTACATCATAAAGTTAATAAGAGCAAAATAAACGCGGTTTTTTGCCGTCAAACGACGTTTTAGCTTGTTATGGTAGGCCTATTGTCAAAACTTATGGCAAAACGTGCGGCTTTTAAATAATTTTTTCTTTCGCAAAGTTTTATTTATGCGCGTCGTCTTTAATAAAAGCGGTGTTTTTATTAAAAAGCGTGATTTCGCGCCCGTATTGAGTGATTTTATTAAAAAAGAGCGGCTTATGAGCATTTACGGCGATTTATTATAAGGAGCGCAGTGCTGGCTGCTGCGGCTATTTTGTTTTTCCGGTGCGGTTGTCTTTATTAAAAAGCAGAACATTACGAAGACGGCCGCTGCTTTTGCTCCGCTCGAGCGAATTTTTTGTTTTTATGTCGCGGTGAATGTAAATTATCAAAAATTCTTATATTTTCGTCATTGCGCGCGGATAGCGGCCCAAGGTATGGCACAAAAAATCATGTTTAACTATTTATACAAGCAAAATAACGCGCGATTTTTATGTTGGGCAAAATGAGCCGAGTTTAAGCGTCAGCGAAAATTGCGCCGGACGTCATCCGCACGCTACAAACAATAAGTTTTCCGCATACAACGGAAAGCCCGCGTTGAATTTTTATAAAAGTCTCATTTTTGCGGTTAAACGCCGCTTGAAAAGGCAAAATTTTTCGGCGGAACGTAAATGCGCGCCCTTTTTATCGGCAAAGTCCGTAACCGGACGCAAAAAAAGCAAGATTGTCCTATTTTTAATATTCTCGTTATCGCCGGTTGTATAAAAAACGCCTCGCGTAAAGAGCGTCTGTTTTACAAAAGCAAGGCGTTTGCCTGCTTGGCAGACTTTTCTATACAAACTGCGCCGAAAATAGTCACTAATGGAAAGCAGTTCTTTTCTTTTGCCGGTCAGCATGCCGCGAAAAGCGTTTTTATTATTCTTTGCGGGTAGAGACGGTGCGATCGGCAGAAAATATAGTTGCGCCAAAAAAGAAACGCGCAGTGTTTGTCTGTTTTTTTCCGGAGGGCGGGCGTTTAGTAAAGCACGGGCTTTTTATATTCTTCGGGCGAGCCTTTTTTATCTGCCGGCACGGCGCTTTTTTGCCCGCATAGCAAGCGCGAAAAGCTGTGCCTTTTATGTTTTCGGACTTCGGGACAAGGCGAAAAGCCGTCGGCTTTTTTGTTCGAAAGATATATTTGCGTGCCCGATACGCTCAGGCTTACAACTAAACGTAATTGCGTCAAGCGCGACGTCGCAAAAGCGAAAATATGCGCCGAGAGCAGAAAATCACGCAATAATGGCATAATTACGAAATATATTCGTAAAATTGCGCTAAAATTTGCATAGACGGCTGATTTTGTTCAAAAACTTAACAAAAATGACCCAAAACAGCGATTTTTTTGCCGGTCAAAATCATACGAAAAATTTTCGTACTGAACGAAGAATATTCGTAAAATGCAAAAAATCATGCAAAAGCACGGCAAAAATGCTGTTTTTTGCTGTTTTTTGATTGTTAAAATTTGTTTTATTGCGGTAAAAATTCGTCTGAATTTATTATAAATACGAGAAAAATTCGTATAATTTTACACAAAAAATTCGATTTTACCATTATGCGCCAAAAAACTCCCGCGTTTTAGCTGCTTGCAAAAGGTCTGGTTTTGACGATAAGGTCGGCTTTTTTACGCGACATTTTCTCCGTGATCAAGGAAAATTTTTATCGGCGGGCGTTTAGAGACGTAATAGTTTTGAGCGTTTTGTGCGGCGAAAAAGGCTTAGCAATTGTCGCCGGTCGGTCTATTTTTTGAGTAGGAAATAAGGCTTAGTTGTCGCCGTCTGGCCGCTATATTTTGTGTTGGTTTTCTTTTATATCAAGAAGTTTTCTTGTGCCTTCTGTCAAAAACCGCGTCGCGTACGGCGCAATTTTTGCATTAAAGAGCCGGGCAAAAAATGGTTTTACTCTTTTTATATTGTTAGACAGGGGCGGTTTTTTCTTTATTTGTGTCCTTTTGCGGTCGCGCTATCTCGTTCTGTAGGAAAAAAAGAACGTTTTGCATTCTTAGTCCCGGCAAAAATAGAAATAAGCGCTTGTTTTTTGTAGATGCCGCTAAAAATATGTCGTTATTGCTAAATTTTTGCATGTCGGCAGTAAAGCGACAGAAAAAACTTTGTTGCTTTTGCGCAATTCGGACATTAAATCCGGATGTTAATTGCGGGAAAAAAATTCTTTTTATTTTTTGCAAAAATGTCCAAATTTTTTATAGAGCCGTAAAAATTTATTTGCTTTTTAAGTCAAAAATAAATAAAAACAGTTGCATTTTACGAAAAAATATCGTATAATATCGTTAATATAGGTGTTCGGAGGCGTCAAATGCTGGAAATGGGTCCCAGAATCAAGGAATTCCGCAAAAAAAACAATTTAACGCAAAGCAATCTGGCAAATTTAATGCGGACAACCCAAGATACGATATCGCTTTGGGAGTTGGGGAAAAGTTATCCCGATGCCGAAAATATCGTGCGTATGGCCAAACTTTTTCGCACTTCGGCCGATTATCTATTGGGTCTTACAAATGATCCGCGAAAATAGCGGATTTTTAATCAAATTATAAGAAAACTGTAATTTATTTTGATTGTAAAAAATAGTTATGAAATCATAACTATAATACGGAGGTTTTAAGTATGAAAAAAGGGCTTGGAAGAGGTTTGGGCGCATTATTGTCCGATTCCGAACAGGAGTATGATTTGTTTTCTACTGCCGAGGAAAAGGCTGCCCCTTCTGAAGTTTTGGATCAACCGACGGAAATAAATATTTCATTGATTGAGCCGAATGTCAATCAACCGCGTAAAATTTTTGATGAAAATGCGTTGATGGAATTGACAAACAGTATTCGGCTTCACGGAATTATATCGCCGCTTATTCTTGTAAAAAGCGATGGCGGTAAATATATGATTATAGCCGGCGAAAGAAGATGGCGTGCAGCTAAACGCGCCGGACTTCTTACTGTTCCGGCGATTGTGAGAGACTACACTCCGCTTCAAATCAAAGAGATTTCTTTGATTGACAATTTGCAGCGCGAGGACCTAAATCCTATCGAAACCGCTCGAGCAATTAAGCAACTAATGACAGAATACAACTATACACAGGAACAAGTAGCCGACAGGATAGGAAAAAGCCGCCCGGCAGTTGCAAACAGTTTGCGTTTGCTTACGCTTTCCCCGTCTGTCATCGACCTCGTGGAAAAAAACCAACTTTCCGCTGGCCACGCGCGTTGTTTGGTAGTTGTTCAAGATCCTGCGTTACAGTATCAGCTTGCGACCGAGGCGATAAAACGCGCGCTTTCTGTGCGTGACTTTGAAAAAATGGTCAAAAAAGCCGTTATGCCGCAGCAAAAAACCGTTGCTCCGCAACAAAGTATCGAGTTAAAAGATATGGTAAACAGAATGCAGCGTGTTTTTGCCACAAAAGTTACCGTGTTGGGCAACGATAACAAAGGGCGTATTTATATTGATTATTATAATCGCGATGATCTCGACAGAATCAGTTCTATTTTGAGTTCTTTGGAAAAATAATCAATCGATAGCCTATTTAATATGTGTTTTTGGGAGTGTTTCACGTGAAACACTCCCATTTTTATACAGAAATATGTTTCACGTGAAACATATTTAGGAATAGGTTTCTACAAAATCTAGTAAAAATATTCAAGCAGTAATTATAGTCAAATATAAATAAATTGTATATAAAAATAGGACGAACAATTACTCATTTAAAACAAAAATAGTTATGAAATCATAACTTAGATAATTAGTGATATTTACAATGTAAAGAATGTTCCACGTGAAACAATCAATTAAGCTAAACACGGGATATGCTTGCTGTCTAAACGTTAATATGTGTAATTTTACTTAAACAGAAATAACAAGTAAAATAGAGAAAATAAACATATATATCTTTGCGCTATCAAATTGACTGGCGATAGTCATCTCTGTTGTGGAAACGCTAATGTGACGCTTTATAAGGGCATAACGCAAAATGTATAATATTACGTTTGAAAATCTGTCATAAAAAGTTCATCAGGAAAATACACTTATCCACAAAGTTATATACATGTGTGGATAAGTACACCACATTGCAAGTATAAAGATTAAACTAATGATAAACCAGTAGTGCAATATTGTAGATGTCATAAAAACAAATGAAAGCATATATTAATATGTGGATAAAGTTAAGTCACTTTGAGATATGCACTGTTTATCGCGATTTATCCACAATCGTGTATAACTTGCGCTAGAAAAAAATATATTATATATAAAATATATTAAAAAATATATAAATTGTCGGTTGGATCAGTCTTAATAAAGGTATTTAATCGCGAGATTACGGAATAATATATAAGAAATATGTATTACAATGAATTTAATCAATATAGAACAAATCATTAAAAAATCAAATTTTTGTA
>ERZ1643249.4013-NODE-4013-length-12613-cov-5.260471_pt1 | contig 12613 bp, 9 predicted proteins | sample MGYA00579263_ERZ1643249 | MGnify/ENA primary metagenome ERZ1643249 (study PRJEB29033, sample SAMEA4952264) | chicken gut metagenome | biome: Broiler Chicken; feature: Gastrointestinal Tract; material: Caecum | place: Ireland | collected 2018 | study: Broiler...
GAACTATCGACATCTGTGCGACAATTTGGATATATAGCGGCAAACGACTAATGTCGAGACGTTGGTTCTTTTGTCCCACAAAGAACCCGATAGTCATATCAGCGTAAATATCGAGTTTGGGGAAGGCGAGGGGAAGTTATCTCTCAAAGAAGTGGAAAAGCGGGCAGAAGCGCAAAAGCCGAAAGAAAAAGTAACGTATAAGGTGATGCAACAGTACATCGAAGAACATTATGGCTTTAAGGTGCACACGGCGTATATTGCGGAAGTGAAACGCAGTTTAGGCTTGCCGATGTATGACGCGCCCAATGCAGTAGAGGAATTAAAACATCCGAGACCGCATCCTACTGAACAGATGGTATCGGCGATCAAGGAAACAATGGCGCATTTTGATTTTATTTAGTTAATTAAAAGATGATGCTTCAAGTCGTGTTGAGTTAGTTATGATTGAAGCTGAAAAAATGTGTTATAATATCATTACAAGGAATTTATTCATTCGTCCTATCGTAAACGATATCCGTTTCAAAAAGAACGAAGTTGTAAATATACATGAGTTTCATTGAATTTGAAATAATTTAGTTGCGATTTGAGTTGATAGCGAAACGATTTTATGATAGGATAAATACTGCAATTTAGAGGTGTTTTACTATGGCAAAAAACGATGAAATACAATTTGAAGTCGAACGCGATTTTGCAACAAGATTTGTAGCGGAAAAATATCGTTCTAATGGCTACGGGAGACATTTTCATCGCAATGTGGAAATTTACGGAGTACTTGATGGGGAAGTAAACGTTATCATTGCGGGTGATAAGCATACATTGAAAAATGGGCAAATAGCTATAGTTAATTGTATGGAGGTGCACGAATACGATATTGGCGACGGAGCGGAGATATTTTATTTTCATATAGGGACATCTTATCTTTCGTTGTTTATTTCAAGCTATAGCCACAGTTTGTTACCGAGGTGGTTACTTGATACGGATTATAATAAAAAACTTTACGAAGAAATAAGTACGCTGTTTAATAATTCGAAAGATTTATCCGAATTGAAAAAACACGGTATTGCAACATGTTTGATTGCAGACATAATTGAACACTATGGTGTTCTTGAAGGAGGATATGACTCAAAATCTCACGAAATAATCGAAGCAGTAATACAATACATTTACGAGCATTATTCTGAGGATATTACACTTGCTTCGCTGGCAAATGAATTTTATATAGATCCTAAGTTGCTTTCCAAAAAGCTTTCAAATTGTCTTGGTATAGATTTAAGATTGTTTGTAAGCGATATTCGCTTACAGAAAGCATTGCAAATGATGGAAGATCCGAATATGAGAGGTGTGCCAAAGAAAGAAATAATTAGAAATTGTGGATTTAAGAGAACTGAAACTTATTATACGACATTAAAAAGATATCGGGAATTATATAATAATGAAAAATTCTAACAAATTCACATTATTAAATTTGTTAGAATGTAAGAGCTTAACATATGCAAAGCACAAAAATACGAATTAACGCATAACTATGACGAATTAAAGCATTGACAAAACACTCGCAATGTGATAAAATATAAGACGTGAAGTGATAGTGTGACTTTTTCAAAAAATATGTCGCAGCGAGGTGTAAAATGCTTGACACAATAATCAAAAAGGAATACGCTTTAGCAAGCAAGCAAGCAAGCAAGCAAGCAAGCAAGCAAGCAAGCAAGCAAGCAAGCAAGCAAGCAAATTTAATCCCGCGATTTTTCAAGGGTGCGGAATGCACTCTGTTTTGTATGCAATAAAAAGGCACTGCTGTGGTTTTTATAACCATTGGCAGTGTCTTTTTGTTTATTTTACGTCAGTAAACAATAAAGATGCAATTCCATTAAACTTATTTTAGGTGTAAACGATGAAGCTGCATTACATATCTGGTGGTACAGAATTTAATACGCGTGATAAAAATGTATCCGCTCCGTTGCTAAGAAAACTTTTTGATATAGAATATGTAGGAAGCAAAGCTAAACTTTATATAAGCGCCGTCGGGTTTTATCGTGTATTTTTGAATGGTAAAGAATTGACAAAAGGTTTTTTTGCACCGTATATAAGCAATCCCGATGATTTGATTTATTATGATGTATATGATGTTACCGATATTTTAGGCAAGCAAAATGTAATATGTGTTCTTTTGGGGAACGGTTTCGGGAATGCGCTTGATTGCGGAATATGGGATTTTGATAAGGCACCGTTTCGCGCCGCGCCGAAATGTGGATTAAAATTATTTGTAAAAGAAGAATGTGTTCTTGAATCGGACGAAAGTTTCGATGTATTTGATTCGCCTATCACGTTTGATGATTTACGGTTTGGAGAGCATTTTGATGCAAGACTTTTGCGTTCAGAGTTATTTGAACCGATTTTCGTTGATGGCTGTAGAAAAGCTATTTTTGCGGCAACTCCGAAAGGCGAACTTAGAGAATGTAAGGCGCAGCCTGTTCGGTCATATGAACAAATAAAGCCTTGCCATATTACTGAATACGGCAATGGGTATATTTATGATTTCGGTCAAAATAATGCTGGCATATATCGGCTTGATATAAACGGACAAAGCGGACAAAAAGTTAAGATGATGTTTTTCGAGCTTATGCGGAACGGTAAGCCGTTTAGGGACGAAATGATATTTGCGTATCGCAATGACGTTGATTATGATATACAACGCGATGAGTATATTTGCGTAGACGGAAGTCAAAGTTATGTTCCATCTTTTACTTATCACGGATACAGATATATTTATGTTGAAGGAATAACAAAAGAGCAAGCAACGAAGAAGCTTTTGACTTATATCGTTTTGCATTCAGATATTCCGGCAACAGGAAAGTTTTCGTGCAGCGACAAGATAATAAACAGGATAGACGAGATTGCTGTGCGTAGTGATTTGAGTAATTTTTATTATTTCCCGACCGATTGTCCGCATAGAGAAAAAAATGGTTGGACGGGCGATGCGGTGTGCGGTGCTGAACAGTTGCTTTATCATTTTGATTGTTCTCAATCATTGACGGAATGGCTGTACAATATTGTAAAAGCTCAACGCTCTGACGGTGTTGTGCCAGGTATCGTTCCGACTGGAGGTTGGGGGTTTTCTTGGGGGAATGGTCCTGCTTGGGATGCTGTAATTGTTGAGATACCGTATCAAATTTACAAAATAACAGGCGACATTGTAGCGGTAAAGATAGCAGCATTAGCTATTGAAAAGTATTTCGAATATGTTGCAACGAAAAAAAATGCCGATGGGTTGCTTGAATATGGTTTAGGAGACTGGTGTGAGATGGGCGGCAGAATAACTACGCCGCTCGAAGTTACCGATACTTTAACGATAATAGATATGACTGCAAAGGCAGAGGAATTATTTGTTGCGCTCGGTAACAAATCTGTTGCCGAGAAATGTTCAGTTTTACATAACGAACTTGTTGCAGCCTTTCGTAAAAAGTATATCAAAGGCGGACGAATAGCAATTAAAACGCAAACGGCGATTGCGATGTCGCTTGAATACGGCGTGTTTATTGTGGATGAAATCGAGTATGCGCGCGCCGATTTAAAAGCTGCTATGAATGCGTCCGGCGGTAAAATGCAAATAGGTGTGTTGGGAGCAAAAGTACTTTTTAATGCACTTACAAAGGCGGGTATGACTGATATAGCATACAACGCAGTACGCGGACCCGAGTATCCGTCATACGGATATTTGTTAAAGCACGAAGCGACAACGCTATGGGAATCGTTTGTTGAAATGGAAAAAGACGAACTGCCTTGCGATTCATACAATCATTATTTTTGGGGAAGCGTAACCGCTTGGTTTTATCGTTCGCTTGCCGGATTAAATATAACTTCTCACAATACAGTGGAAATTAATCCTCATCCGATAAATCAACTTGATTATGCCGAAGCGGAATATGCGCTTAACGGTCGGAAAATATCGGTTAAATGGCAACGCGACGGTGACGCTATATCGGTAAATATCTATAACGAAAATTTTTCGGGTATTGTAAAAATTGACGGTTATTCCGTTGACGGCAAAAAAGAGTGCATCTTGAAGTACGGTGAAAATTTCTTTATGTTTACCGCAACGACACGATAGCATGAGTAAAAATTGATCAGGAGGTAATTTAATAAATGAAAATAGGTGTAATGGCAGAGAGTTTTCGGCTTGAATTTTCCGAAACATTAAAGGTCGCTAAAAGTTTGGGTGCTTCGGGCATACAGGCTTATGCAAAGACAGAAACTATATTCCCGACAATGTCGGCAAAAAAGATTGCTGAAGTCCGCAGAATGATGAACGATAATGGGTTGGAATTTTCCGCTCTTTGCGCCGATTTCGGCAGTCGTATGTTTTATGAACCCGATACGTCAAAAGACGCGATTGATGAAGAAAAACGTGTAATGGAAATTGCGCGCGAACTGGGAACACATATAGTAACCACACATATCGGCGCAGTCTCAGAAGATAGAAATTGTCGCCAATATGCAGCAATGCAAAAGACGTGTTCCATTCTTGCTGAATTTGCACATTCCATAGGCGGATGGTTTGCTGTCGAAACCGGTCCTGAGAAAGCAGTGATGCTGAAAGATTTTTTGGATTCGTTACTGGTTCGCGGAATAGGCGTAAATCTCGATCCAGCAAACCTTGTGATGTGTGCTGCAGACGATCCCGCAAAAGCTGTTTTAACGCTGAAAGATTATATTGTTCACACGCACGCAAAAGACGGGGTACAGTTGCGTCCTTTTGATCCCAAACAATTTTATGCTCACGAGTATTACGGATTGCCTAAACTTGAAGGCGAAACTATAGAGGAGCGTCCTTTGGGTAAAGGTAACGTGAATTGGAAAGAATATATTGCTGCATTAAAGTCGATAGGTTATGACGGTTATCTTACCGTTGAGCGTGAAGTTGGCGAAGATCCTGCTGCGGACATTGCTCTTGCAGTGTCGTTTTTACGTAGTTTTGATATTTAAGAGGGATTATTATGAAAGTATTAAAAATAGCAGTAATAGGTTGCGGCGGAATTTCGGGTGCTCATATTGAAGCATATATGCGTCATCCTGAGGCAGAAGTGTATGCGCTTTGCGATATTAACGAAGCGAGATTGAAAGCGTATGGTGAAAAGTATGGAATAACTCGCCTTTTTACCGATTATAACGATATGTTTCGTATGTTACCCGAGCTTGACGCCGTAAGCGTTTGCACTTGGAACAATACTCACGCACCGATAACGATTGCTGCGCTCGAGGCGGGCAAGGACGTACTGTGTGAAAAGCCTATGTCGTTAAATGCCGAAATTGCCGACCAAATGAAAAAGACTGCGGAACGCACTGGTAGAAAGCTTATGCTTGGTTTTGTGCGGCGCTGCGGCAGAGATTGCATATATGCCAAAGACTTTATAAATAAAGGTGCACTTGGCGATGTATACTACGCACAGGCAAAGATACTGCGCCGAAACGGTAACCCTGGCGGCTGGTTTGCGGATAAAGCATATTCGGGCGGCGGTCCGTTAATAGATCTTGGAGTTCATGTTATCGATATGGTAAGATACCTTATCGGTAATCCCAAACCTGTAGCTGTTACGGCTATATCCGTAGATGCTTTAAAGACTTCGCGTGCAACCACCAAGGACGTAGTGGAATATGCATCGTTATCGGCAGGTGATAGAGATTTTAAAAACGACGTTGAAGATTTTGCTGCGGCGTTTATTCGGTTTGATAACGGGGCGATTCTTAATGTGGAAACAAGTTATGCGCTTGAAATGGAAAAGGATGAGTGTTATATTGCACTTTACGGTACGAAAGGTGGAATAAAGATAGATCCAAATTTGCACTTATATATGCAAATGTATGATTATCCAGTCAACATAGATATAGCTATGCCTACTGACTTTTCGTTTGAAGGATTTAATAACGAAATTGATAGCTTTATAAAATATATCAAAGGCGAAAGAGATTGCCTTTCGCCCGCAACAGACGGCGTAGAACTTATGAAGATACTTGACGCGGTATATGAATCGGCGAGAATAAAGCGTGAGGTAATAATAAAATGATATTTCCGTTAAAAAGACCTGCTAATAAAAGTTAAGTAAAAAATAAAAGAATTTGAGAAGATTTTTTAGCAGGAAAAAAGGCAAGCTGAAAAAGCCGTCGAGAGATCGCCGACTTAGAAAAAGTAAAAAGAATATAAAGTTAACCGTTTCCTAATTGACGGTAAAAATATGTATAGGGAGGAAAAGCTATACGATTAATTAGGGTTGTATAGCGTAAGCGAAAAAAATGAAAGGAAAGATTAATATTTTATCCAAATCGTTTGCACTGGCGGTGTTAGTTGTTTTAATGTTGCTTGCAAGTGCTTTTGCATTTACTGCTTGTAGTGGAGATAACAATCCAAATAATCTGCCGGACGATGAATCAAAAGTGACATCTGTTACGATAACCAATAAGGAAGAACTTGTGGCATTATGGCATGTGGGAGATTCTAATCGTACTGTGCAAGTCAAAATTTTACCGGAATCCGAAGCGGACAAAACTGTGGTAACTGTCAGGTCGGATAACGATGCGGCGGTAAGTGTCGTAAATAAAAATAAACTACATGCGGTAGCGGAGGGTACGGCTGTTATAACCGTAACGGCCGGCGGTTTGTCGGATGAAGTTACAGTTACCGTATCCGAAAACACTCCTGTTCTTTCATCCGTCACGATAACGAATAAAACGGCGCTCGAAGTCGATATGGTTAAAAACTTGGACAGTGCGGCAGAGCGTACCGTAGAGGTGTCGCTTGCGCCTACGGATTTCAATGCGGAAAACACGAATATTGTTTTAACTTCTTCCGATAATGACGTAATAGCCATAGACGGAATGAAGATAAAACCGGGTACAAAAACGGGTGAAGCGACCATAACCGTCACAGCAACGGAAAAAGGTAATTTGAATAATTCGGTTGTTGCTACATTTACGGTTAAATACCGTGATCCTATAACTACTCCCGTAATCACTTTTATGAATGAGGACGGTGAGCCTATTGAGACGGATATTGTAGCAAAGATTTATGCCGGAGTTGAGAGTGAGTTGCCCGACCCCGCAGTTTTGGGTTCCGATGGAAAAAATCTTCACGGGTCTTTGAATATTACTTGTGCGGATTCGGGCGTAACGATTGAATATGGTCAGATTACCGTTCCGGACGTTGCGGTCTACACTGTAACATATTCAGTTACTGATAACCGTGTCGAGTACGGTAGTGAATCGGTTGAAAAAGAGATAACAGTATACGCATATCGTAATATTTTCTCATATGTTAACGATTGCGGTCTGGGGAAAGCTGCTGTTGTTGATAATGATTTCGATTTCGAGACTTTTAATGAAGCAGCGAATGTTGCTGGTCAAAAAGTAACGTTTAACGATAGATTTTGGACAAAGACAAAGTTTAATATGCAAGCAGGCAAAGTGTATTATGCCGAGGCGACGTTTGATATCTTTAGCTCCGCGCATAATTATACTCAGTTCGGCTTCTCGCATATGGTCGGCGATTCTATAAGCGGAAGGCGATATGTGAACACGCTTGAGCCCGATAATAATATGACAATTCGGAATACCGACTTTATGAAAGACGGCAACAGTGAAAATATTGATAATGTTGCAAACCCGATAAACTGGAATGCCAATGGACAGCCGTACGTTTTAAAAACTGATATGACGCGCGGTATTACTATCGAAGAAAAAAATTCAGAAAGCAATCGACGCACTGTTAAAATTGCGGTGATGCGTGACGGAGATTATTTCTATGTGTTTGTAAATGACGTATATGTTTGTTGTACGGCGCCTACGTATTACAAGGATAAAGATACCGTTCCTGGTTTATTTGGTTTTGCATTGATGCATGTAAATAATGACAATGACAACGATATTGCAGGTAAGTCTATTGCAAAAAATATAACGTATCTTACGGGAACGGACGCACAGGATAAACTGAAAAGTCTCGTGGGAAACCACAATGAAAAAATGATGGGAGGATATGTTTATTTTTCGGGCGATCCAAACGATCCGGGGGTAAATAGAAATAATCAATTATTTGCAAGCTCGTATGATGAAACCTCTGGATTAGGACTCGAATACAAAGAAGAATCTGTCGGCAGGCGCATAAGCCCATATATTTATTTCTACGATGATTTCACTTTCTCGTTTACATTTAAGCCGAAATTTGAGGTAGAAAACAATAATGGTACCAAATATATAGATGCAACGTATGCAATGTATTTGGAGGGAAAAACATTCTCTAACAATGAGCCGAATGCTTACAGCCAAGATCCTAAATTTGATGTGAACATTTTCAGACTCGGGTTGCGTTACAGAGAAGCGGACGGCAAAGGCTGGAGCGCGGTTACTCTTGAAGCAGTGGGTAATAATGCCGAACCCTGTAATTTGATGGATATAAGTCAGGGTGTGAAATTCACGGTAAAACGCCTTTTGAAAACGAACGGCGCATTGTATGAGCTTACTGCACAATCCGTAGCAAACCCTGGACAAAAAGTTACAAGGCAGTTCTTCTATACGCATTATGTCGATCCTGCCACCGGAGACCCGCGAGCAAACTGGGATCAACCGTTTGTACCCATAATGTTCCACGAGAATATGCCTGGCACGTATTCGCATATCGAATGGAAAAATTCCGCTCAGATAGTCGAATCTGAAGTAATGACGGAAAGCGAGTTTGATGCAAGTATATACGGTCAAAAAGTAGAGGAGTTCAGCGACGTCGGTACCAACATAAAGGCGTTAACTACGGCTCCGAGCGGCGAATATACTCTTGTCATTAAGTACAAGGCAGAAGATTTACAAAAAGTTTACGGCATCCGAGTATGCGTAGGAGCGGGTTGCCCTGTATGGGGTAGTCCTGACTGGTCTATGAATTATGCCGGCGGTGAATATTTCTACGACCTTACGCTTAATCCGACGGGTGAGAATAGCGGCTATCTTGTAATAAAGCTTAATTTGACGGCAGAATATAGCGAAAATAATAAATGTTATATTGATTTAAAGGAAAATATAATAACCGGATTAGGTGATAAGGTAACGGTAGAAAGCGCTGCGCTTTATAGCAATACTCAAACCGATGCGTCGGTTGAGTCGTAAAGCAACATTGTAACTGTTTGCGTCGGGAGAGCTGATCGCTCTCCCGAGCGTAAACGAAAAAAGATTCAAAACAATATAAACAAGGGAGCCAATAATCATGAAAAGAATTTTAAGAACAATATCTATGCTTGTTGTAGCTGTGTTCACATTTTGTTTGTCATTTACGATAGTCGGTTGTAAAGACGAACCCGTAGTAAAAGATAAATATACCGTAATTTTCGATTACAATTACGAAGGCGCGCCCGCAGCAAGGGCTCGCGAGGTCAAGGCTGATACACGTGTAGTACCTTTACCCGATCCGTCACGTACGGGGTATGACTTTGTTGCTTGGTGTACTGATAAAGAGGGAAAGGATGAATACGATTTTACGCAGAAAGTAAATAAGGACTTTACGTTATATGCAGGATGGGTTGTTCAAACACCTAATTATGAGGTTACGTTTGATTTCAATTACGACGGTGCGCCCGAGGACTGGATTGTTGATGTAAAAGAAAATCAGTCGGTGTCGGTAGATTCCGTGCCTGAATGCCCCCGTCTTGGGTATATTTACAAGGGGTGGTATAAGGACGAGCAAAGAACGCAAGAGTGGAATATGTCTACAGATATTGTAACTGAGCCGATTACTTTGTATGCTGATTATGAATACGATCCTTCTGTCAAGCGTGATGAAGAGGGCAATATTATATACGAAAATGTTGAAATCGATTTACACTACCTTTGGGATTGGGGTAATCAGTCATATTTAAATAGCTTGATAAACAAATTTAACTATCAATACCGCGGGCAGATAAAAGTCAAAACGCCGAATAATCTCGACAGAGAATCTGAAACTGTGAACGACATGATACTCTACGAACGTCAGGCGCAGTCAATATATTCTATTCGTGCAGATTATTATGCTGCGCAGGACGTGTACGATTTTGCTGGTATAGAATTCAACCCCGAAGATTATTATTCCGACGCTATCCGTGAGTGCTATATTAACGGTAAACTTTATACGGTTCCTGTGATGATGAGTGTTCCCTATTTCGTCTACAACACTACAATGATGGAAAAATATAATGAAGATAATCCACTTCCTTCTACGTTTGAGGAACTTAAAACTCTTTTGCTTAAAGTGTATGAAGGGGAATACGATGAGAATACAAATGCAAGTTTTGTGACAGTGAAAACCAATGTGAGTGATTGGACGTTTAAAGAAATGACTTCTTCGGTGGCATTCTTGCAAAACGATAGTAAGTACCTCAAGTATAGTGATGGAAAGTTGATAAACGATTGGTCTGAGGATTTGGAGAATAACAAAGCTGTTATTGCGCTGAACAATATGAACGATTTATTCGGTGTAAACGGCGTTTGCCATGGTTCAGGCAACGGCGATTTCGAGCAATCGGGTACTATTGCGGACGTCGCTGCAGGTAGAGCATTTATGGGACTCCTTAATAGTGCAATGTATAACGGCACAGTTCCTACAACGCAGGGCATTGGCATTTTGCCTCTTTCGGGATTATTTGTAGATGAAAACAGTACTGATAGGAATTTAATACCTGTATACAACATTGGTTTTCAATTTCATAAATCTTCTACGACTTCGCTTACAGAACTTGCGGCGACTGCAGTGTTTGCTGATTTCGTAAGCAAGAATTGCGAAACGTATGTAGGCGGATTGTGGTATCCTGCATATAGGGAGGCGGCTGAAAAGGGGCTTAATCCCGATACAAGCGCTAATGCGGCAATCAAAGCGGCTGCTAATACATTGAAACAAGTAGGCGACCCTGATAACTTTTATTCGTTGGATGGTTGTCCCGTTCTCAAAGTAATATCAAATGACGAAGCGGCTGAAAAACATATTGTTCCCATGCTTAAAAATACGGCTTGGGATAGGGAATTTGATGCCGTTGTATCGGTTAGCGCGCTTAGAGAAACAATATTGGCTCTGCTGGGCGAAAATTAAGGGGGCTGAATTATGGGCAAAAAGAAACGTTATACAATTATTTCCGTCGTTTTATGTATATGTATCGGTTTATATATGTGTATCGGTTTTACGGCGTGCGGGGGCGATAATAAGCCCCCTGAAACGCCTGTAGTTATGGAGGGGCAAGTGTTCACGGTGACTTCACCTGACGCACGTACAACAGCACAGATGACGCTTAATGATGATGGTCAGCTTTATTATACGGTAAATAAAGATGGCGTTTCTGCTGTAGATTATTCGTCGCTTGGATTTGTGCTGGAAAATCAAGCCAACCAAAAAACGGATCTGACTCAGCTTTTGACGTATGTTGAAAAGACCGAACGCAAAGTAACGTATGATTATACCAATAAGACGGGTAAAACCGAGCATGTAAGCGGAGAGTGTAACGAAGTTGTCGTTACATTTAAAACTGACGGATATTTTATGGATATAGTTATGCGTGCGTATAATGACGGATATGCTTTTCGTTATAATTTGCGGCCTGATGGTAAAGATAGTGAAACTGTTACTGTTATTACCGAAAAATCGGAGTTTGCTTTACCTGAAAAATCTTCTGCATGGACGATGCAGTATGTCCCTATAACAGGAGGAACGAATCCGCTAAAAAACAGTTATGCATATGAAGAGCCATACAGAAATACTCCTGTTGATAATTTTGGTTCTCAATACTATGCAATGCCTATAATTTATCGTGCGGGTGATAGCGATATCTATTCCATTATTACAGAATCGCAGCTTATAGGTAGCGGATACTATGGCTCTTTTTTGCAGGAACAGCCTCAAAATAAAGGAACAGGTATTTTGCAAACGGTTATGAGTCCCGCCGGTGCAGATAATGACAGAACGATAGAGTTGCCTTTTACATCGCCTTGGCGTGTCGGTATTGTTGGCAGTATGGCCGAGTGTGTGGAGAGCAATCTTGTAGAAGCGGTTTATGACAATGTGGAATATTGGAAACCTGATAATTACAATGAACTGTCGGCTGAAGAGCAGGAAATTTATAATTATGATTGGGTGGATGACAGTCCCGCGCATTGGAGTTGGCTAAAATATCCGCTCGAATCGGCAGATTTCTCTCATCACCGTGATTCGCTTCGACTTGCAAAAGAAATGGGATGGACGTATCTTGTTTTGGACGGCGGCTGGATGGATGATTTAAATAATTTTGAACAGTTTGCAAAAGAAGCACATGCAGCAGGAATAAAACTTATTGGGTGGTGTAATAGTCTTAATAATTTTTCAAACGAAACGATGTTGAAATATACTCTTAAGAGATGGAATAACTTGGGATTGGACGGATTGAAGATAGATTTCTGGGATGGGCAATTTACAAATCCTGCATTGCATCAAGGGGAGGATAAGGGCAATATCGTATGGTACGAAAAGATTTATCAGGAATGCGCCAAATTAAAAATGGTTGTTTCACGTCACGGATGTAAGAAGCCTACAGGTGAACGCAGAATATATCCCAATGTGATTAATAGCGAAGCGATATACGGC
>ERZ1643249.4014-NODE-4014-length-12612-cov-3.865732_pt1 | contig 12612 bp, 6 predicted proteins | sample MGYA00579263_ERZ1643249 | MGnify/ENA primary metagenome ERZ1643249 (study PRJEB29033, sample SAMEA4952264) | chicken gut metagenome | biome: Broiler Chicken; feature: Gastrointestinal Tract; material: Caecum | place: Ireland | collected 2018 | study: Broiler...
GGAAAGCCGCAGAGGCGGATAATAGACGTCGTGGCCGTATGCTTTGCGCTCCGGATGGAATTCGCTTTGCAGGTTGTCGCAGTAAATGACCGTATAGCCGAGGGCGGGAATTTCCACATGGGCGGCAACTTTCAGCACCGACATGGGATCGAACCGGATCAGCTGGCGAAGGCGCTCGTTGGCGAAGGTTTCCTCCCGCTGGTCCAGGATCTGGACTTCCAGGGGATTATTGTTGGCGTCATAGAACCGGCGATTGGGATAGGGATGAGCCGCCACCGGCAGTTCAAAGACGTGGATACCCTTCACCGGCTTCTGGGAGGGGTTGTAAAGGAGGACGGCCTCCTGGTGCTCCCCATTGCAGCGGATGTTGCGGGCCAGGACGTTGACGCAGTCCTGGGCGGCGATTTCCGCCATCTGCTGGGCCTGGCGGTAGCGGTAAATGTTGTCCCGGTGGACGTCGGACAAAGAGCAGCCGCAGATAGAGTCGTGGGGGTGGTTCTGGATCAGGGTTTTCCATGCTTTATCCAGGTAAGTACGGCGGGGAGATAAGGAGTAATCGTCCTCCCGGTATGCCTTCAATTCATCCCCCAGCATTTCGCAGTAGGCGTTCAAAGGCTCGGTGACGGCGGTCAGCTGGGTTTCGCAGCGGTCGTTGGCCTGCTTCACATGGACCATGGAGGACAGGACGTTTTTCAGCACCTGGTTGTTGAGGCCCTCTTTGGCCACATTGTACAGGGAGCCTTCGATAATATCCAGGGTTTCCTCTTTGATCCGGGCAAAATAGTCCTCCAGCTTGGTGTGGACGATTTCAATGTCCGGGATCTTTTCTGCAAAGAGCCGGAGCATTTCCGGCAGATGATGCTCCATGCCGCAGTGGTCCACGCCGTCCATCATCAGCGCCATGTCGGTGGCCGCCATTTTCCTGGCCCGGTCCACCAGAACCTGCATCCGTTTTACGGCGTCCTCCGGGTCAAAGCCTGTTTCCTCATAGGGCCAGCGGACGGCAAAATAGAAGTTGGAATAGGAGCGTTCCGCTTCCAGCTTGGCGGCAATGACTTCACTTCCGTCGGGAGAACGCCAGCGGAAGGCGTCTTTCTCGTAGTCCCCGATGCCCCGGTACAGGGTGGCGGAATGGATATCAAAGCCGTTCAAAATCTGGGGGAACTGGCTGTTGTGGCCGAAAATATCGGTGACATAGCCGTTTTTCATGGGGGCTGCGCCGTAATCCTTGCAGATTTTGTGGCCCATCCGCAGGTTCTGAATCAGGGACTCGCCGCTGATTAAAAATTCGTCGGGCATGACGTACCAGGGGCCGATAAGAATTCGCCCGTCCCGGATGAGCTTGGCCAGCCGGCCGGCGTTTTCCGGCCGGATCTCCAAATAGTCCTCCAGGACGATGGTCTGGCCGTCCATGTGGAACACTTTGTATTCCGGGTCCTTTTCCAGGCCCTCAATCAGGTCGTCCATGACCCGCACCAGCCGGTAACGGTAGTTTTGAAAGGACTGATACCATTCCCGGTCCCAGTGGGTGTGGGAGATGACGTAAAGCTTTAATTTTTCCATGGGAGTTCCTCCTTATTGCCGGTCGTAGTTGCCGTACTGCCGCCAAAGGTCCATCATCATTTCGTAGCGTTCCAGAGGCATCCCGGTGTAGGCGCAGTTGGATGTAGAAAAGATAAAACCATATCCCCGTTCCATGCCCTCCCGCAGAGAACGAAGCACGTCGGCCCGGCATTCCTCGTCGGTGCCGGTTTGCAAAAGACCGCAGTTGACATTGCCCACCAGGGTAATATCATCGCCGATGAGCTTCCGCAGCTCCGGAATGCTGACGCCGCCCTGAGGGTCTAAAGAGTGGATAGCGTCGGGGCCGCAGTCCGCCATCTGCTTGGCGATTGGCATGATATTCCCGTCGGTGTGCTTAATGACATAATACCCCATTTTGTGGTATTCGTCAATGACTTCCCGGAGATACGGGACAATGAGTTCATCAAATTTGTCGGGACTGAAGAAGGGGTTGGTGTTGAAGCAGTAGTCGGAGCAAAGGGTAAAGCCGTCCACCAGGCAGCCTTCCGCATTGATTTTCCGGGCGAAATCCAGGCACTGTTCCAGCCGGCGTTCCGATTCCTCGTTGAGCTTTTCCGGCTCCTCGTACATTTTGGCGGAGAACTCAAACATGCTGTCCCCGTCGGGGATGGCCCAGGTGGGGTCGCCGTGCATCATGATGTAGTATTCATCCCCGGATTTTTCCCGGATGGTTTCCAAAAGCCATTTGGCGTTCTCAAAATCCCCGGGATTGGGCTGGACGAAAATGGCGCTGTGGTCGTAACGCTTGGCGGTGTCGATGTAAATATCCGCGATTTCGTTCACATGCAGCTTCCGTTCGTTTAAGCTCATCTGGTTCCACTGGGAATAGGCCCGGTGGCAGGGATGCACCTTGCCGAAGGCTTCCATGGTTAAGAAAAACACCAGTTCGAAGGTGGGCACCTGCCCGCCAATTTTTTCCCGCTTCAAGGTCTTGATAAAACGTTCTTTGTGTGTCATATTACTCATTCCTCTTTTCTGCCGGCTTCCCCAGATATTCCGGGGACAGAACAAGGCGGCCCGGCCATACCGGCCAGGCCGCTGATTCCAAAGGGTTTGTATTGAATTTTACAGGGCGATGTCGTCGCGGGAATGATACATTTCATTCAGATAATCGATCATTTCCTGATATACGCCGTCGTTAGTATTCAGAAGCATATCTCTGTATTCATTGAGGATTTCCTTGGCTTCTTCCTCAGTTTCCGCAAAATAAGCGCGCTGCTGATACTCACCCTCCTGCAGCTGGGCGTTTAAGTCCATCCAGTCGTCATAGCGTTCGAAGCTGGCTTCAAAAGCGGACAGCGGATAGCCTTCCAGCCGTTCAACCGGGCGCATTTCCTTGTATTCCTCTACTTCCGGGATAGCGGCATCGGCAGTAAAGGGAGTTTGTTCGCCGTACCAGGTCTTCCGAAGGTCTACAACGCAGTTTACATTGTTCAGGTAGCCGATACCCCGCTGGCGCAGTTCCTCAGTGGTTGCTGCCGCGTCATTCTGATATTTTTCCACCCATTCTTCAGTCATGCGGGGCTGGCCTTCTTCGTTCAGTTCGTAGGTGTCACCCTCAATACCGTAAGAAGCCAGCATCATGCCTTCCTCGCTGTTGATGTAGTCCAGGTAGGTCAAAGCGGCGTCAACATTCTTGCAGGTGGTGGGGAAAATCAGGCAGGGAGAACCGGTGCGGCCATCGGTAGCGGTCTGAACCAGGGACTGGCCGTCCTTATAATTCAGCGGGCCTACCGGGGTATACCGCATTTCCGGATGGGCGTCATAGAGGCCGGACTGCTGGGTTGCGGTTACAATGCCGGAATACTGGAAACTGACAAACAATGGCGTGCCATTACCGATCTTTTCAACAGCCCGCTCGTTTGACTGTTTAAAGCACTCCTGGTCCAAAAGCCCTTCCTGAACCATTCTCCACAGGTACAGATCGCTCTCCATCCAGTCTTCGCCGCCCTGCAGAATCGGGGTAGTAATATTGCCTTCATCGTCCAGGATATAGCCGGTCAGCTTCTTTTCTGTAAAACCGGCTACATAGTCGCCGTAGTTGGAGCCGTTGACATGTGTAGAAGCTACAATGGTGTCGTTGCCGTTGACGTCCTTAAAGCCGTACTCCTTGGCCTGCATCATAAAGTCCCAAAGCTGATCCTGGGTCTTAATGGAGGTGGGGTCTACGCCCAGGGTTTCGGCTACGTCGCTCCGGACAAAGATACCGTAAGCCCAGTTGGTTTCGTCCTCTGCGCTGCCGGGCAGCTGCCAGGGCAGGACATACTGCGCGCCGTTAAAGTCCGCATGGTTTAGTTCGTTTTCCAGATACTGCAGGGAAGAAACACCCACTTCATAGGCTTTGGCCAGGTTGGGGTAATTGGGGAGCTTATCTTTCAAGTCGATGAGCCGCCCCTCGGCGCCGGCCTTCCGGATGGTAACGGTGCAGGCGTCGGAACCGCCCCAATAGGGCGCGTTAATAATATCGGGCATATCGCCGGAAGCGAACATCAGGTTCAGCTTTTCCGACTCAGTCATCATAACGCCTTCGATTTCGATGGTAACGCCGATTTTATCCCGGATGGCTTTAGCCACGTCGTTGTCATACTGGTTTTCCAGGGGCTGGAAACCGCCGTTCCAGCAGTAGAGATAGGAAAGGGTAACATCGTCAAAGATCTGGTAGCCGTCCTCCGTCCGTTTTACTTCTTCTGTTGCGGTGCTTTCCGTACCGGTAGAACCGCCGTCAGCAGCAGGGGCGCTGCTTTCGCCGCCACCGCCGCAGCCTGCCAAAAGGGAAGCGGCCATGATGGAACAAAGGATTGCAGATAATACGCGCTTTTTCATATGAAACCTCCTAAAAATTAATGACTATGTTGAAACTCCGGGAATTAACCCTTGACCGAACCAACCATAACGCCCTTGACATAATATTTTTGCAGGAAGGGGTATACCACCACGATAGGCATGGTCAGAAGCATTACGAAGGCCATCTGCAAGGACTGGGAAGTGGTGGATTTGAGTCCTTCCATCATCTGCTCCCGTCCCACTTCGAAGTTCTGTCCCGCTGTGGACTGGGTTAACAGTTTCTGCAAAAGGGTAGCCGCCGGGATCAGGGTCTGGTCGCTCATGTAGTAGGCGCCGGTGTACCAGTCGTTCCAGTGGCCAACGCCGATAAAGAGCATCAAAGTGGCGATAACCGGCATAGAAATAGGCAGGTATACCTGGAACAGCACCCGGGCGTGGCCTGCGCCGTCCAGCATGGCGGCTTCCCTTAACTCTGGCGGGATGGTGCTGAAATTGGTCCGCATCAACACCACATTAAAGAAGCTGAAGATGCTGGGCAGAATATAAAGCCAAAAGCTCTTGGTAAGCCCCAAGTCCCGCAGCAGCATGTAGTAAGGAATCATACCGCCGCTGATAATAGTGGTGATGTAGAAAAAGAAGGTGAAGAAGGTGCGGCCGGGCATAGTCTTGACGGTAAAAGCGTAGGCCACCAGGGCGGTAAAAAAGATGCCCAAAACCACGCCGATCAAGGTGCGGGCTACGCTGATGCCTAAAGAAGTGTAAATCTGGGAATCCTTAAAGGCTTCCGCATAGTTTTCCAGGGTAAAAGCCCGGGGCCAGAAGTAAACGCCGCCTCTTGAAAAATCCCGTCCGGTGTTGAAGGACGCCACCAGCACATACCAGAAGGGATAAAAGGTAGCGAAGGCGAAAAGCGCCATAAAAACATAGTTGAAAACCTTGAAAATCTTAACGCCGAGTGTTTCTTTCCACATAGTGCTGCGCCTCCATTACCAAATGCTGATGTCAAAGAGCTTGCTGGCCACATAGTTTGTAACGATAACCAGAAGGAACGAGAACAGGGATTTGAAAAGGCCGATGGCAGTGGCGTATTCAAATTTACCCTGGCTTAAACCGGTTTTCAGGACGAAGGTATCCAGCACTTCTGCATACTGCATATTGCCCGGCTGCTGGAGCAGCAAAATCTGGTCAAAGCCGGCGTTTAAAATGCCGCCTACGGCGAAGATAAACATGATGCCTACGGTGCCGCGGATGGCGGGAAGGTTTACATGCCACACAATCTGCAGCCGTCCGGCCCCGTCAATAATGGCCGCTTCTGTCAGCTCGGTGCTGACGCTGGAAAGGGCGGACAGGTAGATAATGGAGTTCCACCCGATGGTTTTCCACAGGTCGGAGAGGATGACAATGGGGTAAAAATAGCTGGCTTCGCCCATAAAGAAGATGGTTTCCAGTCCCATGGCTTTACGGATGTCGTTGATAATGCCGCCGTAAGGAGAAAACAGGGCGGTCATAATCTGTACCACAACAACCCAGGAAACGAAGTTCGGCAGGTAGCTCATGGTCTGCACAAAGCGTTTGTATTTGGGCGCCCGCATCTCATTGAGCATCAGCGCCAGGACAATGGGCGCCGGGAAGCAGATTAAGAGCTTTAAGGATGTGATAATCACCGTATTTTTTAAGGTGATCCAGAACTGGGGAGAGGTTAAGAACCGTTCAAAATGCTCAAAGCCAACCCAGGGGCTGCCAAGAATGCCCAGATTGTAGTGGTACTCCTTGAAAGCCAGCGTTGCGCCGTACATTGGCTGGTAGTTAAAGACCAGCAGGGAAACCACGCAGGGGAGCATAAATAGGTAAAGGATTTTGTGCTCACAGATACGTTTCCAAAGGGATTTGCTGCTGGCGCCCTCCTTTTGCCTTCTAGGACGCACGTTTTTGCGGGGAATTGCTGCTGAATTCATACTCACGGTAAATGCCCTCCTGCTTTCAAGATTTCGTACATTTTCTTTATCCTTATTTAACCATAATTGACAATGTTTTTCTATTCACTTTTTTCATTTTTCATATGAAGAATTTTTATAAATTTCAAAGATTTATGATATTTTTAGGACAAATAAACGATTACCGGTAGGAAGCGCAGGGCTTCATACCGGTAATCTGTCAAAAAATCAGGAGGCTCCTCCCTCCTCCCCGTTCCGGAACTGAGAGGGGGTCACGCCGTAATTCGTTTTGAAAACGCGCATAAAATAGCTGAAACTGTTGAAGCCGCACAGTTCTGCAATGGTTTCCAGGGAGGTTGCCGTTTGACGAAGAAGTCCCGCCGCGTATTCCATCCGCCTGCGGGTAATGTACTTGGTAATGGGAATCCCGTAGGTTTTGGTAAACAATGCGGACAGATACCCCGATGAAATGCAGAAATGCTTGGCCAGTTCCGCTGTCGAAAGGCTGCTCTCCATAAAACGGTCGTCAATATAACGCCGGACCTGTTCCAGGATCCCCGTGGTATCCTCCTGCTGCATCCAATCCCTCATAGCGGCAGTAACGATGCGGCGCAGATTCTCTTCCACTTCTTCTATGGCTTCAAAGGTGTCCAGGATGGAACCGCTTAGATTTTCCCCGCCAAGCAATGAGAGGATGCTCCGGCCTTTTCGGTAGCACGCCCGGGAAAGAAGGCGGACCATATCCGTATAAGTGTCCCGAAGCCCTAAAACCGGCGCTTCCCGGCACTTGGCGGCCAGCATGGAAACGGCGTCCAAAGCGCCTGACAGGCTTCCGCCGTTTAAGGCCTCCCGGAACAAACGCATAATATTGTCAAATACTGTGTGGTCGCTTTTTGCGGCAAACTGCCGGTAGCTTAAAACAGGGATATTGGTTTTCTCGTAAAAGAACCGGACGTCCATGGCCCTGTCCGCTTCCACCGTGCTGGCGGTGGACAGGCTGCGGCTTAAGCCGCTGACGCTGACGGCCGCCTGTACGCCCAGGCTCTGCTCCAGCAAATGCCGGAGCCGCCCTGCCAGCGCAAGCATCCGTTTCTCCGCATCCTCCTCCTTTTCCTCAAAAGCCGCGGCCAGCACCACGACGCTGTATCCCACCCCTGCCTTCTCCACCGGCAGTAGGCAGCCGGGGCGCGTTGCATCGCCGATTTCCCGGATAATATTGCAGGCCCCGTAAAGGATATACCCCCCCCCCGTGTCCCGGTCGATGCTGATTTCTCTCTCAACCATGCGGATGTTCCAAAGCTGGAACCATACGGCGTCCTGGGGAAGCAGGGACTGGATTTCCCCTGTATTTTGGCAGAACCCCTCGTTGATGAAGGCGTTTACCTTTTCCCGCAGCTGGTAGTTCTCGCACCTCTGGGTCAGCACATAATTAGCCGCCGACAAGCCCCGCTGTTCCTGGGCCTGCCGCAGCCGCGCGGCGGCCTGGGAAAGGGCTTTGGCAAGTTCCGCGGCCTTAACCGGTTTCAGGAGGTAATTTTGCACCCCCAAACGGATTGCGCTCTGGGCAAATGCAAAATCCGAATAGCCGCTGATCATAATAATCGCCATTCCCGGGGCTATTTGTCCGGCTTTTTCCGCCAGCTGAAGCCCGTTCATGCCGTCCATTTTAATGTCGGCCAGCATAATATCCGGATAGTGCTCCCGTACGATTTCCAGCGCCTCCTCGCCGCTGGCCGCCTCCATGAGCCAGGTTACCGGGAAATTGCTGGTCCCGATTTTGTAAACGATGTCCTCCCGGATTAAGCTTTCATCGTCCACTACGAGAATTTTATACATCTTCGTCCTCCTCCCGGTACAGCATTTTCGCTTCAATGCAGGTATAGGCGCCCTGTTCGCAGGAAAGGCGCAGCCCATACTCGTCTCCGTATAAGATCTGCAGCCGCCTGTGGACATTTAACAGCCCGATGGGAGCGCCGTCCGCCGGATCAGGCTTCCCAGCCCCTTGGAACAGCGCGTTCATTTCATCCATCCTCCCCTGGGAAAAGCTGCCGCCGTTGTCCATAACATAAATTTTCAGCAGCTCGTTTTCCCGGACGGCGCAGATGAGGATTTCGTTTTTCCTGGACTGATCCCCTGTACGCCGGAAGCCGTGCTTAAAGCAGTTTTCCACCAAGGGCTGCAAAAGCAGCTTGGGCACCCGGCAGTTTTCTAAGCCCGGGTTTACATCCACCCTATAGCGGAAGGTATCCCGGTGGCGGATGCCCTGGATGTAAAGGTAGTCGGAGATATTTTTCAGCTCGTCTTTTAAGCATACATACCGGGTGCGGATATCTGAGGAATAACGGAACATATCGCTTAAAGCCACTACCATCTGCTCGGTGCCCTCCGCTTCTTCCAAGGAGGCCATGGCGGCAATGGTATTCAGGGTATTGTAAAGGAAATGGGGGTTGATGCAGGCGGTTAACGCTTCGTATTGGGCCGAAAGCTTCTGGAGCTTCAGTTCATATTCTTCTTTGACCAGCAGGGTAATGCGGTCCTGCATCCGCCCCACATGGCGTTCAATGCGCTGGATTTCGTCCAGCCCGCTGTTCCCAGTCGCCGGGGCCGGCGAACCGGAAACATTGACCCGGTCAAGGAAGCCCACAACCTCTTCAATCCGTCCGCGGAAACGGCGGTAAAAGGAAATCACGTTTAAAATGAGAAAAGCAAAAATCAGCAGGACAAGGAAAACGGCGGTCCAGCCGAATTTATCCCAAAGGTTATTTTCCGCCGGCTCAAACACCGCCGCAACATAAGCATGGATTTCCTCCACGTAAAAAACGGATAAGGGAGTTTCCGGATGAACCCGCTGGAAGGAGCCGTCAAAATTATTGTAGCCCGTCAGGCCGTTTTCTTTGGCAAAGAGCATGGCCTCCTTAGCAGTCAAATCCATGGCGGTATTGTTGGAATAAACGAGGCCGTCCGTCCCTTCTTCAAAAATATGCAGGCTCATTCCGGCGTTGTCCGCGTTTTCGCCTACAATCCCCTGCATGCTGACGGTCAGTACCTGATAGCACGGTCCAGTCCCCCTGCTGGCAGTATAGCCGGAATTAAAGCTGTTGATAGGCTGGATCAGGTTCATATTGTAAACAATATTCTTCCCCAAGTAATTGGGGCGAGGCTCGTATGATACAAAAATTCCGTTATAGATTCCGCCGGATTGGCGGGATTCCTGATATTCCTGGTACCAGGTCTGCCCCTCCGCCTCCTCAATTGGCACAAAATGCCGGCCATCATTAGGCAGGTATCCGTAAAAAACGCAGCTTTGCAAATAAATATCATCGATCAAATAATAAAGGGTGGAATTGATGATGCCGTTTAATTCCGTACTGAGCTGCCGCATTTCGGAGCTTGTGACGTCGGTGCGGAAGATATTATCCCGGATAGCGGAATTCAGCCCCATGCTGCGTACCGCCATTAAATGGTCCCGCAGGGTTTGACGCAGGCTGCTTTCCAGGCTTTCCGTCTGAAGTGCGTAAAAATCCGTATTGTATTCCTTCATGGCCTTTGAAAAATATGCCGCCAGGCATACGGAAACAATGGTGGACAGGGAAATCAGGAGGATAATCAGGACAAACAGCGATTTTAAAGACGCTTTTTTCTTCCGCATAGCAGCGCTTTCTCCTTTAACAAACTGTATATATTTTTTATCATAGCATAAATTGCCATTTTTGGCAAGAAACCCTTGTTTTTTTAACAAATTTCAACAAATCCCGGATTTTCTATCCAAAAGGAAAAACTCCCCCAAAGGAGGAGTTTTATGAATTGCCAAAGGCGTTATTTCATCTGTGCGCTTTGATATACCTCAATTTCCGCAAGGCCGATGTTCACGCCCTTGCTTTCCGTTACCTGGAATGCTACCCAGCAGACCGTTTTGGCGGGGAACGTTACGGTTTTCCCAAAGGCCCCGTCTGAAAAATCATCAATGTCTACGGCGCTTCCGTCGCTGAACCGCAGGACGCCCTTTCGGATCTGCCCTTCCCCGGCGTCCCGGTCATAAAGGACAATGCGGTCAATGGCGCGGGACTCTTCCCATTCCAAGCGAATCCACGGCGTCTTTTCCCCGGCGGAAACCCACTGTCCCGTCACGCCGATTAATCCGTCCGCTGCTGCGGATACCGGGAAACGGGGGCTCAGCTGGGAGGACGCCAGAAGGCGCGCTTCCCGCGCCAGGTTTCCCGGCTTTTTCCCGCCTTTTGCGGGGATTGCCGTGACGGAATTGCTTACGGCAGACACAGCGCCGTTTCTTCCATATGCCAGAACCCAGTAGGTTTCGCGGCTGCCGGGGACAACGTCCAAATCCAGGTAACTCCGGTGGATGGGGGACAAATCGGCAAGCTGCTTCCCATCCCGGTACAGCCGGAATCCCAGCAGGTCCGGCGCGTCCGACGGGTAGCTCCAGGAAAGGGAAACCCGGTTGCCAAAGGCCACATCCGCCCGCAGCCCGGAGGGCGCTTCCAATTTACAAGTTTCCGGCTGCGGGCCGCATTTGGCCTCTTTTGCCGCTGAAGTCTTCCCTTTCCGTCCGCCCTGTACGCTGCGGACTTTATAATACCAGCGGGACGGGGTTTGACTGTTTACCTGGGTGTCCAGGAAATCTGTCCGGCAGGTGCTGCCCAGATAACTGCCTGTCCCCGGAATGAAATCTTCCCGGCTGCCCCGGAATACTTCGTAACAGCCCACGGATTCGCCGGCATCCTCCCAGCAGACCCGGGTTCCCTCCCCGCCGGTAACGGCGGACACGTCCCGGACAACGGGCGGTTCTGCTCCAAAGCAGATGCGGATGGTTTTCCAGCCATAGCCGTCAATGGAGAATCTCACCTTGCCGTTTTCCAAAAGGGCCGCCTTCCGGTCGTTTTCCATTAAGTCTGTTTCCATAGCGGATTCCGGCCGGAACAGAGAAAGATCCACAGAAGCCTTCGTTTTTTTGCCCAAGGTTTCGTTAAAGCGGAGGATCAGCCCTTCCCCGTTGGCCTCCGCGATTTTCGCGGCAGTCAGGACGACGTTGTCCGCGTCAATAGAGAGCCACTGTCCCTGCTTTTCAGGCAGTTTTCCGGCCTGCCCGCCGGGGAGCATCTGAACGAACAGGGGGACGGACTGCTCCCATCCGAAATGATCCCCGCGCCCATCGCGCCAGTCCCCGCCGGTATGGGAACGCAGGGAATAGCGGAAGGTCAGGACTCCCGGCTGGGTCCGCATAAAATTGGTGCCCCATTTATTGTTGACGGCATAGCTGTAAACCCAGGGCTTTTCCGTGTTATAGTCCACATCGTAAAGAAGGGTCCGCCGTTCCCCGTACTGGACAATAGGCGCGCTGATTGCAGAGAGGGTCACGCCGTAATTTTCGGATCGGCTGGACGCGCCGATCCAGCGGTTTACGGTATAGAAATCCGTGCTGGAGGTGTAGAACTGCTCAATTTCCGGGCGCTCCTGATTGGGGTCGGCGTGGCGGGGATCCACATAAGGCTTCACGTCGCCGGAAGGCATTTCGTGCCGCAGGGTAAAGTCCGGCACATGCAGCGGGAACACGAAGAACCCTTCCTCATTCTGGCTGTTCCAGGCCAGGGCGTCGTTTTTATAAACAGTGTTGACAAAATCAATCCGGGGGACTGCGTCATAGAGGATGACCTCCTGCCGGATCCCGGCGGTTCCCTGGCAGAATCCGCTGGAAACCATTTTCCCCCAGACAGGGCCGCGGCAAATCCGGCGCTCCGCCTCTTTCACCCTGCCCACGGAACGGACAGGATAGTCATGGGAGTCACTGGTCATATAGACAAATTCATTCAGGCTATAGGGCGCGTCCGCGTCCACCAGCTCAATGCCGCCGTTTTGCTTATCTATAATGCTGCAAACCGCGCCCCGTTCATCGAACGTAACCCGGTAAAAGCGGTTTTCCAGGGTATTTTCCGTTTTTTCCAGGGTGGAGGGGAACTGGGGGTCGTCCTGCCGTTCCCGGATTTCATAGCACTTATAGCCAAATGCCGGGATCTCCTCCGCCCAGAATTCCAAAAAGCCTTCTTCTGTTTTCTGATAGCACACCGGTTTTCCGGTTACGGCGTCCACCAGGTCAAAATGGGCCGGCAGGCCGGAAAGGGAAATCCTTGCCGCGTCGTTTCTGTTCCAGCTTAAGGGATTGTAGACTGCTACTGTAAGGCGCTGGGTTGGGATCAGGCGGCTTAAGGCGCTGCCTGCCTCGTCCATCAGTTCATCAGACATCCGTTTTGCGGCAATGGCGGTGTTCCGTTTCCAGATGTGCTGTTCGCCCATGGAG
>ERZ1643249.4018-NODE-4018-length-12608-cov-4.313232_pt1 | contig 12608 bp, 13 predicted proteins | sample MGYA00579263_ERZ1643249 | MGnify/ENA primary metagenome ERZ1643249 (study PRJEB29033, sample SAMEA4952264) | chicken gut metagenome | biome: Broiler Chicken; feature: Gastrointestinal Tract; material: Caecum | place: Ireland | collected 2018 | study: Broiler...
TCGCCATTTACAATTGCATCATATGCCTTTTGAACTCTATTCCATCTCTTATCTCTATCCATTGCGTAAAATCTTCCTGAGATACTAGCTATTTTTCCAACACCTTTTTCTTTCATCTTTTCTTCAAGGCTCATAATATAGCTTTCTCCTGATGTAGGAGGTGTATCTCTACCATCCATAAAGCAATGAACATAAACATTCTCAAAATCTTTTCTTTTAGCAAGCTCTAGTACTGCAAACAAATGACGTATATGGCTGTGAACACCACCATCTGATAATAATCCTAAAACATGTAAATTAGAATTATTTTTCTTACAGTTTTCTATTGCTTCTACCAATTCTGGATTACTGAAGAAATCTCCTTCTTCAATTGATTTAGTTATCCTTGTTAGTTCTTGGTAAACAATTCTACCAGCTCCTATATTTGTATGTCCTACTTCTGAATTTCCCATTTGTCCATCTGGTAATCCTACATTTAATCCACTAGTATACATTTTAGTTGTAGGACATGTTTTCATAAGTTTATCAATATTAGGTGTATTTGCCATTTTTACTGCATTTGATTTTTCATTTTCATTAATACCAAATCCATCTAATATCATTAGCATTGTAACTTTTTTATCCATAAGTCTAGTCCTTTCTAAATTATAATTTTATTTATTATAATTTACAATTTTTTCGAACTCTTCTACTTTTAAACTAGCTCCTCCTACTAGCCCTCCATCTATATCAGACATGTTGAAAAGTTCTTTTGCATTGGAAGATTTTACACTTCCACCATATTGTATTATAACTCCATTTGCTATGTTTTGTCCATAGATATCTGATATTTTTTTTCTTATTGCCTTTATTGCATCATTAGCATCATCAGATGTTGCAGTTTTTCCTGTTCCAATTGCCCAAATAGGTTCATATGCAATAATAGTGTTTGCAACCTGCTCATCTGTTAATCCTTCAAGAGCTTTCTCAGTTTGAGAAGTAATAACAGCTTCAGCTTTTCCAGCTTCTCTTTGCTCCAAAGTCTCACCTACACAAACTATAGGTTTTAAGCCACTAGCAAAAGCAGCTTTTAGCTTTTTATTAACAGTTTCATCTGTTTCGGCAAAATATTGTCTTCTCTCAGAATGACCTATTATTACATATTCTACTCCAATAGATTTAAGCATTCTTCCAGAAACTTCTCCTGTATATGCTCCATTTTCCTCCCAGTGCATATTTTGAGCACCAATTTTAATATTTGTATTTTGTGCAGCAAGTAGGCAATAAAATAAATCAGTATAAGGCACACAAAGTACTACTTCATTATCTGTATCTTTAACTAGTGGAGTAAGCTCATCAATAAATCTAATAGCTGCATCTGGAAGCATATTCATCTTCCAATTTCCCGCAATAACTTTTTTTCTCATTTCTAAAATCTCTCCTTTCATCTTGGACAACTTGAACTTTTGGGACACTCCTTTTTGTTCAAGTTCTTAAACTTTTAGGAGTGTCCCTTCTGTTCAAATTTTCAGTTTAGCCCTAGTCTCTTGAATTTTCTACTTCTTTCTTTTTATTTAATCCTGTATTACTAGTATTTTTTTCGCTTGCTACTTCTTTTTCTTCTTTATCTGATAAGCAAACTAATCCTGGCAAAGCTTTTCCTTCTAGTAATTCTAATGATGCTCCTCCGCCTGTTGAAATATGTGTAAATTCATCTTCTAATCCTAGTTTCTTTATAGCAGCTACTGAATCTCCTCCTCCAACTATTGAAGTACATTTTACAGCAGCAATCGCTTCTGCAACTTTTTCTGTTCCTATGCTAAATTTACTTACTTCACATATTCCAAGTGGTCCATTCCATAGAACAGTTTTCTTTCCTTGTAATTCGTTTGCAAATGTTCTTGCTGTTCTTGGTCCTATATCACAACCTTGATATCCTTGTGGAATTTCATTTGAGTTAACTACTTTATCTGGAGCTTTTTTTAAATATTCTATAAATCTTTTTTGTTTTTTTTTTTTTTTTTATTTTTCTGTTTGTTTTTCTTTTTTTTTAACTCCCGCATTTTCTGCTTTTTTCATTATATTTTTCGCTTCTTCAATTTTATCATCTTCACACAAAGAATCGCCTATTTCATATCCTTTTGCTTTAAGGAATGTATATGCCATTCCTCCACCAATTAAAATTTCATCAACTTTATCTAATAGATTTTCTATAACGCCTATTTTATCAGAAACTTTTGCTCCTCCAAGTATCGCAGCAAATGGTTTTTCTGGATGCTCCAATGTTCCATTTAAAAATGTAATTTCTTTTTCCATCAAGAAACCAGCAACAGCTTCATCAACGTGATGTGATACACCTTCTGTTGAGCTATGTGCTCTATGTGCTGTTCCAAAAGCATCATTTACATATATTCCATCTGAAAGTGATGCCAATTCCATAGATAATGTATCATCGTTTTTCTCTTCTCTTGGATCAAATCTAACATTTTCCAGCAATGCTACTTCTCCATCGTTTAAACTTGAAGTAACATTTTTTGCGCTTTCACCAGTTACATCATTTGCAAATTTTACATCTGTTGATAATAAGTCGGTTAATTCCTCTGCAACTGGTTTTAATGAATATTTTTCATTAACCTCTCCCTTTGGTCTACCTAAATGTGAACAAAGTACAACTTTTGCTCCATTATCCATTAAATATTTAATTGTTGGAAGAGCCGCTGTTATTCTTGTATCATCTGTAATTCTTCCATTTTCATCTAATGGAACATTAAAGTCGCATCTAACTAGAACTTTTTTTCCTTTAACATCAACATCTCTTACTGTTTTTTTATTCATTAAACATCAATCCTTTCCTATTTAAAATCTTATGCTTTGAAATTGCCAGCCACGCTATGTATATCTTGCAATTCAAATCTATATTTTTGCTTAACATTTGGATATTTTTCATGGTCTACTTCTGATAGAAACATATCTAATGGTCTTATCCATAAACTATTATCTCCATATAGACGTCTATATACAACATATTTTTCCTTTGTCTCACTATGATTTGCAACATCTTCTACCAAATAGCAGTCACCTTTAAAGTGTTTATATACTCCATGTATTTTTAATTCTCTTTCCATAATTTTCTCCTTCTTGTCAATAAAAGTTACAATTCACATTCTTAATAATGAATTATTGTACAAATACAATTCCACGTGGTAAATATATTCTTTACTATGTAGCCTCACGTGTCACATATATTTTTTACTCGAAAACTTGGAGAGTACAAAATATATATGACAGTAAGATGAGGCGGACTTTAAATTCTTTATATCTACCAGCAAGATGGAACGGACTTTAAACAAATAATTATATGAACTGTGAATTGTAACTTTCCCTCTTATTTATTTGCAATATACATAGCTAAATCAACAAGCTTATTTGAATAACCCCATTCATTATCATACCATGCAACTAATTTAACGAATGTATCTGTTAAAGCAATTCCTGCTGCTGCATCGAATATTGAAGTATGTGGATCACTTATGAAATCAGATGATACAACTGGCTCGTCTGTATATTCCATTATACCTTTCATTTCGTTTTCACATGCTTTTTTAACTGCATTGCATATTTCTTCATATGTTGCAGGTTTTGCTAAATTACATGTTAAATCAACTACTGAAACATCAACTGTAGGTACTCTGAATGACATACCTGTTAATTTTCCATTTAATTCTGGTATAACTTTTCCAACTGCTTTTGCAGCTCCTGTTGATGATGGTATGATATTGCTTGACGCTGCTCTACCACCTCTCCAGTCTTTTTTAGAAGCTCCGTCAACTGTTTTTTGTGTAGCAGTTGTAGAGTGAACTGTTGTCATTAATCCATCTTTTATTCCAAAATTATCATTTATAACTTTAGCAAGTGGTGCTAAGCAGTTTGTTGTGCAAGATGCATTTGAAATTATGTTCATGTCTGGTGTATATGTTTCGTTGTTAACACCCATAACAAACATTGGAGCATCTTTTGATGGTGCAGATATAATTACTTTTTTAGCTCCTGCATCTAAATGAGCTCCAGCTTTTTCCATTGTTGTAAATACTCCAGAGCATTCTAACACATAGTCTACTCCATCTTTTCCCCATGGAATATCTTTTGGGTCCATTTGATTATATACTTTTATTTCTTTTCCGTTTACTACTAGCTTTCCTTCTTCTGCTGATATAGTTCCATTAAATCTACCATGTACTGTATCATATTTTACCATATAAGCCATGTAATCTGCTGTAATAAATGGATCATTTATTGCTACTATTTCAACTCCTTCTTTACTCAATGCTGCTTGGAATGCAAGTTTTCCTATTCTTCCAAAACCATTAATACCAATTCTAATTGACATATAAATTCCTCCTTTTTTGATGCCAAGCATCTTAATTAGTATTTCATAAACATAATTATTCTATACCATATTTACTCATTTTTCAAGTATTATGCATAAAAAAAAAGTGAAACATTTGGGACAGATTTAAATCTGTCCCCAAGTTTCACTTTTATAATTCAACATTGTCTGTTATTTCAATTTCTTTAAATAAGAAGTTCTTAACTTTTTCTCCTGTTATATCAAAGAATAAGAAATCATGTACTTTCTCACTTGTAATCTCTTGTGTCCAAAAGTCATGTACTTCTTGGAAAACTTTTTCTTGCTTTGGAGTTAATTCAAGAGATACTTCTTGGAATAAAAAGCTTCTTATTTTTGTCCACAAGCTAATTTCTGATGGTAAATTTCCCATATTTATTTCCTCCTTCGTGGTCTAAATAATAATTACTACCATATTTATACTACAATTTTTTTTATTAATCAAGCTAATATATTCTATTTTTTTCGCAGTTTTCCTTGCATCGTAGTCCCAGGGCAGGTTTTGAGAAATATTACATTTATATTACAATTTTGTTACATTTGTGTTACAAAATTCGATTTGTGGTAATATTTGCATTTTTTATCGTTTTTTCCTTCTATATTTTGTTGTTTTTCTAAGACTATATTTCCATTTGGCTTCCTAAAAAGCTAGCAGCAGATTGTACTACCTTTTGTTCAACTTCTGACATCTTAGTTCCTCTATCTTTAGCTAAAAGTATAACTGTGCCAATTGTATCTCCATCTGATATTATTGGATATACTACTTGAGAATTATATTTTCTCTCTTTATTATCATTTCTAGTAATTGGAACAGACAAATCATTGTTTTCTTTGCTTGTATATTTTTCTTTGTCTTCCATTATTTTTTCTAATTCAGGGCTTATGCTTTGCTCTAGAAATTCCTTTTTTGAACCCCCTGAAACTGCAATAACAGTATCTCTATCTGTAATACACGCAATATGTCCTGTTGTTTTGGCAAGTGTTTCAGCATATTCTGTAGCAAACTCTGACAATTCACCTATAGGAGAGTATTTTTTCAAAATCACTTCTCCTTCTTTATCGGTAAAAATCTCTAAAGGGTCGCCTTCTTTAATTCTCAATGTTTTACGTATTTCTTTTGGAATAACAACTCTGCCCAAATCATCTATTCTTCTTACAACTCCTGTTGCTTTCATAAATTTCCTCCTTTTAAATTTTATGTCTATTCTTATTATTACAAAAGAGGAAAATTTTATACATTTTTTTAAATTTTTTATTAGTTTTCTTCCATCTGAGCTTGCATGCTTTGTGGTTCTTCTTCTCCTTTATATGCTTTTATAACATTGCTTAGCTCATCAGCAAAATCTTGAAGTATAACTAATTTTATAGTTGGTGATTTTCCATCTATATAATCGTCCATTACTTGTTTTAATTTTTTCAAATTTGGTAATTCTTCTGTCAATTTATCTCCATATCTTTTAGCTCTATCCAACAATTTTTCTTTTATTGTTACAATATCTTCATTACTTGCGCAAGATATTCTTTGGAACATTTGGAAAACATCATAATATCTAAAAATTGGTATTTCCATACATTCTTTATCAAAGATATCATAGAATTGCTCCATTCGCATTGGAATATATTTAAATACTTCATCAGCTTTTTCTCTATACATCTTCTCTCTTAATTTTTCATTGATAGTGTCAAAGTATTGCAAGATTTCTTCCATATCATCAGATTTATCTTCTTCTATTGCTAAGCTTGCAAGCTCTTCTTCTACATTTGGACAGTAACTTGATGTTAAAGATGATACATTCATTCCATTTAAGAAAACGCTTTTTATGGTTTTCATATCATAATCTATAAGGCCTTTACGTACAAAGTGCGCAAAATATGCAAAAAGTTTAACTACATTTATGAGCTCAATTCTACCATTTTTAACATCTTCTAAAACCTCTGAAACCACACCACTAAATTGGTCATCAGAAATTTTCCAATACTCTTCTGTAAGTAATCTCTTATATCCTGGCAATTTGTCAGTATCTACAGTATTTATAATATTCTCCATGTCCTGCTTAAATACTTTCATGTCAAAAATTCTTGTACGTACATATAATTCAATAAATTTGAAAAATCTATATTCTGCCTTAAAGTTATAGTAATAGTTATTATCAAATTCTTTAATATAGAATTGTCTATTATCCATAAAAACCCTTGAAGACACAAGTATTGCCTTGTATTCCTCATTATTATTGATATTTACAAACTTATCTTTTGTAATTTTACCTGCTTTAATTTCAAATGAAATAGCAATTGTAAAAATAAGCATTGTTTGTAAAACTCTGTGATTAGTATTTGGATAAGATTTATTGACCATATCAAAAATCTTTTTAAAATTCGTAAGCGAATGCTTCAAAATTCTAAGGTTTCTCGTTCCACTCTTGTTAAATGTAGAAATTATGAGATTTGTATTTTCTCTTAAAAATCTAATCAAATCCGGATAATTTTCATATCGCATAAGTATCCCGTTAATGATGTAATTAAATTCCGGCACATATTCAAAAGTCTCACCAATAAGTTTTTCTTTTATTCTTTCATAATCATTTGCTTTATCAAAAACATATTCAATAGTGTCACGAATTCTCTCAACCATAGGTTTATCTGTTTTAATATTAAGTTTATTTTCCTTGTCCAATAAATATGTTGCAATAAAAGTTTTCATTTCCAAATTACTATTTTTTAATTTTGTAGAAAGCTCCTTTTCATTGCAGATAATAATTGTTTTAATATGATCATGCTCAACAAAGTTATTAATATATCCTAAAATATCAATAACATCAACATTAGCTCTCTCTAAGTCATCAAAACAAAGTACTTTGTCATCAGTAGAGAAAAATTGACCATAATCTATCCTATCTCCATTTTGTGTAACTCCAAAGAAATTTGCCATATCAAGACCTGTTTTAGCATACTCCGGAATATTTTTAACACCGCTTGCATCCATAAATTTCTTCAAGTTTTTATCCATAAGTTGAGTTGTCTCTATAAAAATTTTCTTGCTAATTTCTTCTAGGTTAGAGATACCATATAAAGACATATAAATTGCCGTATACCTTTTACCATTAAGCTGCATAGACTCAATTTTAGGTTTAATCTTATTATTCCAGAAATATGTTTTACCGCTTCCCCATTCACCATTTATCATAATTGCATAGTCTGTATAATCTGATCTAATATAATCTAAAATACTCTCAACTAAATCTTCCATTTTTCTCTCCTTTTTCTTTTTTTAGTGCTCTTGAACTTTTGGGACACTCCTTTTTGTTCAAGTTTTTGAACTTTGGGGACACTCCTCATTTTTTTATTTTTATATTCTTGTGAAACTCCAGAAACAATTTTTAATCTATTCCAAATTTCACTAGTTCTGTCCCCTTGTCCCAATTAATCTTTTGCTAAAGTTAAAATTCCTATTTTTTTCACATGAGCTTTTTCTAATTCTTTTGCGCAAGACATAATTGTTGAACCTGTTGTATATATATCATCAAAAATCAAAACATTTTTATTATTTATTTTTTCCGGTTTTATTAATTTATACACATCTTTTACATTTTCTAATCTTTCGTTTTTATTTAGTGTACTTTGAACTTGATTATTTACCATTTTGATTAAAACATCTGTATAGCATTTTACTTGGCACATATGTGCTAATTCTTTTGAAATAAGCTCACTTTGATTATATCCTCTAGTTTTATATCTCTTTTTATGTATTGGAACTGGAATTATTATATCATAACTTTTTATAAAATCAAAAGCTTTTTTATCAGATAAAATAATTTTTACAAAAGTTTTGTATAAATAAGATTTATCGTTAAATTTGTATTGTATTATAAGTTTTCTTACTATATCTTTGTACTCTAATATATGCATTTTTTTAATTAAATCTATAGAACTAACACTTTGATTAATATTTGTATCATTCATATTGCTTGCTTTATTTTTATCACTTATATTGTTTTTAATATTTGAATTATCACGCAATATCATGTTATTTTTGCTGTAATTTAAAGTATGATTAAGTCTATATTTTTCTATCTCTTTTTCACATTTTTCACACAAATATCCCTCTCCAATTTTTCCACATACGCCACATGATGGTAAAAAAATAAACTCGAGCAGTTTTTCTAAAAAATGCATCATAAAATATGCCTCCTTTTAAAATAACCCCCGAATTTATTGTGTTTCCTTTTGGTTTAATTTTTTAAACTTTTAAGAGTGTCCCTTTTGTTTAAATTCTTGAACTTTTAAGAGTGTCCCTTTTGTTCAAGTTCAATTAGCTTATATGCTAAGCCTGTATTTCTCTTTTTGCTATCCGCATTATTTATCATGAAGTTGACTACATTTTTGCTTCCTATGATTATTAAAAGTTTTTTCGCTCTTGTCATTCCTGTATATAATAAATTTCTTGTAAGTAGCATTGGTGCAGCTTGTGTTAATGGCATTAATACTACGTCAAATTCACTTCCGCTGTGCTTTATGTACTGTTATTGCATATGCATGTTCTATTTCTTCTAATTCATTAAATTGATACCATGCTTCTTTTTCATCATCAAATTTAACTTTTAATTGTTTATTTTCATCATCTATGGATGCAATTGTTCCAAATTCCCCATTAAATACTCCGCTTCCATATTCCAAATATGGTTCTTTTTTCTCCCAGTAGATATCATAATCGTTTTTTATTTGCATTATTCTATCGCCTTCTCTAAAGATACTATCTCCAAATTTTCTTTCTTTCTTAAAATCACTTGGAGGATTTATTTCTTGCTGTAATTTTTTATTAAGCTCTTTTGTTCCAAGCTCTCCCTTTTTAGTTGGAGTAATTACTTGAATATTTTTAAAGAAGTCATAATTACCATAATTTTTTAGTCTCTCTCCACTTAGTGAAATTATATTGTATAGCACTTTTTCTTTTGACATTTCCTCAATAAAGAAAAAGTCATCTTCCATATCTGTATATTCTTCATCATTTTTTCCAATAAAGCCAAGTCCATCATTAACTCTGTGTGAATTAACTATTATTTTACTTTTTGCAGCTTGTCTAAAAATTTTATTTAATGTAATTGTTGTAATTGCTTCTGAATTAATTATATCTTTTAACACATTACCAGGTCCTACAGAAGGAAGCTGGTCTATATCTCCAACTAATACTAACTTTGTGCCATTATACAAAGCCTTGCACAAATAATTCATCAAAAACAAATCTACCATTGACATCTCATCAACAATTACTATATCTGCATCAATAGGAGCAACAGCAATATCTACACTTCCATTTTGATTTTCATCTGAAAATTTGCCAATTTCTAATAATCTATGTAAAGTCTTAGCTTCTTCGCCAGTTGTTTCTGTCATTTTTTTAGCTGCTCTACCAGTAGGAGCACATAGTACTGGCTTCATTCCATTATGTTTAAATATATCTATTATAGTTTTTATTATTGTAGTTTTACCTGTACCAGGTCCACCAGTGATAACACATACATTATTTTCATTTATAGCTTTAATAGCTTCAATTTGCTTTTCTGAAAGTTCAATATTTGACTTTTTTTCAAAAGTCTTTAGCTCTTTTTCAAATCTAGCAATTTTTTTCACATTTTTATAATTATTCAATGCAATTAATTTTTGTGCCCCATTCTCTTCTGCAATATAGTATGTATATAAGTACACCCATTCTGCATCATCTCTATCTTCAATAACAATATCTTGCTTAGCCTTCATATTTATAAGTGTATCTTCAATATCATTTTCACTAACATTTAAAAGTTTTTTCACAAACTCAACTAAATTTTCGTAACGAGTGCAACAATGCCCATTATATGTCATCATAAACAATGCATGCTTTACTCCGCTTCTAATTCTCTTCTCGTTGTTATACTCAATTCCAAGTCCAAGAGCCATCTTATCAATTTGCTCAAAATTCACTTTAGCGATTAAATCAATTAAAACATATGGATTGGCTTGAATTTCTTCAACTGCATTTGCGCCAAGAGTTTTATATACCTTCTCTGCGTTTTGTGGACCAATGCCAAACTTATCTAAGAATCCAACTAACTGCCATACTTCCCAATTCTCAATAAATGTATTCGCAATTTCAACTGCTTTATCCTCTGTAATGCCCTTGATTCGTGCAAGCTTTTTAGGTTCAAACTTAAATACATTAATAGTATCTTCTCCAAAAGTTTCAACAATATGCTTAGCAGTTGCAGGTCCAATACCTTTAATACCACAATTAGCCAAATACCTCTCTAAAGCTTTGGTAGTCTGTGGCATCATCTTTTCAAAAGTATCAACCTTAAACTGTCTACCATATTCTTGATGTTCCACGAACTTGCCAATTGCCTTAATAGTATCCCCAATATTAACAAAAGGTAAATACCCAACAACAGTTATCTCATCCTCTGGTTCTATAGAAGAATCAATAACATTTCTATCCAATTTAATTATAGCAATACAATAACTATTTATTTCATTTTTATATATAATTTCAACAACTTCTCCTTGTAATTCCATCTTAACCTTCTTTGTCGCTTTAGGGACAGGTCTCTCGCCGACATTTTATCGCCACGAGGACAAGTCTACCAATTTTTATTTTTTAGTTTTCTTCAAATGTTATTCCATCTATACAATTATCAAAAATAAATTGCTTTATTTTTTCTTTCTTATTTGTGCTATAGAACTCTGATAATAGGGCATTAAATTCCTCTAATTTATTGTCTGGAACTTTTATAATACCATTTCCATTTTCTATCATTATTTTATTAGCACAAATGCTACTTGTTCTTTTGTTTCCATCCCAAAACAACTGGCTTCTCATTCCATAAAGCATATATTCAATTGCTCTTTCTGTTGTGTTTTCTATTTTTAATATATCTTTTATTTGTTCTTCTACATTTTCTTTTACTGGTATTTCTGGAATATAATTTGTTCCTGTTATTTCAACTTTTCCGATTCCTTAAAGTTCCCCAAGAAATGCTTTCATTTCTTGCAACAAGTTCGTTTATTTTACATATAAAATTCAAATTAAATTCTAATTTTATATTATTTATAACATAATTCCACGCATCTCTTAAATTAAGAATGCATTGAATTTCATCCAATTTTAAGTTCGGTACATTCACACCTTCTAATATAGTTTTTGTCTGTGGAAATGTTACATTCACACCTTCCATTCTTGCATTGGCATAAACGTTATCTACTAAATTTCTTTTTGCTAAAAATATATTTTGTTCTAGCGTTAGACTATATTTATTTTCCATTTTTCCTCCATAATATATATTTCTACTTCTCTTACTTTTCTTAAAAGTATATCATGGATTTAGAAAAAATACTATGGTTTTAATAAAATTTATTAAAACCATAATGGGATATCAAATCAGTCGTTCTGATATTTCTAAACTAGAAAATGGAAAAAAGTTTATTGCAGACTTCGAAGTTTATGGATTTGCTAAAGCATTAAAAGTTTCAATATTAGATTTATTTGATGGAATTGATTTATAATAAACAAAAAAAGAGCTTTTTACGCTCTTTTTCAGCTTGCCTCTTTTATATTATCAATAACTTCCTTACATTCTTTCCAATTAACTACTTTTATTCCATCATAATCTTTACTCAATTTTTCAAGGATTTTCATCGTATCATCACTTGAATTTAAATCTGTAACTATAACATCTTTTACGCATTCTTCCTTGCCATACATTATTCGGAATAGAATGGTACGTAAAAAGCCTTCTATTTTATTCTCCTGATTTTTAGCCGCTATAATCACATAGATTCCATCAGATTTCAGATTTGTATATGTACAAATATATATAATATTTTTAATTATCTCAAATAAGCCATATAGTGCAAGCACCCAAAATATTCCATTTATTATAAAGTCCAACATATCAATTTCATCCCTTTCAATGCTCATATAAACTAGCAATATTTTATTGTTACTCTATTATATGATTTAAAAGGTGAAGTTGTTCGTTATAAAAATTTTATTAGAAACTTTTTGTTTATTCGTCCTGCAATAATCTATGCATCATTTTATACAAATTAGGAACAGTATTCCCAATTTGTATTGCAAAATGTCGGCGAGAGACCTGTCCCTAAAACGACAAAATGTCGCCTGGAGACCTGTCCCCAATGCGACATATTTCATTCATCTTATACTAATTGTAATATAACCATTTCTGCTGCGTCT
>ERZ1643249.4022-NODE-4022-length-12604-cov-13.070603_pt1 | contig 12604 bp, 10 predicted proteins | sample MGYA00579263_ERZ1643249 | MGnify/ENA primary metagenome ERZ1643249 (study PRJEB29033, sample SAMEA4952264) | chicken gut metagenome | biome: Broiler Chicken; feature: Gastrointestinal Tract; material: Caecum | place: Ireland | collected 2018 | study: Broiler...
ATTTTAATCTGTTTGTATAAATGAAAGGAGGATAGAAATGGAAAAAGACATAGACATGAAACTATACCATGAATATTTAAATGGGCAAAAAGACGCTTTTGAAATTCTATACAATAAATATAAAGAAAAAATAAAGTATTTTGTTTTCAACATAGTAAAAGATTATCAAAAAGCTGAAGATATTACTCAAGAAGTGTTTATTTACATTATCCAAAACAAAATGCAAGAAAAATATTCCTTTAAATATTATATATTTTTAATAGCAAAATGTAGAGCATATAACTATATAAACATGGAAAACAGAAAAAAGGAAATAAATGAGCAATATTTTTCAAAAGAAAATAACCAAATAGAAAATGATATAATAGACATTATAACAGAAAATGAAAAAAGAAAAGAAATACTTGAAGCAATAAATATGTTAGATGAAAAATACAAAAATGCAATATATTTAGTCAATATAGAAGAACTATCATATAAAGAAACAGCCCAAATACTTGGAGAAACTGTCCAGAACATAAAAAATCTTGTACATAGAGGCAAAAAAGAATTACGAAAAATTTTAATAAAGAAAGGATTTGATGAAATGAATAAATCTTTAAAAGTTATATTAATAGTAATATTAGTCGGAGCATTATTATCAGGAGTAGTTTATGCAGGAACAGTAATTTACAATAATTATATAAAAAATAATACAAATCATAATATATCAATGAATCCCTCTTACCAAAGTACATTAGATGAAAATACAATAAACAACTTATGGGTAGGAACAATAGACTTAGCATGGAAAGAATTAGAAAATCAATTAGGAAGAGAAAAAATTGATTTAGAAGATGGAAATCTACCAATTGTTAATGATTTAAATTCAAGTACTTTTACAAAAGATATGTTAGACAAAAATGATTATAATGTTACTGTAGAAAGAACTCTAACAGGAGGATATAAAATAGATACATCACTAAATAAAGAATTACACTTTTTAGAAGAATTTGACAATTTTAGCGATAATTATAATTGGACATTTGGAGATAGTGAAGAACCAATAAAATATTTTGGAATTAACAATGCAAGTTCTGAAGAAATGAATAAAAATATTGAAGTTATGTTTTTTAATAGTAAAGATGAAAATAATACAGAAAGTGATGATTTTGCAATTAAATTAAAAACACAAGAAGGAGACGAAATTATTCTATACAGAACAAATGAAAATAAAAATTTTGATGAATATTATAACGACATTCAAGAGAAAGCAAATACATATACTGGCAGTAAAGAATTTCTAAAAGAAGATGAATTAAGAATTCCTTATGTTAGAGTAAATGGAATGATTGCATATAACGAATTATATAATAAAACAATAAAAGACACAATTTTCTATTTTACAGATGTAGTACAAAATGTAAACTTTTATTTAAATGAAAAAGGATGTAATTTATCTAGTCAAGCAACATTAGTAGCAGAGATAATGGGAGTATCAAATGAACCAAGATATTGTTATTTTGATGACCAATTTATTATATTTATGAAAGAAGCAAATTCTAATAATCCATATTTTGCCTTAAAAGTAGATAATACAGATATATTAGAAAAAAAAGAAGAATTAGATGACCCTAAAATAATAGATTATACAGCTATTGATAGTAGTAAATATGTTGCTACAGAAGGAGAGTACAAGTTTTATGAAGATGAAAATTATGAATATTATTTTCCAACTCGTAAAGTTGCCTATGTAATAGTATATTTTAAAGATGGTGATTATTTTGATGTAGAAAATGCATTGAAGGATGGAAAAATTACAATAGATTTATTAGACAAGTATGGAATTGAATACATAAGAAGGGAAAAATAGAATGATTAAGGAATATATTAAAAAAATATATAAATCAGACAAATTTCCTTTTCTTATACTAATCATGATTTATACCTTTCTAAGTTTTTTTATGGAAAAAAGTGGAGATGATGTTTGGTTTGCAATTGTTAATGAAAATAAAAACTTATTTACTTTTATTATTGAAAGGTATAATACATGGTCTTCTAGAGTAGTTATTGAAACAATATTAGTAATATTTGCAAAATATTTACCGGTATCTGTTTGGAAGATTTCTAATTTAGGAATATTTTATTTATTAGTTTATTCTATTTCTAAATTATTGATTATACATAAAAATGAAAATATTAAAATAATTAATACTTATATTAGTATATTAATATTTTTAATTCCATTTTCTCTATATTTTGAAGCTGGATGGATAGCAACATCAACTAATTATTTATGGGTTGCTTCAACAGGATTATATACAATATTGCTTTTAAAAAAAATTATAAAAAGAGAAAAAATAAATGTTTATCAAAAAATTATACATTATATATGTTTAATATATGCATGTAATCAGGAACAAATGGCAGGAATTTTATTTATAGTATACTCAATTGGGATAATTTATTTAATAAAAAGCAAAAATATAAAACCAATTATAGTAATTACATATCTGATAATTGTTTTTTCTATTATTTTTATATTGACATGCCCAGGAAATACTGAGAGAAAGCTAAGAGAAGAAATTACATGGTATAATGGATTTTCAGAAATTTCATTAATGACAAAGATTTCTAATGGTATAAATTCTATGATGGATTATATGATAAAAGATGGTAGAGTTATATTTTATATTTTTGAAATATTGTTATGGTATAGTGTTTATTTTAAAACAAATAACATTATAATTAAAATTATTGGGACATTCCCATTGGTACTAACTATATTTTTAAAATATTTATATAGAATTTTAGATGGTGAAATAATTAATTCACAATTGTTTCAGATTGGAAATTTTGTAATATATTGTTTAATACTTATATTTATTGAATTTGGAATTTTACTAGTATTTAAAGATAGTAAGCCAAAACAATTTATAGGAAGTTTAATTTACTTCTGTGGATTTATAAGTAGATTTGTAATGATGTTTTCTCCAACAGTTTTTGCATCAGGAGAGAGAACATCCTTGTTCCTATATATTTCTTTGATACTTTTAAGTATATTATTTATAAAGGAAATTAATTCTAATAAATTATCTACAAATATAATAATAAAATGAGGAGAAAATCAAATCTTCTCATTTTTTGTCGAAAAGAATTTGAATAAAAACAGTTTATTTCATTGACAATGAATTATATCCATGATAAAATACAAACAGATTTTCGAAAAAAAGGAGGCATAAATATGGCAGATAAAATTCCAAATGAATTATTAGAAATTATAAGAAGCGGAGAAGGAGTTGCAACAGAATTTAAAGAAGCAAATAAAAACTTACCACAAACACTATTTGAAACAGTATGTGCATTTTTAAACAGAAATGGAGGACACATTTTCTTAGGAATTGCAGATAATGGAAAAATAATTGGAGTAGATAAAGAAAATATAACAAAACTAAAAAAAGACTTCACAAACTTATGTAGTAATCCGGAAAAAATAGATCCAACAGTATATTTAAATATAAGAGAATACGAAATTGAAAAAAAGAAAATACTACATATATATGTTCATGAAAGTTCAATGGTACATAGAACTAATGGAACTGTTTTCGATAGAAATGAAGATGGAGACTATAAAGTAAAAATATCAGAAAGAATAGCAAATATTTATGCCAGAAAACAAAGTTTTTATACAGAAAATAAAGTATTTCCATATGCTGAAATGTCTGACCTAAGAGAAGATTTAATAAAAAGAGCAAGACAAATGGCAATAAATAATAGTAGCAAAAATCATGTATGGACAGATATGTCAGATGAACAAATGATGCGAAGTTTAAACTTTATTGAAAAAGATTTGGTTACAGGAAAAGAAGGATTAACTCTTGCAGCAATACTATTATTTGGAAAAGACACAACAATATTATCTGCTTTGCCACATCATAAAACAGACGCTATCTATAGAGTAAAAAATATAGACAGATATGATGATAGAGATGACATAAGAACAAATTTAATTGAAAGTTATGAAAGACTAATAGCATTTATAGAAAAACATTTAGACGATAAATTTTATATAGAAGGAACGCAAAGAATAGATGTAAGAAATAAAATAGCAAGAGAATTATGTGCAAATCTTCTTATACACCGTGAATTTTCTAATCCATATCCAGCAAAACTAATTATAGAAAAAAATTGTATGAGAACAGAAAATGCAAATAGAGCCAAAATGATTGGAACTATTGATATTAACACATATGAACCTTATCCTAAAAATCCTAAAATAGCAAAATTCTTTAAAGAAATAGGACTAGCAGATGAACTTGGCTCTGGTGTAAGAAATATGGTTAAATATACAAAAATATATTCAGGTGGTGTGCCAATATTAAAAGAAGATGACATTTTTAGAACTATAATTCCATTAGGGGATAATGAAGAAACGTTAAATAGTTTATCAAGTATAGGTGCCGATAAAACGCCGATAAACGCCGATAAAACGCCGATAAATAATCTTAATATTGAAGATTTAATAATCGAATATTTACAGCAAAATAAATATATAACAAATAATATTGTAAAAGAAAAATTCGACTTAAAAGATACAAAAGCAAAAACAATATTAAGAAGTTTAGTGGCTAAAAATATATTAATATCTGAAGGAGCTAATAAGAATAGAAAATATAAATTGAATAAAAAGTAGTTAAATAAGTTTTATAAAATTAAATTATGAAAAATATATTTTTAAAAAGAAAACTCAAAACTCTTAAAAAATAAAGTTTTCTAGCTATATACCCTCTCTTTACAAAATACCCCTTATGGTATATAATACTAAATGTTAAAGATAAAAAATTCTTTAAAATCCAAAAACAAAGAAAGGAGAATTTCGTATAAGAAATATATTTCAATTATACGAGAATTAGAAATGGAAAAAGAACTTTGTTGTAATAAAAAAACAATAAGAGGAGAAGAAGAAAAGAAAATTATCAATAATAGAATAAACAGAATAGAAGGGCAACTAAAAGGAATCAAAAAAATGATAGCAGAAGATACATATTGCAATGATATTCTAGTTCAATTATCTGCTATTGAAAATTCAATAAAAAGTTTATCAAACCATATACTAGAAAATCATTTATATAGTTGTGTAACAAGAGATTTAGAAAATGGTAAATTTGAAGTAATAGATGAGTTAATAAGTTTATTCAAAAAATTTAACAAATAACAGGAAGGAGAATACAATGAGTTTTACATTTGAAAGAAAAATCAATTATTATGAAACAGACAGAATGGGAGTAGTACACCACTCAAATTATATTAGATTTTTAGAAGAAGCAAGATGTTCTTGGCTAGAAAGTGTAGGAATGCCATTTTCACTATTAGAAGAAAATGGAATAACAATTCCTGTTTTAGGTGTAAGTTGTGAATATAAATATCATGTTACATTTGGAGATACCATAATAATAACACCTTTTGTAAAAGAATATACAGGAGTAAGAATGACAGTAGGGTATGATGTAAAAGACAAAAAAACAGGAAAAACAGTTCTTATTGGAGAAACAAAGCATTGTTTTACTAACATAGAATTAAGACCAATAAACTTAAAAAAACATGCAAAAGTATTTAGTGATAAATTTGAAAATCTATTAGAAAAAAAGTAAATATTAAAATACAGAATAGTTCTGCAAAAATTTGTAATTTAAGAAAGGAATGTGATTAAAATGAAAGAAACAATAATAAATGTAAAAGGTATGGTATGTAATGGATGTGAAAATAGAGTTAAAAATGCTCTAAAAACAATAGACGGAGTAGAAGATGTAGAAGCAAATTACACAAATGGAATAGTAAAAGTAACATCAAAAGACGAAGTTGAAGAAAGTACTCTAAAAGATAAAATTGAAGACATTGGATTTGAAGTTGAAAAATAATTTCAAGGCATTTAGAAAGGAATAAAATAAAAAATGAAAAAAATTATTTTATCAATTGATGGAATGACATGCAGTGCCTGTTCAAACGGATTAGAAAAATATTTAAACAAACAAAATGGAGTTTATAATGCATCAGTTAATTTAGTAATGGCAAATGCAACTGTAGATTATGATGAAAAAATTTTAAATCAAGAAAAAATAGAAGAATTTGTAAAACAAGCAGGGTTCAAGAGCTTAGGAGAATTTAAAGAAATTAAATTTGAAGAAAAAAGTAAAAAAGAAAAAATAAAATTTATTGTATTTACTATTTTAGCAATAGTTCTAATGTATATATCAATGGGACATATGATAAATTTACCAACAATTCCATTTCTTGATCCTCATACAAATTCTACAAACTATATGATTAGTTTACTAATTTTAACTATATGCTTTATGTGGTATGGATTTGATATTTTAAAAAACGGATACAAAAATTTAATACATAAAACACCAAATATGGACACCTTAGTAGGAATAGGTGTTATAACAAGCTTTTTATATAGTTTATATAATATGTATTTAGTTTTAGCTGGAGACCATACACAAGTTATGAATTTATATTTTGAGTCTGCAAGTATAGTAATTTACTTTATAAAACTTGGCAGATATATTGATGGACTTAGTAAAGACAAAACAAAAGAAGCAATACAAAAATTAGTAAAAATCACTCCAAATACAGCAGTAATAAAAGTAAATGGAGTAGAAAAACAAGTAACACTTGATGAAATACATAAAGGAGATACAGTTGTATCAAAAGCAGGAGAAAAAATTGCAGTAGATGGAGAAATAATAACTGGAAAAGCACATTTAGATGAATCATTTATAACAGGAGAAAGTAAGCCAACATCTAAAGAAGTTGGAAGCAAAGTAATTGCAGGAAGCTTAAATTATGATGGATATATTGAATATAAAGCAGAAAAAATAGGAAGAGAATCAACTGTATCTGAAATTGTAAGACTAGTTGTTGAAGCAAGTAACACTAAAGCACCAATAGCAAAAATAGCAGATAAAGTATCTGGATATTTTGTGCCAGCAGTAATTGCTATAGCAATTATTACATTTATTGCATATTTAGCCATTGGAAAAGACATTGGAACAGCAATAACAACATTTGTAACAGTATTAGTTGTAGCCTGTCCTTGTAGTTTAGGATTAGCAACACCTCTTGCAATAGTTGTAAGTGAAGGAAAATGTGCATCAAACGGAATTTTAATAAAGAAAAGTGAAATTTTAGAAAATGCACAAAAAGTAAACACAATAGTTTTTGACAAAACAGGAACTTTAACATATGGAAAACTAAAAATAGCAGAAGTAATCAATTATAGTTCTCTTGAACAAAATAGCTTATTACAACTAGCTCGGAAGCATAGAAAGTAAATCAACGCATCCAATAGGAAAAGCATTTACAGATTATTTAGAAGAAAATAAAATTAATGTACTAGATGTACAGGAATTTGAAAATATTGTTGGTCTAGGAATAACAGGAAAAATAAATCAAGAAAAGATATTACTAGGAAACTCAAAAATAATAGAAAAATACAATATCAAAAATAATCATTTAGAAGATGAAAAAAAATTAGCAGAAAAAGGAAATAGCATTATTTATGTAGTAAAAGACAAAGAAATATTAGGCATCATAGGAGTAAATGATGTAATAAGAGAAGAAAGCAAAGAAGTTATAGAACAATTATCTAAGATGAAAATAGAAACAATTATGCTAACAGGAGACAACAAAGAAACTGCAGAAAAAATAGCAAAAGAAATAGGAATAACAAAAGTAATATCTAATGTATTACCAGCAGAAAAAACAAACACAATAAAAGAATTAAAACAACAAAACAAATTTGTAATGATGTGTGGAGATGGAATAAACGACAGTCCAGCACTAGCAAATGCAGATATTGGAATAAGTGTAAATAGTGGAACAGATATAGCAATGGATTCTTCAGAAGTAATATTAACAAATAATGACTTAAACAGTATTATAAAATTAATAAATATCAGTAAAAAAACAATACGAAATATCAAACAAAATCTATTCTGGGCGTTTTTCTATAACTGTTTAATGATACCAATAGCAATTGGAATATTAAAACCAATAGGAATTTCAATAAATCCAATGATAGCAAGTGTAGCCATGGTATTAAGCAGTATTACAGTAATATTAAATGCATTAAGACTTAGATAAATTAGTGCATGTTCTATTTTTGCTTTTTTTATTTTTAATATGGTAAAATTTAATTGTTTATGTTATACTTTTAATATACAAAGAGTGGAGGAAGAAAAATGATTGATTTTACTAATGCAATAGAACAACTTAATAGTTATAGAGGATCAGAAAAAAAGAAGACTTTAATATATAATGATCATAAATATTTAGTCAAATTTCCAGATCCAATTAGAGAGAAAAATAAGAATATATCATATATAAATAATGCTTTTTCTGAATACATTGGAAGTAACATATTTAAAATTGTAGGAATAAAAACGCAAAATACAATACTAGGAAAATATCAATATAATGGAAAAGAAAAAATTGTATGTGCTTGTGAAGACTTTACAGATGAAAAACATGTTTTATATGAGTTTGAAAATTTAGCACTAAGTACTAATCCAGACAAAAAAATTGAAACTGAATTAAATGATATAATGGAAGTTATAGAAGAAAGCAAAATGATAAATAATATAGAAACAAAAGAAAAATTTTGGGATATGTTTGTAATAGATAGCTTAATAGGAAATACAGATAGACATAATGGAAATTGGGGATTTTTATTAAACAAGACAACAGGAAAAGTTAGTTTTTCTCCAATATATGATTGTGGCTCTTGCTTAAATCCTATGTTAGAAGATGAAGAAATAGAGAATATGAGCCAAATAGAACTTAAAAATCTAGCAATAAACTGTTATTCTTGTATAAAAGAAAATGGAAAGAAAATAAATTATATGTCATATATAAGACAAATGCAAAATGAAGAATGTAATAATGCTATAAAGAGATTATTTAGCAATATTAATATAGAAGAAATTAACAAATTTATTGATAATATAGAATGTATATCAAATATAAGAAAAGACTTTTACAAAAATATTATAGAACAAAGATATGAAATTATAAAAATTGTCATAGCAAAAATATTGACATTAACTTAGATATAGAGAAAATCCAAATGAAAGTTGGGAAAACTTTTCATTACTTTCCAAAAGACTGATAAAGAATATTAGTTGAAAAAAGTGCCGATTCTATTTTTAGCAATTGCTAAAAATAGAACCGGCACTAAATTTATAACAAGGGAAAAAAGAGAACCGGCACCAAATTGACCAAAGGGAAAAAAGAGAACCGGCACCAAATTGCCAAATTGACCTGGCACCAAATTTTCAAATATATTTCTCACTTATTGAACCATTTTTATAAGCATCCAAAAGCTCTTCTAAGTCAGCAATTTGGTCTTTTAACTCTATACCTTTGTCAGTATCTTTAATTAATTTCCTTTCAACCTTTTCAACAATTTGTTTTTCAGAATGCAAATCAGTTTCATTAATAATAGCATTTTCTCTGGAAGTAAAAGGCTCATGAGCAACTAATGTAAGCCCATATGAACTATATCTTAAAGTATATCCAGCAATTCCAGTAGTTCTCTGATATGCTTTAGATAAGCCTCCATCAATTATAAACAATTTTCCATTAGCTTTAATTGGACTTTCACCAGCTTTAAATTTAACAGGAATATGTCCACAAATTATATGCCCTTTACTAGAGTCTATACCAAATTCTTCTAAAACTTTAATAGATATATTTTCATCATTTTCAAAATTATAGAATGGATTTTTAATTTCTTCCCATGTTTCTTTGTTATTTAAATAATATCTTTCAAAAGTTTTCATTTTATCTTTACAAAATATAGGTGAATTTTTACCACACCATAAATACCATAAAAAATCCTTTCCATTTTCTCTTTTTTCTGAACCTTCAGGTTCAAAATAACCTTGACGTGCTATTTTTTCAACATAATCTAAATATTCTTTTCCTTTTAACTCTTTACCATTAATATTAACTTTAACAAATTCTCCAGCAGAATCCATAGGAACACAACCATGTATTAAAAGATTGTCATTAAATACTTTATAAATATTTCCCTTTGAATATAAAAATTGAATATGTCTTTGTAATTTTTCACTATTTTTAAAAGATTTTACTAGTTTTTTTACAACATCTTTTTCTTTCCCGCTTAATTCATAAGGATTATCAGGATTAATTGTTGGAAAGTAATTCTCAACTAAATCATATGTTTTTCCATTAATATGAATTTTTCCTTTTTTATAATTAATTTTATCAAGTAAAAGCCTATCATCCATTTCATATTCAGGATGTTTTTTTATTATTGCACCTTCTAGCTTAAATTGAATTATAGCTGCAGCTTGTTGAGTTTTTTCCATAATAATTTGGTCAAATTGGCTGTTTTTTTCGTCAACATTTTTAGGTTTAAATATAATAGAATCTTTATCACCATATTCTTCCATAGCAAATTCAGTAATAGTTCTAATATTAATTCCATATCCTTCTTCTAAAATGTCTAAATTATTATATCTAGCACATATTCTAATAACATTAAAAATACAAGCTTCACTTCCAGCAGCAGCACCCATCCATATAATATCATGATTTCCCCATTCTATATCAATTGAATGATATTTCATAAGTTCATCAATAATTATATCAGGACCAGGACCTCTATCATAAATGTCACCAATAATGTGCATATGGTCTACAGCCAATTGTTGAATCAAATAAGATATCGTAATTATAAAAGCATCAGCTCTACCAAGAGAAATTATACTGTCTATAATTTTATCATAATAACTTTCTTTATCAAAAGTATCTTGACTAGAATGTAAAAGTTCATTTATTATATATTGATAATCTTTTGGGATGGCCTTTCTTACTTTAGATCTACTGTATTTAGAACCAACAACTTTACAAATTTTTATTAATCTAAATAAAGTTATTCTATAAAATTCATCTAAATTTGCAGTTTCTTTTTTTATTAATTCAAGTTTTTCTTTTGGATAGTATATAAGAGTAGCAAATCTTCTTCTTTCAGATTGAGTCATATCATTTTTAAAAATATCATCTATTTTTGTTTTTATAACTCCAGATGCATTTTTTAAAATATGTAAAAAAGATTCATATTCTCCATGTAAATCACTTAAAAAATGCTCAGTTCCTTTAGGTAAATTAAGAATTGCTTCTAAATTAATTATTTCTGTACATACACTTTGCACAGTTGGAAATCTTTCTGACAAAATTTCTAGGTATTTTAATTCATTTTTTTCATATTTGCTCATATATTTCTTGTATGATATATTTAATAACTTAAATAACCATACGACTCCTTTCTTTATTTTTTAATATTTAATATAATCTATATGTGATAACTGTGGACTTTTTATTTTTTTTATAGCTTTGACTATTCAAAGGAGTTTACTGCCACAGTTTCGTTTTTAATTGTTTATAGGTTGGATAAGCCATTGACTTTTGTCTTTGAGTTTTTATGTCACGCAAGTTTATGAGGGCGAATACATGTGGAAGGTTGTCACAGTTATTAATATTTTCGAAAGGTGGTAATTTTTATGATTTATGTTGGAATTGATATTGCTAAAAATACTCACTGGGCTTCTGCAATGAACTCAGATGGAGAAATTCTTTTAGAGCCTTTTTCTTTCCAAAATAATAATGAAGGCTTTCAAAAATTTATTTCTAAACTTTCTAGTTTCGATAAACAAAAGATGCTAATTGGTTTAGAATCAACTGCTCATTACGGCGAAAATATCATTTCTTATCTTTTCAACTTAGACTACAAGATTGGGATTATTAACCCAATCCAAACTTCCAACTTACGTAAATCTAACATTAGAAAAACTAAGAACGATAAGGTTGATACTTTTATAATTATTAAGTCTTTAACTTTAAATAATTATAATCTTGTTACTACAAGAGACATCAACAACATAAAACTCAAAGGCTTAAGCCGTTCTCGACACAATTTAATTGTGATGAGAAGTCGTTCTAAAATTCAATTAGCATCTTTTATAGATCAATTATTTCCTGAATTGAATAAATTCTTTAAAGGAAATCTTCATCTAAATGTATCTTATCAATTATTGAAAGAATATTCAAGTCCTAAAGATATTTCTTCTTTACATTTAACTAAACTTTCTAATATTCTTCACGATAATTCTCATGGTAGATACAATAAACAAGATGCTATTCGCTTACGTGAATTGGCTAAAAACTCTGTTGGTATTGATAATCCAACTCTTTCATTACAAATTAAACAAGCTATTCTTCAAATTGAACTTTATACAGAACAAATTGAAGAAGTCGAAAAATTATCTAAACAAATTCTTGATGAAATGGATTCAAAACTTTTAACTATTCCTGGAATGTCTTACAATCAAGCAACTGTAATTCACGGATTTATTGGTGATATTAACCGTTTTAATAAATCATGTCAACTACTTGCTTATGCTGGTTTAGATCCATCTATATATCAATCTGGTAATTTTGAAGCACGTTCTACAAGAATGTCTAAACGTGGTAATTCATTACTTAGATATAACCTTGTTTATGCTGCACATAATTTAGTCTTACATAATAGAACTTT
>ERZ1643249.4023-NODE-4023-length-12603-cov-14.523749_pt1 | contig 12603 bp, 11 predicted proteins | sample MGYA00579263_ERZ1643249 | MGnify/ENA primary metagenome ERZ1643249 (study PRJEB29033, sample SAMEA4952264) | chicken gut metagenome | biome: Broiler Chicken; feature: Gastrointestinal Tract; material: Caecum | place: Ireland | collected 2018 | study: Broiler...
GAGATCATGCCGGATCTGGCTAAGAAAGCAGGAGCTGCTGTAGTGGGAACAGGAAGAAGCGACTTCCCGAACCAGATCAACAATGTACTTGCATTCCCTGGTATCTTCAGAGGCGCTCTGGACGTACGTGCAAAAGATATCAATGACGAGATGAAGGTTGCCGCAGCTTATGCTATTGCCAGCCTGGTAGATGAGGACAAGCTGTCTCCGGACTATATCATTCCAAACGCATTTGACAAACGTGTGTCTAAAGCCGTTGCAGAGGCCGTAGCCGAAGCAGCACGTAAGACAGGCGTAGCAAGAATTTAATTAAAAAAGAAAACTGATACAGAAAAAGGTATGGTATTCCATGCCTTTTTCTTTTTAAACAGAGTTTTAGGAGAAGATTGTCTGACAGTGACAGTCTTCTCTTTTTTTTATAAAGTCATGAAATTCCTTTGTATCAGGTTTTTTGTCACGCTCATAAGATATAGTGTATCCGGATACAATCTAAAATGAGGTGATAGACTTGGGCAAAAATATATTTCAGATATTAGAACAATTTAAAGGAAGTTCTTCTTCAATGTCAGAAAAATTAGAAGCCGAAAGCTGCAGACATTGCGGCTGCAGCTGCCGATGCTGCGGACCAGCTGGACCAACGGGTCCTATAGGTCCGCAAGGCCCCACGGGCCCAGCAGGAATCACAGGTCCGACAGGGGATACTGGTCCAACCGGACCTGCAGGAGCTACCGGAACATATATATAAAGAAAATCCATAGGTTATCAAAAAATGTCGAGTATTCCGGGATTTTATTTAAAAATATAGAAATGATTAATATATTATATATGAATAATTTATTTTACTTTTTAATTAGAAAATGATAAACTTCAACCAACTAAAGTAAGAAAAGTGTTGAGTCACCAAAAAGTTTGGATGATGAGAAAGGAAGGAGGACAATCATGTACAGTATTGATTTAAACAGTGACATGGGTGAAAGCTTTGGCGCATATAAACTTGGCGGAGATGAAGAAATCATCAAGTATGTAACCACTGCTAATGTTGCATGTGGATGGCATGCCGGAGATCCTATGGTAATGGACAAGGTAGTCCGTATGGCAAAAGAAAGAAATGTAATGGTTGGCGCACATCCGGGTTATCCGGATCTGATGGGATTCGGCAGAAGAAAGATGGTTCTTTCCCATGACGAAGTGAAGAATTATGTAAAATATCAGATCGGAGCATTGGCTGCGTTTACCAAAAGTTACGGAATGAAACTGCAGCATGTTGCGCCTCATGGAGCCATGGGAAATTCCTGCCAGTATGATGAGGATATTTCTACCGCAATCTGTGAAGCAATCTGCGAATATGATAAGGATCTGATCGTATATTATTGTGCAGGCGCTGTGCTTGGAGAAATTGCAGAAAGCAAGGGACTGCGTACTGCTTCTGAAATTTTTGCGGACAGGGCATATATGGATGATCTTTCTTTAGTTCCAAGAAAAATGGAAGGCTCCATGATCACTGATGAAGAGATTGCGATTCAGAGATGTGTGAAGATGATCAAGGAAGGTAAAGTTACATCTATTAACGGAAAAGAACTGGATATCAAAGGGGATACCCTCTGTGTACATGGAGACGGCCCGAAGGCTCTGGCCTTTGTTCAGAAGATTCGTGAAAAGTTTGCAGAAGAGGGAATTGAGATCAGACATCTGTAAATGGTTATCATAATTGATACCGGATAAATCAATGGGGATTTAAGCGGGTATAACTGCGTTGATTTATCCGGTGTTTTTCTGTTAAAGGGAAATGTTCAAAATGAGTCTGAAACTCCCACCTCTGGGTGTTGAGTAATAGAACAGTCTCAAAAAAAATGAAAAGAAAGGATGAAAAAAATGAGCAAAGAGACAAACAAAAAGAAATCCTCAGTTGTCAGGAATATGATGATCGCCCTGGTAGGCGGCCTGATCGTGGGCATTGCATTCCTTTTTCTGAGAGAACAGCTGACCAATTCAGGTCATGAGAACGTGTGGAACATTATCAATATGCTTTTGTTCCAGGATATCACAGCGGAAGATGGTGTTGCTTCCCTCGGATTATTCTATATTATCGGCCAGTTGTTTATGAGAGGCTTACAGCTTGCTATTGTACCTTTGGTACTGGTATCTTTGAGCCTTGCTATGTGCAGTATTTCCAGTTCTTCTAAACTGGGAAGGATCGCGGGACGTACGATCCTGGGATTTATTGGATTTTATATTGTAGGAGCCTTTTTCGGAGGACTGGTTGCCTATTTTATGAAAAATGCAGGATTTTTTAATGTTACCCTTCCAAGCGAAGCAGTTACAGATGCGGCGACCATCGATGCATTTAACCCTCTGTCCACAATTCTGGAGGCGGTACCTTCCAACATTACCTCAGCTTTCAGCAGCAATAACAGTATCCTGGCGGTAGTAGTAGTAGCTATTATCATCGGCCTGTGCATGAATGCCCTGGGTGAAAAAACAGATGCACTGAAAAAGGTGCTGGAAAGCGGCAGCGAAGTTATCAACTATTATCTGACTTTCCTGATCAATAAGGTAGGGCCTGTGGCTATTTTCTGCCTGATCTCCAGAACTTTTGCAGTATACGGTACGGAATATCTGGCTCCGGCTGCTGCGTATATTGTTTCTGCTATGATCACACTGTTTATTCTTGTTGTTACCCTTTACCCTATCGGTATCTGGATCACGACCGGACTGAATCCTATCAAGTTCATTAAGAAAATCGCCAAAGTTGGTGTTTTGGGATTCTCCACAAACTCTTCCGCAGCCTGTCTGCCTCTGAATATGAGAACCTGTATCAATGAACTGGGTTGCAGCGAGGAGATCTCCAGCTTCGTACTTCCTACGGGTATGACCATTAACATGAACGGTACCACAGTTATGCATATGTTTGCAGCTGTATTTATTGCAACCAGCGCAGGAATTGATGTGACGCCGGCCAATCTTGTAGTTGTAGCATTCCTGTCTATCTGTGCGGCAATGGGCTGCCCGGCTATTCCGATCGCAGGAACTACTCTTATCGTTACAATCCTTTCAGGAATGGGATGGACTACAGACGCTTGTATGATCGCATACGCTTTAGTCGTAGCTATCAACCGTCCGGTAGAAATGGCCCTTCTGCCTTTGAATGTTATTGGCGATGCAACTGTAAATGTTATTGTAAACAAGAAAGAGCACGAACTGAACGAAGAAGTATACAACAGCTAAATATAAATATTTTTAATATTATTCATATAAAATATGAAGTTGACTTTCCATTATTCCAATGATACCATCAACTTAAGAAAACAGATCATAAAAGTTTTGGAGGAATAATTATGGAGTACAAGACAGCGAAAAGAATGGAAAGTCTGCCGTTTTCCGGGATTCGCGCGGTAATGGAAAAAGCAACGAAGATGCAGCAGGCCGGAGAAAAGGTGATCCACCTGGAAATCGGAAGACCGGATTTTGACACTCCGGAAAAAATTAAAGAGGCTGCTTATGAGAGCCTGAAAGCCGGGCATGTATTTTACACATCCAACTATGGAACTCCGGCTTTGAGAAAAGAGATCGCTAAGTGGGAAACAGAGCATCATGGAGTGAACTATGAGGCTGAAGAAGTTCTGGTAACTGTGGGAGTTGGAGAAGCTACCTATGCTTCAATGGCTGCTTTTCTGGAAGATGGAGACGAGGTCCTGGTTCCCAATCCTGTATGGCTGAATTATATCCACGTTCCCTCATCTTTGGGAGCTACACCTGTTACATATAGCCTGAAGGAAGAGAATAATTATCAGATCGACTTCCGGGAAATGGAATCTAAGATAACGGATAAAACAAAAATGATCGTTATCGTAAATCCAAGCAATCCAACAGGCGGTGTATTCTCAAGAGAAACACTGGAAAAACTCAGTAAGATCGCCATTGAACATGATCTTCTCGTCGTGGCAGATGAGATTTACAGCCAGCTGGTGTACGACGGAACAGAGCACATCAGTATTGCCTCTCTTCCGGGTATGAAGGAAAGAACTATTACTCTGGGCGGATTTTCTAAAGCTTACTCAATGACAGGATGGCGTCTGGGATATATGTGCGCGCCCAAGGAAATCATCGCTGCCTGTGTCAGAGTCCATCAGTATACCATTACCTGTGCATCATCTTTTGTACAGGATGCTGCAGTGACAGCTCTTCGGGACTGCGCTGATGATGTGGAAGCTATGAGATTGGAATATCAGAGACGCAAGGATTATGCGGTAAAAGCACTTAATGAAATTGACGGGATAAGCTGTAATAATCCGCAGGGCGCTTTTTATATTTTTGTAAATATAAAGAGTCTCGGAATGTCTTCCATGGAAGTGGCAGAATATATGCTGGAACACGCAAAAGTTGCAATGGTTCCCGGATCTGCATTCGGATCAGAAGGGGAAGGATATCTGAGATTATCCTATGCCTGCAGCTATGAAGATCTTCAGGAAGCCTGTAAGAGGATCAAAGATGCTGTGTCAGAGTTGAAAAACAAGTAAATCATAATATAAGAAAAGCGGGGAATGGAAATCTTTTGGAAAGATAGACACTCCCCGCTTTTTATTTTTTAGTCAGGATTCATCCAAACTTCTCCCAGAGGAAATTCCCTAAGAGGAATCTGCATATATTCATCCAGAGCATTTTCAAAAAATTCCACGGCTCTTTTGCCGGTGATCTTTGGATAGCGGTGTTTGATCTTATAACAGACCCTGTTAGGCGGTTGATTTTTCAGTTCGCTGATATATAAAGGTCGGAATCGGGCGAACTCCAGGATCACAGAAATCGGAGCAATCATCCAGTTTCCAGGTTTTTTCCACAGCCTGTCCAGAAGAGTAATGGTATCTGCCGAGATATGAGGTCTGGAGGCTGCTGAAAGCCAGCGGTCATGCCATAGCTGATAGTTATCATCCCAGCTCAGAAACAGTTCCAGAGAAGGATCCAGCTCATCAGTATGTACTTTAACAGCCGGAACTTCAGGGGTGTCGGACTGGATCAGATATAACTTCTCTTCAAAAAGTTTTTCTGTAATGATATTTTTATAATGGAGTTTGTGATAGACAAATCCAATGTCTATGTTATGTTCGCTTAATAGACCGTAAAGTTCAGATGAATGATGAGAAGACTGGATATTCAGATCCAGATTGGAATTTTTGCTGAGAAGTCTGTCATAAAGGGGAGTAAACACAGCGATATTCAGACTGTCTGTACAGCCGATAGTCAGCAGCAGGGTCTCCTGATTCCGCTGCAATTCCATGGTTTCTTTCCAGAGCGACATCCACCTCTCTGCAATGGCGATAAATTCTGTGCCTTTGGCTGTCAGTTCTACTTGCTTATGCCCTTTATTTCGGATCACAAGAGAGAAACCGAGCTCGTTTTCAAGAGAGGTGAGACGATGGCTGACAGTGGGCTGGGACAGAAAGAGAAGATCTGCTGTCCGGGTAATACTTCTGGTATTTACAATTGTTAAGAAAGTTTCGATTTCAGACAGATTCATTCTGTATTCTCCTTTGATGATTTATAAAATTTATCTATATTATACAGAGAAATTATTCGTTTTTCAATTATTAAGTTCTGTGCTATGATGAGGACAGATTGAAAGAAAAGAGGTTTTAAAAATGGCAGTAGGATGTAGAATTAGAAGAAATTTTGAGAGACCGGCTAAGGAACTGGTAGAAGCCTTCAGAGGCATTCCTGTAGCAAATATTGACGACAACTGCGGCAGGATCGCTGCCGTTGATGCCAGCATTTACCCGCTGAATCCCAAGGCTCGTCTTCTGGGAACCGCTTTTACGGTAAACGCACCGGCAGGAGATAACCTTCTGTTCCATAAAGCTCTGGATATGGCTCAGCCTGGAGATGTTATTGTTCTGGCAAACAAAGGCAGCATGAGCCGTGCTCTGTGCGGAGAGATCATGAGCAGCTATGCAAAGTCCAGAGGTCTTGCGGGAATCATTATCGATGGATGTGTGCGTGACAGCTATACTTTAAGCCAGATGGACTTTCCGGTATACGCAAAAGGCGTTACGCCAAACGGACCTTACAAAAACGGCCCTGGAGAAATGAATTTTCCGGTATCTTTTGCAGGAATCATTATTAATCCCGGAGATATCATTGTCGGAGATTCTGACGGACTGATCGCTATAAGACCAGAGTTTGCCAAAGAACTGGCTGAAACGGCAAAAGCTTATCATGCCGGAGAAGAAAAACAGATGGAAGGTATCCTTCAGAGAGGCGAATGGCCCCGCCCATGGGTAGACGGAAAACTGGAAGAGGTAGGATTTGAATTTGTAGACTGAGAAGAACATAAAGTATAAAAGTTGTTTTCTGGTAGATTAGGAATGGAGGAAGCCGTTATGGAAACAAAAGCATATAATCCTTATAAAAATATGATAGCAGTACTGGAAGAAGCAGCAGGCAAACTAGGACTGAAACCGGAAGAGTATGAGACACTGAAATATCCGGAAAGAGAATTGACGGTTTCTATTCCCGTAAAAATGGATGACGGGACTTTGAAAGTGTTTGAAGGATATCGTGTCCAGCATAACAGTGCCAGAGGTCCATATAAAGGCGGAATCCGTTACCATCAGAATGCCAATCCTGACGAGGTAAAAGCCCTGGCGGCATGGATGTCCTTTAAATGTGCTGTCGTAAATATTCCTTATGGCGGCGCAAAAGGGGGGATTAAAGTGGATCCCAGCAAATTATCGAGAGATGAGTTGATCAGACTGACCAGAAGATACACTACAAGGATCCTTCCGCTGATCGGTCCGGATCAGGACATTCCCGCACCGGACGTAAATACAAACGGTGAAGTCATGGGCTGGATCATGGATACATACAGTATGTTTAAAGGCCACAGCGTTCCTGGAGTTGTTACTGGAAAACCTGTGGAGATCGGAGGTTCTATCGGACGCTCAGAAGCAACTGGACGAGGAGTTACCATTATTACAGAAAAATGTCTTACAGATCTTGGAATGGATCCTCAGAAACAGACTTACGCGGTCCAAGGTATGGGAAATGTAGGCGGAACAGCGGCAAAGATTTTATATGACGAAGGCAAAAAAGTCATCGCAGTCAGCGACTGGTCCGGCGGTGTCATGAACAGAGAGGGACTGGATATCCCCAAGATCCTGGAATTCCTTTCCGACAGAAACAGATGTCTGAAAGATTATGAAGTTGAAGATGCCGTACATATCACAAATGAGGAGCTTCTGACATGTAACTGTGATGTCTTGATCCCTGCTGCTCTGGAAAATCAGATCACAGAAGAAAATGCCGGCGCCATTCAGGCAAAGGTGATTGTGGAAGCAGCTAACGGTCCTACTACAGTGGAAGCTGACAAGATTTTGGAAAAAAGAGGGATTCTGGTAGTCCCGGACATCCTTGCCAATGCAGGCGGTGTAGTGGTATCTTATTTTGAGTGGGTCCAGAACATCCAGAGCATGGCATGGGATCTGGAGGAAGTAAATAATACGCTCAAAAAGATCATGATGAAAGCATACAAAGATGTGAGGGAGATGAGCCGGGAAAAGGACACTACTATGCGTATGGGTGCCTACATGGTGGCTATAGACAGGATTACAACAGCAGGAAAAATGAGGGGCGGCCCAATTTCTATGGCTTAATGACACAAATGAAAATACAATACTCAAGAAATGGAGGTGCTGTTTATGGATGTAAAATTTCTTATAGCCGGGGACAGAGCAGTGTCTGTTGAATTTGGCAAAGTGATCTGTCTTGAGACAAATGAAAAGGTCCGGATGCTGGAAGAAAAACTTCAAGAATCTCCTATTGACGGCGTAGTAGAAGTCGTCCCTACTTATTGTTCCCTGATCGTTCACTATCGCCCGGAAGTAATATTATACGATGAGCTGATTCAGGCCTTGAAAGAAAGGCTGGAGAATATGCATTCCGTCCAGAAAAAGAAAAAAATCGTGAAAGAGATCCCTATCCTTTATGGAGGAGAGACAGGGCCGGATCTGGAATACTGCGCACAGTTGGAACAGACGTCAACAGAAGAAATCATCCGGAAACATTCAGAACATGAATACTATGTATATATGCTGGGATTTGCTCCGGGTCATCCTTATATGGCGAGATTTAAGGAACCCTACAGTTTTAAGAGAAGGGAATCTCCCCGGGTGAAGATTCCGGCCAGGTCCGTAGTAGTCCAGTTAAATCTGTCAGATCTGATTCCTTTTGAGCAGCCATGTGGATGGAATATCATCGGCAGCACACCTTTGGATATCTGCAATTTCGATAAAGAGGATCCGTTCCTTTTAAGTGCAGGAGACTGGGTAAGGCATGTGCCTGTTACAAAGGAGGAGTATGATCGGATACGGCGGGATGTAGAAAATGGAACTTATCAGGTGAAAACTTATGCGGCTGAGGAGTGAAAGGAGGGGATGATATGGGAATCGTAATTGAAAATGGAGGAGTTCTGACAACAGTTCAGGACGAAGGGCGGTTCGGTTATCAGGCTTACGGTGTTTCTACTTCTGGAGCCATGGACAGTCATGCCTTTCACATTGCAAACCTGTTGGTAGGCAATGAAATGACAGAGGGGGCTCTGGAGATGACTTTTATCGGTCCTGTCCTTCGCTTTACTCAGGATAATATTATTGCTATCACAGGAGGGGATCTGGCGCCTATGCTGGATGGACTTCCATTTCCCATGTATCAGGCAGTTCTGGTAAAAAAAGGACAGAAACTGTCCTTTGGCGGCATGCGGAACGGATGCCGAGGATATATTGCATTTGCCGGAGGGCTGGATGTTCCATTGGTTATGGGAAGCAAATCTACTCTTTTGAGGAATAAGCTGGGCGGAATAGACGGCAGAAAACTTCAGGCAGGAGATGAGATTAATTTTACCAGCCCGAAGACAAAACTCGCCAATATGGAAAAAAGAAAGGTTCCGGTAAAGATCTATCCAGATAAGGAAATTGTTCTTCGAGTGGTTCTGGGCCCTCAGGATGATGAATTTACAGATGCGGGGATCCGGAGCTTTTTTTGGAACAGCGGTGTGATCACCAATGAATTTGACCGGATGGGCTGCAGGATTGAAAGAGAGCCTATCGAACATAAAGGCGACGGAAACATTAATACGGATGGAATCTCTCTGGGAAGCATTCAGGTTCCCGCTAATGGGAAACCGATCATTATGCTTGCGGACAGGCAGAGCACGGGAGGATATGCCAAAATCGGAACCGTGATTTCCGTAGATCTTCCTAAAATCGCTCAGAGCCAGCCCGGCTTTAAAGTGCGGTTTATCCAGGTAGGACTGGAGCTGGCTCAGAGTCTCTATATTAGGGAACTGAATAAACTGAAAGAACTGGATAAAAAATTAAACGGATAGAATGGAAAACACAGTAAAACAGAAAGGTGAAGAATAGGATGAAAATAGTTGTTTTAGATGGATATACAGAAAATCCCGGGGATTTAAGCTGGGATGCTTTAAGAGAACTGGGAGAAGTAACAGTATATGACAGGACTTCTTACGAAGAATCTCCGTTGATCGCAGAAAGGATCGGAGATGCGGAAATTGCTGTGATCAACAAAACACCTATCTCCAAAGAGACTATCGATAAATGTAGAAACCTGAAATTGATCGCTGTTCTTGCCACAGGTTATAATGTAGTGGACTATACATATGCAAAGGAAAAAGGAATCCCGGTAGTAAATGTTCCTACCTATGGAACTCAGATTGTAGGGCAGTATGCTTTAGGTCTGCTTTTGGAAATCTGTTCCCACTACGGACATCATGATGAAACTGTCAAAGCCGGAAAATGGGAAAATAATGAAGATTGGTGTTATTGGGATTATCCAATGATTGAGCTGTACGGAAAAACAGCTGGTATTATCGGTCTTGGCAGGATCGGACAGGCAACTGCGAAACTGCTGAACGCACTGGATATGAAGGTACTGGCATATGACACTTTTCAGAGTGAAGCCGGAAAAAAGCTGGCAGACTATGTGACGCTGGACGAACTTTTAGCACGTTCTGATGTTATTTTCCTTCATTGCCCTCTTTTCCCTGCAACAGAAGGAATCATCAACAAGGATAACATTGCAAAAATGAAAGACGGTGTGATCCTTATTAATAACAGCCGCGGTCAGCTTGTAGTAGAGCAGGATTTGGCGGATGCTTTAAACAGCGGCAAAGTATATGCGGCAGGACTGGATGTGGTTTCCACAGAGCCGATCAAAGGGGACAATCCTCTTCTGAAAGCGAAAAACTGTATCATCACGCCTCATATTTCCTGGGCTGCACAGGCTTCCAGACAGAGGATCATGGACATTACAGTAGAAAATATCCGTTCTTTCCTGAATGGTAAAACTATGAATCAAGTAAATGCCTGAGAATAGAATAGGTGAAAAAGACATTCCATATCAAATAAGAAAGATGCGGAGTGTCTTTTTTTATGGAAACATTGCGGTGTTCCAGATGAAAATGCAGCTCTTTTCATAGGACGATCTTCTGTCTTCATAAGATAGACAGGAGGTGATTTTAGAATGGCAGAAAGGGATAAGCGTTTTTTCAAAATAGGAGATATGACAGTTGAAATGAAATATTCTGAAGAGGGTCCTTCTTTTCAGGACGCGTTGGATTCTTTTCTCTGCCGCAAAAAAAGAGGATTGGAGATAGGATGGTCTTATGGGGAGAAAAAGCCGTATTCAGACAGAGGATAAAAAGAATGCTGAAGGAAACAGAGGATGGAAGATTGGAATTTATATCCGTTTATCCAAAGAGGATGCCGGATCGGGAAATGAATCAGAGAGTGTGATAAATCAGAGAAAGATCAATCTTGAATTTGTAGAAGAAAAATTCAGACAGGAATTATATGAAATCGTAGGAACATATGTAGATGATGGACATTCAGGAACCACTGAGGATGAAAGACCGGCTTTTCAAAGGCTTTGCCAGGATATTGAGATGAGGAAGATCAATTGTGTGGTATGTAAAACATTATCCAGAGCATTCAGAAATTATGCAGATCAGGGAAAGTTTCTGGAACAGTTTTTGCCGGCTTGGAACTGCCGGTTTATTACAGTCGGTAATCCGCACATAGATACTATGGAGGATCCGGAATATATGCAAAATATGGAAATTCCCATTAATGGTCTGATGAATGACCGCTATGCGGCTAAAACCTCTGAAGATGTCCGAAGGACTTTCCGGATCAAACAGAGTAAAGGAGAATTTATCGGAGCCTTTGCCCCTTATGGATATCTGAAAAAACCGGAGAATAAAAATGCCCTTGTGATAGACAAAGAAGCGGCAGAAGTGGTCCGGAGGATCTATGAACTTTTTCTGGAAGGCGTCAGCCAAAGCGGTATTGTACGTTATCTGAATGAACATGGGATTTTATGTCCGGCACTTTATAAAAGAGAAAAACAGGGAATGAAATACCAGAATCCCTATTTTAATCCTGCGGAGGATCCTCTCTGGAGTTATTCTACAGTACATAATATCCTGAAAAATCCTGTGTATTGCGGAGATATGGTACAGGGACGATCTAAAGTAAAAAGCTACAAAGTGCATATTCAGGAGCCGGTTCCGAAAGAAAAATGGGCTGTTGTGAAAAATACTCATGAAGCTATTATTCAGAGAGAAATCTTCAATAGGGTCCAGGAACTTTTGAAAAGAGATACCAGGACTTCACCCCGAAAAAACTCTCTGTATTTGTTCAGCGGATTCCTTCGCTGTGCGGATTGTGGGAGAGCTATGGTGCGCAGTGAAGTAAAAGGGAATGTGTATTATTACTGCAGCACTTATAAAAACCGTTCTAAAATAGCATGTACTAAGCATACTATCCGCCATAATAATCTGGAAGAAGCTGTGTTGACCGGGATAAACATGCAGATTCATTTACGGACGGATCCGGCGGAAATCCACCGCCGCCTTTTGAAATCTCCGGAAAGGTCTGTAAAAAGAGAAATACTAAAAGAAATAATCGGCCAAAATAAAGTAGAAATAGACAGAATTATGGGATACAGAAGGGAAATTTATCAGGACTGGAAAGACTGTACGATCACCAGAGAGGATTTCCTGCAGATGAGAGAAATTTATGATGGGAAGATTAAAAGTCTGGAAGAAAAAATAAGGACTTGTAAAGAAGAGATGAAGAAAAAAGAGAATCTGGAAAATCCGGCGGATCCGTACTTGCATGATCTGAAAAAATATGGAAACATAAAACGGATTTCCAGGGAACTTTTGACGGAATTTGTAGATTTTATTGAGGTATATGAGAAAGGTAATATCTGCATTAATTTTCGATTCTCTGAAGGAAAAGAACTGTTCTGTAAAAAGGGTGCAAAAAGTTCCTATTAACTGCAAGAGTTTTCTTATTTTATAAGGAGCCACCGGAGCTATTGGCCCGACAGGGGCTACAGGTCCAGCCGGCCCGACAGGAGCTACAGGTCCGACAGGGGCTACAGGTCCCACAGGTCCGACAGGGGCCACAGGTCCAGCCGGCCCGACAGGAGCTACAGGTCCCACTGGTCTGACAGGAGCTACAGGTCCAGCCGGCCCGACAGGGGCTACAGGTCCCACAGGTCCGACAGGGGCCACAGGTCCAGCCGGCC
>ERZ1643249.4025-NODE-4025-length-12602-cov-9.104328_pt1 | contig 12602 bp, 10 predicted proteins | sample MGYA00579263_ERZ1643249 | MGnify/ENA primary metagenome ERZ1643249 (study PRJEB29033, sample SAMEA4952264) | chicken gut metagenome | biome: Broiler Chicken; feature: Gastrointestinal Tract; material: Caecum | place: Ireland | collected 2018 | study: Broiler...
CAGCGCCATCTACATCGTGGGCGCCGAGGAGCCGGGCTATGCCCGCGGCATGGGCTTAAAGACCCGCGCCACCTTTGAGGAGGCGTTGGAGGACGCGATGAAGAAGTATGTGGGCGACCGTCCCAACATCCTGGCACTGCCGCTGACCTTCAAGACCACCAGCGTCCACCTGTGCATGAAGGACCCGGCCCGGGACTGCATGGACGAGTACGGGCACCGCCACGGCTGCGGCTGCTGCTGAAAGGAGGGCCGCACATGGGCGGAAATCTGCTGATCGTGCACGGCGGCGGCCCCACCGCCGTGATCAATGCGTCGCTGTACGGGGCGATCCGGCAGGCGCAGGAGTCGCCGCGCGTGGACCGGGTGCTGGCGGCCATCGGCGGCACCGGGGGCCTTTTGAAGGAGGCCCTGCGGGATGTGACCGACCTGCCGGACGGGGAGCTGCGCGGGCTTTTGTCCAGCCCGGCATCCGCCATCGGGACCAGCCGGGACGCGCTGGAAGCGCCGGAATACGAGGCGATGGTGCCGATCCTGGAGAAACACAACATCCGCTATGTTCTGATGAACGGCGGCAACGGCACCATGGACACCTGCGGCAAGCTGTACCGGCGGTGCAAAGAGAAAGGCATCGCGGTGATCGGCATCCCCAAGACGATGGACAACGACCTTGCCGTGACCGACCATTCGCCGGGGTTCGGCAGCGCGGCGCGGTACATGGCGGGCAGCGTGGCGGAGGTCTGCTGCGACGTGGCGGGCCTGCCCATCCACGTGGTGGTGGTGGAGGCGCTGGGGCGCAACGCCGGCTGGGTGACGGCCTCGTCGGCCCTTGCGGCCGACAGCTACGGCCACGGCCCCGACCTGATCTACCTGCCGGAGCGGGAGTTCTGCGAGGAGGAGTTCCTGGCCGACGTGGAACAGCTGATCCGGACCAAGGGGCACGGCGTGGTGGTGGCCAGCGAGGGGTTGCACTACGCCGGCGGCACGCCCATCGTGGAGCCGATCTTCACGGTGGGGCGTGCGACCTACTTTGGGGACGTCAGCGCCCACCTGGCCAATCTGATCATCCGCAGGCTGGGCTATAAGGCCCGCAGCGAGAAGCCGGGGCTGCTGGGCCGGGCGTCCATCGCCTGGCAGAGCGAGGTCGACCGGCAGGAGGCGGAGTTTTGCGGCCGTGCGGCGGTGGACGCCGCCACCAGCGGCGAGAGCGGCAAGATGGTGGCGCTGCGCCGTGTCCCCGGCCCGCGCTACCGCTGCGAGACCTTTTTGGCCGACATTTCCCAGGTGATGATGACCGAGCGCAAGCTGCCGGAAGAATTCATCAACCAGCGGGGCAACGGCGTCACCGAGGAATTCAAGACCTGGTGCCGCCCCCTTCTCGGCCCCCCGCTGCCCAAACTCATGGACCTGCGCGGGTGATGGGGGCTGTATCCCCATGACCCGATGACGAAAAGAGGGAGATATTATGTTAAAACTCAGCATCCGTGACCGGCGCGCGCTGGTCAGCGAAGCCGAGCTGGCCGCCGCCATCCAGGAGGGCATCCCAGCCCTGCAGCGCGCCCAGACCGGCGAGGAGCAATATGCCGACAGCCTGGGCTGGCTGCACGTGGACGAGTGGGCCGGCGAGGATGCGCTTGCCCGCATCGAGCAGGTGGCCGCCCATGTGCGCGAGACCTGCGACGCCTTTGTGCTGATCGGCGTGGGCGGGTCCAACAACGCGGCCCGCTCGGTGATCGAGGCGCTGGCCGACGGCACCGGCCCCCAGATCATCTACGCCGGCAACACGCTGTCCGCCCACGCCATGAACCGCATGCTGAAACAGCTGGAGGGCAAGCGGTTTGCGGTGGACTGCATCGCCAAAAACTTTGAAACGCTGGAGCCCGGCGTTTCCTTCCGGGTGCTGCGGCGGGAGCTGGCCGCCCGCTGCACCCCCGCCGAGGCCGCCAGCCGGATCATCTGCACCGGCACCATCGGCTCCCCGCTGGAGCAGCTGTGCACCGACGAAGGCTATACCTTCCTGCCCTTTCCCACCAACATCGGCGGGCGCTACACGGCCATGAGCTACGTGGGGCTTCTGCCCATGGCGGTGGCGGGCATCGATATCCGCGCCCTGGTGCGCGGCGCCGCCGACATGGAGGCCGCCCTGCGCGCCGGCGCGCCGGAGGACAACCTAGCCCTGCGGTACGCGGTGCTGCGCAACCTGTACTATCAGCGCGGCTACAAGCTGGAGCTGCTTGCCAGCTTTGAACCGCAGTTCCGCTGGTTCTACAAATGGTGGGTGCAGCTGTTTGCCGAGAGCGAGGGCAAGGACGGCAAGGGCCTGTTCCCGGTGGCCGCCGAGTACAGCGAGGAACTGCACGCCGTGGGCCAGTACGTCCAGGACGGCGCGCCGCTGATGTTCGAGACCTTCCTGGATGTGGAGGCCCGCCAGGACAGCCTGGTGGTCATGCCGGACGGCAAAGCCGACCATTTCGACTACCTCAACGGCAAGGACTTTTACGACATCAACAAGGCCGCCTTCTCGGCCACCGTCACCGCCCACAGCGAAAAGCTGCCCTGCCTGATCTTCGACGTGCCGGCGCTGGACGCCTACAATTTCGGCCAGCTGTTCTACTTCTTCCAGTTCGCCTGCTATATTTCGGGCAGCCTCCTGGGCATCGATCCCTTCAACCAGCCCGGCGTGGAAGCCTACAAGGGCTGGATGTTCAAGGCGCTGGGCAAGTAAGCGCCGCACTTTCCCCGCTTTTTCTGCTTCTCCTTTTCCATATCCATCCGCAAGGCCGCCCCCGCGCCGGGTTCTTTCCCGGCGCAGGGGCGGCCTGCCGTTGTCTGCCGCAAAAGCGCGGCGCTGTATTTGGTTTGCCCGGTCTGCCTGCGCGGCCGCTTTGGGTCACTCGGCCCAGGCCCTGGCCCGGCCGACCGCCTTTTTCCAGCCGGCGTACAGCCGGCTGCGCTCTGCGGCGTCCATTTCAGGCTGGTACAGCCGGTCCAGTGTCCACTGGCTGCGGATGTCCTCCAGGCTATCCCACACGCCGGTGGCCAGCCCGGCCAGATAGGCCGCGCCCAGAGCGGTGGTCTCGCGGATCATGGGGCGGCGGATGGTGCGCCCCACAATGTCCGCCTGGAACTGCATCAAAAAGTTGTTGGCCGACGCCCCGCCGTCCACCCGCAGCTCCTTCAGCGCGATGCCGGTGTCCTCCTCCATGGCGTGCAGCACGTCGCCGGTCTGGTAGGCGATGGACTCCAGCGCCGCCCGGATGATGTGGTTGCGCCCCGCGCCGCGGGTCAGGCCCAAAATCGCCCCGCGGGCGTACATATCCCAGTAGGGCGCGCCCAGCCCGGTAAAAGCCGGCACCACATAGACCCCGGCGCTGTCCTTGACCTTCTGGGCAAAATACTCGGTGTCGGCGGCCTCGGTGATCAGGTGCAGCTCATCCCGCAGCCACTGCACCACCGCGCCGCCCACAAACACGCTGCCCTCCAGCGCATACTGCACCTGGCCGCCGGTGCTGGCGGCAATGGTGGTCAGCAGACCGTTTTTGCTGTCGAACATCCGGTCGCCGGTGTTCATCAGCAAAAAGCAGCCGGTGCCGTAGGTGTTTTTCGCCTCGCCGGGGGCAAAGCAGGTCTGGCCGAACAGCGCCGCCTGCTGGTCGCCCGCAATGCCGGCAACGGGCACCTCCACCCCCTGGATGTTCACGGTGCCGTACACCTCGCTGCTGCCGCGGACTTCGGGCAGCATGCCCATGGGGATGCCCAGCCGGCCGCAGATGGTTTTGTCCCAGCACAGGTTCCGGATGTCGTACAGCATGGTGCGGCTGGCGTTGGTGTAGTCGGTCACATGGACCCTGCCGCCGGTCAGCTTCCAGATCAGCCAGGTGTCCACCGTGCCGAACAAAAGCCGCCCGGCCTCGGCCTTCTCCCGCGCGCCGGGGACGTTGTCCAAAATCCAGCGGATCTTGGTGGCTGAAAAATAGGCGTCGATCAAAAGGCCGGTGTGTTCCTTGACGTAGCGGGTAAAGTCCGCGTCCTTCATCAGTTCCTCGCAGGCCGCGGCGGTGCGGCGGCACTGCCAGACGATGGCGTTGTACACCGGGCGGCCGGTCTCTTTGTCCCAGACGATGGCGGTCTCGCGCTGGTTGGTGATGCCGATGCCGGCCACCTCCCGCACGTCGATGCCGCTCTGGGCCAGCACCTCCATCAAAACGCCGTACTGGCTGGAGTAGATCTCCATGGGGTCGTGCTCCACCCAGCCGGGATGGGGGTAATGCTGGGCAAACTCTTTCTGGGCCAGGCCGACGATGTTCTGCTGCCGGTCAAACAGGATGCACCGGCTGCTGGTGGTGCCCTGGTCCAGGGCGATGACATATTGTTTCATGGCAAAGCCTCCTTTTGCTGCGGCAGAGCCGCCGTGCCTACATGTCCCAGACGGGCGGGCTGCTGGTGGATACCGCCGCCGCGCCCGCCCGCATGGCGGCCATCACCTCGTCCTTGTAGCGGATCAGGCCGCCGGCGATCACCGGGGTGGAGGTCGCTGCCGCCACCTCGCCGATAACGCGCGGGATGATGCCGGGCAGGATCTCGATAAAATCCGGCTTGCCCACGTTCAGCTGCCCCGGCAGCGTTTTCAGCGCCAGAGAATCCAGCATGAACACCCGCTGCACCGTCAAAAAGCCCAGGTGCCTGGCCCGGCGCACCAGCGGCGGCCGGGTGGAGATGATGCCGTCCGGGCGGCACAATGCCGCCAGCGTGTCCACCGCGGCTTCGCGGCAGGACAGCCCCTCCACCAGGTCGATGTGCACGATGGCCAGCTTGCCTGCGTCCCTGGTTCGGCGCACCAGCCGGCCCACCTCCGCGGCGCTGCCAAACAGCAAAAACACCGCCCCGCACTCGCTTTGCAGCGCGGCGTCCAGCCCCGCCTCGTCCTTGACGGCGGCGATCACCGGGCTGTCCAGCAGCCGCTGGCAGGCGGCGCCGCGCCCCTTCGTTTCCGTTTCCGTTTTGTCCACGACCTTTCCCCGCCGGCGTCCGGCGCTTTTTTTGCGGCCCGCGCGGGCCAAATCTGAGAACAGGAATCCCCTCTGGATAAAAACGCAAAGCGGGCCGAACCTGCGTCCGTCCCGCTCCTCACTCTAAGAACAGTCCAATTATGGCAGACCCCGCCGGGAATGTAAAGCCACCGGCGCAAAAATTTCCGTTTTGCATTAAACAGACGTTCAACTATTAGTCATTTCGACGTATTTTGTCAAAGCCATTGACACAAAACTGTGCACGGTGGTAGCATAAAGGCGCAAGATAAGCTCCGGAGAAGTGTGTGGGCGTAAAGGCAGGCCGCCTTTGCGTCCTTTTTTTCTGCCCGCGCCCGCCGTTGTTCCGAAGCAATTTTTTTGGCAAAGCCAAAAGGAGGAATCATCCGTGAAACCGTCGTCCACCAAAAAGAGCAAGGCAAGGTTCTGGCTGTGCATCGCGCTGGTGCTGTGCCTGATCAGCTGCATCGGCGCCAGCGCCGTGCAGACCAGCTTCGGCCAGGTGACCATCCGCGACCTGCGGTTCGAGACCGCCAGCGGCCATCAGATGAGCGCGCTGCTCCTGATCCCCGACACTGCCACGCCGGAAACCCCCGCCCCCGCCATCGTCTGCAGCCACGGCTGGTACAACAACCGCGAGATGCAGGACCTGAACTATGTGGAATATGCCCGCCGCGGCTTTGTGGTGCTGTCCATCGACATGTACGGCCACGGCAACTCGGAAAATCTGCCCAACGGCACCTGGTGGGAGCCGGAAAACAACGCCAACGGCATGTATGACGCTGTCCAGATGATGGCCACGCTGCCCTTTGTGGACGCCAGCCGCATTGGCGTCACCGGCCACTCCAACGGCGCGCTGGCCAGCCGCACCGCCGTCCTGCTGGACAACGAGGCCGAGACCCCGCTGATCGCCGCCGCGCTGCTGGTCTCCAACGACGCCGTCTACACCGACGACAACGGCAATTATTACAACATGTTCGGCAGCCGGGACGCCGGCATCGTCGCCTGCCAGTACGACGAGTTCTTCCACCGCGTCAAGCAGGAGGACGGCAGCCGCAGCGCCCCGCGGGACTACATCCACCAGGCCACGGCCCAGTCCTTCCTCTACTTCGGCCAGGACCCCGCCGGCCAGGAGGAGCGCGCCAGCTACCAGATGTACACCCAGGACGTCGACGGCCAGGAGGCCATCCGCGTCATCTACAACCCCGCCATCACCCATCCCTGGGCCCACTTCTCCAAGGGCGTCGTCGCCTCCAGCGTCGAGTTCTTTGACGCGGCCCTGGGCGCGCCCAACCCCATCGACGGCAGCAACCAGATCTGGCAGTTCAAGGCCGCCTTCAACGCCATCGGCCTGGTGGGCTTTATGATGTTCGCCGTCAGCCTGGCCATCGTGCTGCTGGACGCCCGTCCCTTCACCGCCCTCAAGGCCAGCGGCCCCGTGCAGCCTGCGCCCGCCCTCACCGGCCATAGCAAGGGTTGGTTCTGGGCAAGCAACCTGCTGGCTGTGGCCTTCTCCTTCCTGGTCTACATGTTCGGCTACTCCATCCTGTCCGGCGCGGTGCCGTCCTTCTTCCCCCAGTCGCCGGTCTACTTCATCGGCATGTGGAGCCTGCTGTGCGGCCTGTTCGCGCTGCTGCTCATCTTCATCGGGGGCAAGGTCACCGGCGCCAAGGTGGACGGCAAGGCCACCGGTATGCGCATCAGCGGCAAAACGCTGGGCCTGACCGTGCTGCTGGCCCTGATCGTGGCAGCGGCCACCTACGGCCTGGTCTTTTTGGCCGACTACTTCTTCAAGACCGACTTCCGCCTGTGGGTGCTGGCCCTCAAGGCCTTCACGGCGGACAAGTTCCCCATCATCCTGATCTACCTGCCCTTCTTCCTGGTGTACTACATCTGCAACAGCATCTCCATCAACTGCTGCAACTACTTCCAGATGGGCAGGCACGAGTGGGTCAACACCGCGGTCATGGCTGTCTTCAACGGCCTGGCCTGCCTGATCATGATCCTGGTCATGTACATCTGCTTCTTTGTCACCGGCTACCTGCCCAGCGAGTTCATCCCCGGCTTCGGCGGCAGCATCATCGGCATCTGGCTGTACCCCATCGTCGTCATCCTTCCGGTGGCGGCAGTGGTCTCCCGCATCCTGTACAAGCACACCCGCAACCCCTATCTGTCCGGCATCATCATGGCGCTGCTGGTCACCACCATGAGCTGCACCAACACCCTGACCCAGCTGTGATTTTTCCCCTCCCGCCTTGCCGGCGGGGGAAAATCGTGGTATACTGAACGTAATCCGAACACCTGCTTCGAGTCTGAGAGCAAAGCAGATGCCCGGTCTGCCTCTGCGGTGCGCCTTTGTTCCGCGGGGGCGGGCCGCGGCGTTTGCCTTGCTCTCTTTTTCGTCCGGCAGCGCCCGGTTTCCGGGGCGGCCGCCGGTCCTGCCAAGGAGGGATCTCATGTACGACGTCGCAATCATCGGCTGCGGCGTGGTGGGCGCTGCCGCCGCCTACCGCCTGGCCCGCTGCCGCCTGCGCGTGCTGGTGCTGGAGGCCGGCAACGACGTGGCCAACGCCACCACCAAAGCCAACAGCGCCATCCTGCACGCCGGCTACGACCCGGAGCCGGGCACCAGAATGGCCGCCCTGAACGTGGAGGGCAACCGCATGGCGCTGGACATCTGCCGCAGGCTGGACGTGCCGGTCAGGCAGACCGGCTCGCTGGTCTTGGCCTTTGCGCCGGAGCAGCTGCCCCACCTGCAAACGCTGTACGAGCGGGGTCTGGCCAACGGCGTGCCGGGGCTGGAGCTGCTCTCCGGCGAGGCAGCCCGCGCGCTGGAGCCGGAGCTTTCGCCCCAGGTCTGCGGCGCGCTGCACGCCCCCACCGCCGCGGTGGTGGACCCCTGGGGCTTTGCCCTTGCCATGATCGAGACGGCGGTGCAAAACGGCGTCGAGCTGCGCCGCAGCGCCCCCGTCACCGCCATCCGGCCGCTGCCGGGCGGCGGCTTTGCCCTTGCCACCCCGCAGGGGACAGTGCAGGCCCGCTTTGTGGTCAACGCCGCCGGCGTGGACGCCGACCGGGTGCACGCCCTGCTGGAGCCGGTAAGCTGGCGGACGCAGCCCAGCCGCGGCGAATACTACCTGCTGGACAAGACCGAAGGCGGCCGGGTAGGCCGCGTCATCTTCCAGTGCCCCGGCCCGGAGGGCAAGGGCGTTCTGGTGGCCCCCACCGTCCACGGCAACCTGATCGTCGGCCCCAACGCCGAGCCCGTCACCGACCGCCGGGACCTGGGCAACACCGCCGACGGCCTGGCCTTTGTCAAGGCCCGCGCCCGGCAGAGCGTGCCCGGCATCCGCTTTGGCGAGAATATCCGCAATTTCAGCGGCATCCGCGCCAACACCGACCGGGACGATTTTATCATCGAATGGAGCAAGGCATACCCCGGCTTCCTTGACCTGGCGGGCATCAAGTCCCCCGGCCTGACCAGCGCCCCGGCCATCGGCAAACTGGCCGCCGAGCTGCTGGCCGAGGCCGGCCTGCCCCTGGACGAAAAGCCCGATTTCATCGACCAGCGCCGGGTGGTGCGGTTCCGCCACGCAAGCCCGGAGGAAAAAGCCGCCCTGATTGCCAAAGATCCCCGCTACGGCCGGGTCATCTGCCGGTGCGAGACCATCACCGAGGGCGAGATCGTCGACGCCATCCACAGCCCGGTGCCCGCCGCCACCGTCAACGGGGTCAAGCGCCGCTGCAACGCCGGCATGGGCCGGTGCCAGGGCGGCTTCTGCGGGCCGCGGGTGCAGGCCATCCTGGCGCGGGAGCTGGGCGTCAGCCCCACCGGCATCCTGATGGACCAGGCCGGCAGCTGGGTGCTGTGCGGCGAGACCAAACAGCCCCTGAACACCGCCAAGGAGGTGCCCGACCATGACTGACTATAAGGCAGACTACCAGCTGATCGTCATCGGCGGCGGCCCCGCCGGCCTTGCCGCCGCCTGCAAGGCCTGGGAGCAGGGTCTGCGCCGGGTGCTGGTTCTGGAGCGGGACTGCGAGCTGGGCGGCATTTTGAACCAGTGCATCCACAACGGCTTCGGCCTGCACCGCTTTGGCCAGGAGCTGACCGGCCCGGAGTACGCCGGCCGCTACATCGGCCTGCTGGAACAAACCGGCGTGGAAGTCCGGCTGGACACGATGGTGCTGCAGCTGGTGCCCGGCCGGGACGGCCGGCCCCACCAGGTCCACGCCGTCAACGGCAAACAGGGCTATCAGCTGCTTACGGCCCAGACGGTGGTGCTGGCCATGGGCTGCCGCGAGCGCACCCGCGGCGCCATCTCCATCCCCGGCGAGCGCCCGGCCGGCATCTTTACCGCCGGCGCGGCCCAGCGTTTTATGAACATCGAGGGCTACATGGTGGGCCGCCGAGCCGTCATTCTGGGGTCCGGCGACATCGGCCTGATCATGGCCCGCCGCATGACGCTGGAGGGCGCCAAAGTGCTGGCCTGCGTCGAGCTGATGCCCTATTCCGGCGGCCTGACCCGCAACATCGTCCAGTGCCTGCAGGACTACGGCATCCCGCTCTATCTCTCCCACACCGTTACCGACATCCGCGGCCACGACCGGGTGGAGCAGGTGGTGGTCAGCCGGGTCGGCCCCGACCGGCAGCCCATCCCCGGCACCGAGATGGTCTTTGACTGCGACACGCTGCTGCTCAGCGTCGGCCTCATCCCCGAAAACGAACTGTCCCGCGCGGCGGGCATCGCCATCGACCCCCGCACCCGCGGCCCGGTGGTGGATGAAAACCGCCAGACCAGCGTCCCCGGCATTTTTGCCTGCGGCAACGTGCTGCATGTGCACGACCTGGTGGACTTTGTCTCGGCCGAAAGCGAGCGCGCCGGGGCCGCCGCCGCCCGGTACGCCCTGGCGCAGGAGAGCGCCCCCGGCAGCCCCGCGCTGGACGCCGCGCCCATCCCGGTGCAGGCCGGCGACGGTGTCAGCTACACGGTGCCCCAGCAGCTGCGCCCGGCCGCGCGCGCCGACGGCGCCGAGCTGTTTTTCCGCGTCAGCCGGGTGACCGGGGCCGCCCACATCCTGGTGGAGGGCGCCGACGGCAGCCGGGTGGCCCGGTTCAGCCGCGCCCGCCTGGCCCCCGGCGAGATGGAGAACATCGCGCTGCCCGCGGCGCTGCTGGCCCGCGCCGCCGCCCCACTGACCGTCCGCATTGAGGAGGTGCAGGCATGAATCAAAATATGGAATCCGTCTCTGCCGGCGGACATGTGCCGACGGCAGAGACACCGACAGGGAAATCCGACATCAAATCGTGTGCGAGGAGCAGCGCGGCGAGTGCGCAATTTGATGACGGATTTTGTCAAAAGGGAATCCAAAGGGGAAAATGCGCCGAGCCGGCGCAGCCGGTCGAAGCATTGTCCTCTTTGAAGCAGGACGGCGCCGCCGGCCTGCGCCATCTTGTTTGTATCGTCTGCCCCCGCGGCTGCCGCCTGACGGTGGACGAAACGCAGGACTATAAAGTGACCGGCAACGGCTGCCCCCGCGGGGCCGAGTACGGCCGCACCGAGCTGCAGAACCCCACCCGCACGCTGACCACCACCGTCTGCGTGGCGGGCGGCCTGCACCGCCGCCTGCCGGTGCGCACCAGCAAGGCCATCCCCAAGGCGCTGCTGCCCGCCGCCATGGCCGAGGCCGCCAAGGTCCGGCTGACCGCCCCGGTGGCGGCCGGGCAGGTGCTGATCCACGACCTGCTGGGCACCGGCGCCGACCTGGTCGCCACCCGCGCCCTGCCCAAAGCCGAACCCTGACTCCTACCCCACCGCAGGGCGCAATGCGCCCATCGTCCCGCAAGCTTTTCGATGGCACAAACTCGCAGGTCGTGCGGCAGCCGGGAAAATGCAGCGCCCCGGAAGGATACTGGCAAGGCAAGGTGCAGCACCCCTCCGCCATCGCCAATGCGATGCCACCTCCCCTTACAGGGGAGGCTTTTGGGTTGGCTGCTGTCGGAAAGGCTCCCCTGCAAGGGGAGCTGGCGGCGCCAGCCGCCTGAGGGGTGCATTGCCGCCCGGCGGCGGAACTATCCCGTCCCCCTCGGCAATCCCCTGCCCCCGCCGTTTTCATCCCCGCCGCCTGTGAGCGGGCGGCACAAACACAAAAACGCCAGCCCCGCCGTGCCTGAACCTGGCACGGCGGGGCTGTGTGTATGAGCATGAAACCGTAAAACGGCAGGAAATGTCGCAGGGAATGGCCGTCAGCGGCGGCGGTGGCGGACGCCGGACAGGCGGGCGGTGGCGCGGGCCAGGGCAGCCTTGCTCTGGATATACTCGGTGCGGCTGCCGTGCTGGCGCAGGCGCTCCTCGGCGCGCTGCTTGGCGCGCTGGGCGCGGGCCTCGTCGATGTCCTCCGGGCGCTCGGCCGTGGAGACCAGCAAAACCGCGTAGTCGGACATGATCTCGGCAAAGCCCTGGGTCACAATAACGCTCTGCCACTGGCCGTCCACCTTATAGCGGGTCTCTCCCGGCTCAACGGCGGCCACCACCGGCTCGTGCCCCGGCTCGACGCCGTAGCTTCCGTCCGACGCGGGCAGGATCAAACTTTCCACCTGCCCGGTAAAAAACTGCCGTTCCGGCGTGACGATCTCCAGCAAAAAGGTCTTGGCCATTTATACCGCCCCCTGTGCGCGGGCTTTCTCGCGCACTTCGTCCACGGTGCCCACCATTGCAAAGGCGGACTCCGGGTATTTGTCCAGCTCGCCGCCCAGCAGGGCCTCAAAGCCTTTCAGCGTTTCCTCCACGGGCACGTAGCGGCCTTCCAGGCCGGTGAACTGCTCTGCAACAAACATCGGCTGCGAGAAGAACTGCTGCATCCGGCGCGCACGGGCAACGGTCCGGCGGTCCTCCTCCGACAGTTCCTCCATGCCCAAAATGGCGATGATGTCCTGCAGGTCGCTGTACCGCTGCAGCAGCTCCTGCGCGCCGCGGGCCACGTTGTAGTGGCGCTGGCCCACCAGGTCGGGCTCCAGCAGGCGGCTGGTGGACTCCAGCGGGTCAACAGCCGGGTAGATGCCCTGCTCCACGATCTTGCGGGACAGCACGGTGGTGGCCTCCAGGTGGCTGAAGGTGGTGGCCGGGGCGGGGTCGGTCAGATCGTCCGCCGGCACATAGACCGCCTGCACCGAGGTGATGGACCCGTTTTTGGTGGAAGCAATGCGCTCCTGCAAGGCGCCCACCTCGTCGGCCAGGGTGGGCTGGTAGCCCACGGCGGAAGGCATGCGGCCCATCAGGGCGCTGACCTCGCTGCCGGCCTGGACATAGCGGAAGATATTGTCGATGAACAAAAGCACGTTCTGCTTCTGGCGGTCGCGGAAATACTCGGCCATGGTCAGGCCGGTCAGGGCCACCCGCATACGGGCTCCCGGCGGCTCGTTCATCTGGCCAAAGACCAGGGCGGTCTTGTTCAGCACGCCGCTCTCGCCCATCTCGCGCCACAGGTCGTTGCCCTCGCGGGTGCGCTCGCCCACGCCGGTAAAGATGGAGTAGCCGCCGTGCTCGGTGGCGATGTTGTGGATCAGCTCCTGGATCA
>ERZ1643249.4027-NODE-4027-length-12599-cov-6.019850_pt1 | contig 12599 bp, 10 predicted proteins | sample MGYA00579263_ERZ1643249 | MGnify/ENA primary metagenome ERZ1643249 (study PRJEB29033, sample SAMEA4952264) | chicken gut metagenome | biome: Broiler Chicken; feature: Gastrointestinal Tract; material: Caecum | place: Ireland | collected 2018 | study: Broiler...
AGGGCGGAATTATGCCCCACAGCCGCTATCGGGTAAAAGCTAAGCGCTCCGAAGTGCTGTTTGTGGACTACATTGCTGAGCACCTCAACCCAACAGGCCGGGCAGCCATCATTGTTCCGGAGGGTATTGTGTTCCAGTCTGCCAATGCTTACAAAGAACTTCGGAAATATCTGGTAGACGGCGGCTTGCTGTATGCGGTAATCTCACTACCTGCCGGTGTTTTCAACCCGTACAGTGGTGTTAAAACCAGTATTTTGCTCATTGATAAGTCTTTCGCCAGGTTAAAAGATGAAATCCTTTTTGTAAAACTGAACAATGACGGATTCGACCTGGGAGCACAGCGCCGTGAGATAAAAGGTAGCGAAATTCCAGAAATTATTCGTATAGTCAAGAAGTATCATGCTGATCTGGATCTGCAAACAGCAGATGATGAAATTCTTCATCACCCACTTGTAACTATTGGCAGTAAAAATGAAATTGCAAAACAGGATTATATTTTGGCTGGAGATCGGTACAAAGAAGAACAGCCAATTTCTAGCACTTGGCCAATTGTTACATTAGGAGAAGTGTGTGAGGTGATTTCAGGACAATCTCCTGAAGGAAAATTTTATAATGATATTGCTGAAGGTGTTCCTTTTTATCAGGGAAAAACTGAATTCACGGAAATTTATCTGGGTAAACCTAAAAAGTGGACGACAATGGTTACAAAAACGAGCTCTAAAAATGACATTGTTATGTCTGTAAGAGCACCTGTTGGACCGGTTAATATTGTAACCGAGGATATTTGCATTGGGAGGGGTTTAGCAGCTATTCGATGCAGCTCCAAAATACAATATAAGTATTTGTTTTATGTTTTAAAACAAATGGAAGATGAGATACAAGGAGATAACGGTGCTGCTTTTTCTTCAATCAATAGAAAACAAATTGAGCAAATAAAAATTCCGCTTCCTCCTATATCAGTACAGGAAGAAATTGTTGCTGAACTTGAGAGCTATCAAAGAATTATTGATGGAGCTAGACAAGTTATCGACAACTACAGACCCAACATTAAAATTGATTCCTGTTGGGAGTTAAAACCTTTAGCTCAAATCTGTGATGTAAGAGATGGCACACATGACAGTCCAAAGTTTATTCCGGATGGTTTTCCATTAGTAACTTCTAAAAATATCAAAAATGGAACAATTGTTTTAGATGATGTAAATTTCATTTCAAAGGAAGACTATGATAAAATTAATCAACGATCCAAGGTGGATAAAGGCGATATTCTTATGCCTATGATTGGAACAATAGGTAACCCTGTTATTGTTGATATTGAACCAACCTTTGCGATAAAAAATGTTGCACTAATAAAATTCTCGGGTCAAGAAGTGAAGGCAAAGTATGTATTATTTGTGCTGAACAGCTCTTTGTTTGCCAAATATATTGAGGCTACCAAACGTGGTGGTACTCAACATTTTATTTCACTAAAAGACATTCGCTCATTTAATATTCCTTGCCCGGCAGTGGAGATTCAAGAAAGCATTATAAGAGAGATTGAAGAAGAAATATCTATTGTAGAACAAAACAAACGGCTCATAGACATCTTTAAACAAAAACTAGCAGATAGAATTAGCGAAGTCTGGGGGGAATAGCACTATGTACGATGAAACGTTTAAGGACGCACTATATGGTGCTTTTCAGCCAGCCGATGAAGAATATGATCCATCATTCTTAGTTCGCCTCTTAGAGTATTTTCCGACTGATAAAGTGGATGTAGGAAGTGGCACTTATGACCAATACCTTTATGATTTGGAGAAGACAGTCGTAGATAACTATGAGAAAGGTAACTATCAGGTTTCTTTTTTCTATGCGCACCTCATTTTTATGAGCTACACCTACTATTGCGTTGATCATGCCTTTCAGACAAATCCGGATCGAATGAAAGATCTTTTTTACCCAATCAATGCTTATAACGGTAAAACAGATAAACCGGATATTGAAAATCACGCAAGTGTTTATGATTTCAGCAAAATTCCGGAAAAAGAAATATTCAAAGTCTTCCGTGCGCTGGAGATGGAAGATGAAAAAATAAAAGCGCTCTCAAAGTACATAAGCGATAGAGATGACTATGCTCATGCCACAGGACAAGGAAATATTTCTATCGATGCCCTGTCTCAAAATATACGGACAATAACCAAGCACATGGAAGCGTTGCACGAAATTTTTAAAGGACCAGCAAAAAACCTCTATGTTCAGTATTTACTTAGTCACTGTGAGATGGAGTATTCTGATGTTGTAGATGGTGTTTATGATTTCATCGTAGATAATATGTTATCGCTTCACGATTTGGAATACCTATGCCATTTAGGAATCAGCGGTATTAGAAATGAGAACGAAGAATTCAAAAGTAAATACAGATTTATTAAAAAAGTACACTGTACGTTTATCGAGTACTGCATGGAGAACATGGGAATAGATTCACCCAGTAGTTATACAGATTTGAGAGATGAAGCCTATCTGTATTATAAATATCAGGACAATGCCGTTGAGTATGTAGAGAATGAGCTTGGTGTCAGTGCTTATGAATGTGGAAAAGAAGGCGTGGAGTTTCCAGTTTATGAGTGCTTGGAATGCGGTGCGGAGCAGCTGGCTCATGATACAAAGGCACAAAAATACCATTGCTTTTCATGCGGAGAAGATTTTGACGAAAGCACCATTTCATTTTGCAGCCAATGTGGTGCTATTATGAAAGATAATGAAATTGACATCTGTCCAAACTGTATTGAGAATATAACGGCTGATTAAGGCGCAAAAAAGAGCAATCACATAAGGAGGAGTTGCGTTGGAAGCAGAAGAACGAAAAACAGCTATGAGCCACGATGAAATGCAGGATTATTGGAAGACGCTGTGCTCATTTACAGGTGAAGATATACCAAATGAAATTAACCAACTGATGGCGAAAATTCGCTATCCAAGATTTTTGTATAAGTATCGTGCGGTAAATAACAATAATCTTGACGCTTTACGTTCTAACAAACTATTCTTCTCTAAAGCCAGCAGTTATGATGATCCGTTTGACACCTTTTTACATATTGATGTGGAGAAGATCCGTCAAGAATTTGTTAGTAACTATAGCTCCCCTGAGGCATTAGCAGCGTTAGCGAACGGGATGAAAGAAACCTTTCAAAATCAACCCGGCATCCCGCAAGAATTTATTCAGCAAGTTACGAATGTCGAAGGGTTAAAACAATTATTTGCAAATGGAATTACAAACCAATTTTTGTCCTATGTACTAACTTTGCGCTCAAAAATACAAGACGAGATTCTGTCCATCTGCTTTTCTGAAAATGGGTTTAATGAAACTCTGTGGTTAAAATACGCCGATATGCACAAGGGTTTTTGTCTTATGTATGACCTTAGTGATGCGGATAGTTCGCATTGTGGGAAATTGGACAAGTGCGCAAATTGTGGCGTCTATAAATATGGAACACGGATTTATCCAGTATATTATTCCAACACTCCACATGATGCAACCAATTTTGCAAAGTTTGTTATGGGACAAGATATGGTGCAGCAATTAGGAGTGCCTTTGCCAGACTTCATGCAAAAGGAATTAAAACCGCTTCCGTGGGAAGTCGAACGAAATAGCTTGATTAAAAAGGAATGCCACAAATATGATGAAGAATGGCGGATGCTTGCTAATTGCAAAATGAATCTCCCCGCAATGATAGAGTGTGTTCCGGCTGGAGTCATTATTGGATTGAGAACATCCCCAGTAGATAAAAATCTGATTATTTCCATGGCCAAAGAAGCCGGAGTCAAAAATATCTATCAATCCTACATCGATGAAAAAAACAGGCTGAACGCATATCTGCTCAAGGATGTATAGGAGTCTGAATAATGCAAAACACGGATGATCGCCTGACGGCAAATCATCCGTGTTTTCAGTATCAGATCATTTGAAAATGTTTCAGTGCGTCCATTATCGCCATTTCCTTTTCTGGCGGACACTTTGGCACTTTCGGGTTCTCGGATTTGGACAGGTTATAATTCTGACCAACCTCTAATCCACATTTGCGCTTAATCTGAGAGACATACAGGTTGGACACCTTCAAATGGTACTTCTCCCAAACATAAGCTTTGATTTCCTCGTAGGTTGCCTTGGTCTCAGCGGCAGTAGCGTCCAGCTCATCCAAATCCAGGTCGATCTCTATGGTGTCGTCTGGCTTTTGTTGGGACAAAAGAACAACCGTCTCAACATGATTAGTATGGGGAAACATATCCACCGGCTGAATCGCCTGAACCCGATAGCCCTGCTTCGTCAGGTAAGCCAGGTCCCGGGCCTGAGTTTCCGGATTACAGGAAATATAGACAATACGTTCCGGCATCAGCTGCACTAAAGACGACAAAAAGGCCTGGTCGCTGCCGGCACGGGGCGGGTCCATAAACACCACGTCCGCTTTTTGACCGGCGTTCGCCATTTCTGCCATGAATTCACCGGCGTCCGCGGCGACAAACCGGATATTCTCCGCTTGATTCAGCTGGGCGTTGGCAACGGCGTCCGTCACTGCCTCCGGATTCAGTTCTGCGCCGACAACCTGCCCGGCGCTGCGGCTGGCAATCAGCCCAATGGTGCCGATGCCGCAGTATGCGTCAATGACCGTTTCCTTTCCCGTTAAGGCAGCCAGCTCCACTGCCTTGCCGTAAAGGACCTGGGTCTGCACCGGGTTGATCTGGTAGAAGGACCGGGAGGAAATCCGAAAGCGCATCCCGCAGAGGATGTCCTCAATATACCCGGAGCCGTACAGCACATTTTCCCGTTCCCCCAAAACCAGGCTGGTGCGGTAAGGGTTAATGTTCTGGATGACTGTGGTAATATCCGGATGCTTTTTTAACAATGCCCCCACAAAATTCCGCTTGGAAGGGAAAATGGGGCCGGATGTCACTAATACCACCATAATCTGGTTGGTGGCAAACCCGCGTTTCACCAGAACATGCCGGAGAATCCCTTCCTCGTGATATTCATCGTATGCCGTCAGCTTAAAGCTTTTCATCAGATTCCGGATGGTGACGATAATTTCGTCCGCCTTTTTGTCCTCAATGAGGCAGCTGTCCACCGGCACAATCCGGTGGGTGCTGGACTGATAAACACCGGAAACGATCCTCCCGCCCCGCTGGACGCCGAAGGCCGCCTGGACTTTGTTGCGGTAGTGCCAGGGGTCGTCCATGCCGATGATGGGGGAAACTTTGCCGAATTTTTTTAAGAGTTTCTCCACCTTCCGCTGTTTCCAGGCCAGCTGTTCCTTGTAGGAAAGGTTCTGAAGCTGGCACCCGCCGCATTTGTGGGCCAAGGGGCAGGGCGTGCGTCCTTTGGAGCCTTTTTCGACAGGAACACCATGGTTTTCCCGACTTTTTTGCGGACGATTTTTGGGAGCCGGTTCCGGGCGGCGAGGCTGGCCGGATTTTTCGCGGCGGGGCTTTGTTTTTTGCGGCTGCATTAAGGCCTGTTCCTCTTTTTCCCAGTTGTCCAGGGTTTCCCGGGCCTCCGCCAGGATTTTGGCGGAAAGGGAAGGCGATTTTTTCTGATTCATAGGAATCCTCCTGTTAATTTATCTTAAATGCTTTCGTCAAAATTTATTTTAAAAAAGATTTCTGCTTGAATCACATTTCTCAATTGACCCATTATCCCGGCGCATTTTTCCGTTTGATTTTGCGGATAAACAGGAAATAAATCAGCGCCCCGTCAATGAGCCAGTCATAAACGCGAAAGCCGTCAAACAGAATCAGGCTGGACGCCGCAGAAACAGCCACAATCCCGAAACAAATCAATTTTGGAAAAACTCCTTTTTCCTTTGCAAACCAGGCGATATACCCCAGCAGCGGCGAAAAAAGCGCAAAAACTGTCCATCCAATTATCATAACTTTACTGTAGACGCCGGCTGTCAAGACCGCTGCGGCATAATAGGTGAGCAGCATCCCCGCGCAGAAAAGCAAAACATTCCAGGCAGCCTGTTTGGGACTTGGGCTGTAAATGGAAATGAGGGTTCCCAGCAGAATCCAAACTGCCATCTGCAAAAAATATTCCCTAGGTTTTCCGTATAGATATCCAAAAATCTGCTGGCAGCTCCCAGGAAAATTCCGGCCAAAAGCATAACGGCCGGATTTAAAAATCGTCTCTGTTTCATATCGTCTTTTTCAGTACCGCCACACACTCACAGTGACCTGTCCGGGGGAAAAGGTCCACGGGCTGGTATTTCATGAGCCGGTAACCGCCTTCCGCCAGGATTTTGCAGTCCCGGGCGGCGGTGGCCGGGTTGCAGGAGATCATCACCACTTTTTGAGGAGCCATTTCAAAAATCGCTTCCAATACCGGCCCGCCGCACCCTTTCCGGGGCGGGTCCACTAAAATCACGTCTGGCTTTGCACCCTCCGCCGCCAGCTTTTTGGCCGCGCCGGATGCGTCGGCGCAGAAAAATTCCGCCTCCACGCCGTTTAATTTGGCGTTTTGCCGGGCGTTTTCCACCGCCTGGGGCACAATCTCCACGCCGGTGAGCTTCCCGATCCGGTCCGACGCGGACAGGCCGATGGAGCCGATGCCGCAGTACAAATCCAGCAAATGCTCCTCCCCGGAAAATTCCGCAAAGTCAAAAGCCAGCTCGTAAAGCCGCTGGGCCTGGGGCTGGTTTACCTGGTAAAAGGACGCCGGGGAAATGGCCAGCTTTTTCCCGAGAAACAGGTCGGTAATCTGCTCCTTCCCCTCCAAAAGCCGGTACTCCTTGCCTAAGATCACGTTGGTCTTGTCCGGGTTTATGTTCAGGTAAACGCTGGCCACTGCCGGGAACGCTTCCCGCACCCTTTGGGCCAGCTCTTTGACTTTGGGGGGATTTTTCCGGGACGCCACCATGCACAGCATGATTTCCCCGGTGGAGGGGGCCTCCCGCAGGTAGACGTGGCGGTAATCCCCCTTGCCGGTGGTTTCCTCATAAGCCGTCAAGCGATGGGTATTGAGAAATTCCAAAACGAACCGTAAAATATCCGAAAATATTACCGGCTGCAAAGGGCAGTCCACGGCAGGCACCAGCCGGTGGCTCCCCCGGGCGTAAAACCCCGCCGTGATCTTCCCGTCCTTGCCGGTCCCCAAAGGATATTGAGCCTTGTTTCGGTAATGGTTCACCGAAGGCGCGCCCAAAATGGGCAGGGGAGACAGTTCAAAGCCGCCCAGCCGCTGGAATGCGTCCCGGACAGCGTTTTCCTTTAGGCGCAGCTCCGCTTCATAGGTAATATGCCGGAAAGCGCAGCCGCCGCACTGGCGGTAACAGCCGCAGCCCTGCTCTTCCTCCGGCAGCCGGTCCGGGGAAGGGGCGAGGATTTCATCCAAAATCCCGAAGCCGTACCGCTTCAGGACCTTGACTACCTTAATCCGGGCCTTGTCCCCGGGGGCCGTCAATGGCACAAACAGGGCGAAGCCGTCGGCGTGGGCAACGCCGCTGCCCTCCAAGGTCAGGCTTTCAATTTCTGATTCCAGATACTGATTTTTTTGAATCATATTGTTTCCCTCAAAATAAGCGCCCCTCAGGGCCGTCCGCATAACGGGCAGGCCCGGCGGGGCTGCTTTTTCTTATTCGATTACTGGCGCGTCCATGGGGCCGCCGCTGCCGCTTCCATCAGGGCCGGTGGGAGTAGACCCGGAGCCGGACGACTCCTCGGTATCTGCGCCGTGGGGATAGTCGCAGATTTCCGGCTTGGCATTTTTCTTGTAATAGCCGGTTTCAGTTTTGGTGCAGTTGGGTCCTACGGCCATACCGGATTCCGTACAGAACTCAATGGCCACCACATCGCCGCTAAGTTCGAAGCTCTTGGCTTCCAGCCCCTCATGAATGTCCGTCATAACGGTGTTCCACACCTTATCCGGGGCGTACAGCTGGCTTTCCGGCAGTTCCGCAGGGGTATCGTAGCCGGTCCAGAAGCCGCCGATATAATAAGGCGTCAGGCCCACGAACAGGCGGTCGTGATAATCCTGGGAGGTGCCGGTCTTGCCGATAACCTCCATGCTGCCCATGGCGGCCCGGTGGCCGGTGCCCTGATCCCCGATGACAACCTGCCGCAGGAGGCGGTTCATAATGGCCGCCGTATCCTCGGAAATGGCCCGGTTCTGGGCGGAGGTGTTGTCGTAAATCATGTTGCCGTTGGCGTCCTCAATGCGGGAATAGGTGGCAGGCTCGTAGTAATAGCCGCCGTTGCCGAAGGGGGCGTAGGCCGCCGTCAGCTCATCCAGATAGATGCCGTTGGTAACGGAACCAAGGGACAGGGAAGGACCGTAGTCGCTGCCGTCCTTGAGCAGGGTGGTAATGCGCACCTTGTTTTCCATAAAGTCTACCGCACGTTGTGTGGTCAGGGTCTGGATAATCTTCATGGGGATGGTGTTCAAGGATTTCCGCAGGGCGTATACCACCGTTACTTCCCCTTCATATTTTCCGCTGAAGTTGGAGGGGTAGTTTTTGCCGTTTAATTGCATCACCGGCGAGTCTACCAGCACTGTGGACCAGTTAATCAGGTCGTATTCCAAAGCCGGCGCGTAAACGGCGATGGGCTTAATGGCGGAACCCGGGGAGCGTCCGGCCTGGGTGGCGCGGTTGAAGTTGCGGCTCTGGGTTTTCTCGCCCTTGCCGCCTACCAGAGCCAGCACCCGGCCTTCATAGTCCATGAGGACAAAGGCCGCCTGGGGAATTTCCCCGTTGCTGTTTTCCGAAAGCTGGTTGGGGGAGAAAGTCTGCCAGTCCAAGAATTTTTCCTCCAGGATCTGCTGGTAGGTGGGGTTGACGTTCATATAAATCCGGTAGCCGCCCCGTTTCAGCCGGTCGGTGGCATATTCCCGGGTCCAGTCGTTCTGCTCCATCAGGTCAGCAATCACTTCCTCAATGACCGCGTCGGTGTAGTAGGAAGTGACGCCCTGGGCAGACTGTCCGGTCTGGCCGTCGTCCACCTGGCTCTGGGATTTGTCCACCGTTTCCACAGGGGTGTTCACATATTCATCATGTTCTTCCTGGGTGATGACTCCGGCCTCCAGCATACAGTCAAGAGCGTAATCACGGCGTTCCTTGTTCTCATCCGGGTACAGGTCGGGACGGCGCGTATTGGGAGACTGGGTCATACCAGCCAAGGACGCCGCCTGAGGCACCGTCAGCTCCCACACATGGCAGCCGAAGTAGGCCTGGGACGCCGCCTCCACGCCCCGGTTGTTGCCGCCCATGAAAACGATATTCAGGTAGGTTTCCAGGATCTCGTCCTTGGAATATTCCTTTTCCAGCTGAATGGCCCGGAAAATCTCCCGGATTTTCCGCACCGGCGTCACATCGTCGTCCAGCGTCAGGTTCCGGACAACCTGCTGGGTAATGGTGGAACCGCCCTGCCCCGCGCCGGGAAGCCGCAGCAGATAACGTGCGGTAACGCTGGCGGTTCGGAACCAGTCCACGCCGCTGTGTTCATAAAACCGCTTGTCCTCCGTATAAACAAAGGCGTCCTGGACATGCTGGGGGATTTGATCCAGCGTTACTTCGATGTGATTTTCATCGGCGCTCATGCGGTAGGCCTCTTCCATTTCCCCGCTGGTGTTGGCCGCGTAGAAGATGGTGGTCTGGGCCATGGAAACGTTGTCCAGGTCAATTCCCGCGTCCGTCTCCATAAAGTTCATGACGTAGATGGTAACGGCCGTTACCACCACGCAGCCGGTGATGACGCCGATTAAAAACAGCGTGACAAACAGCCGGCCGATATGCCCCATGACATTCTGGACAGCAGTCCAGAAGGGCGCGCCTTTTTTCCGTTTTCTTGTCGTACTTTTCGCAGGCAAAAAATCCGCCTCCTTACATTCAGTCCTTGCTGATCTGGATGGTATCGTTTTATTATACCACATTTTTATGGAATTGTTAAGTCCCGGGAAGTTTTCCGTATATTTCCCAGCCTTCCGGCGCAGAATAACGCTGAAAGGGGAGTGAATTATGAATCGGAAAACCATAGCCGTCCTGTCAATTGCAGCGGCCTGCGTCCTGTCCGCCGGAACAGCCGCCGCCTTTTCCTCGCTGCATGAACAGCAGGAGCAGAGCCGCGCCGTCCAGCCGGAGGATGATGAGCCGGCCCCGGCCTACTGGCTCAAGGAATACAACGGCAGGCTGGCCGTTTTTGAGCGGGGCGGCGTCGATCCCGTCCGGATTATTGATTTAGACGTCCGCACCTTACCGCCCTATGACCGGGGGCTGCTTCAAGCGGGCATCGCCGCCGGGGACAGGCAGGAACTCAGCCGTCTGCTGGAGGATTACACCTCTTGACCCCAGGGCGTTTTCTATTTTTAGATGAACATCCATAGCCAAACCAAGTCCTTTCCGCATAAATTTATCTGGAAACCCCTTCTGTACGGGGATTATTTTCCGTCCTGTAAGGTATTTTAAGGTTATTATAGCACAATCCATGAAAAAATGCACCCGTTTCCAGGTTAATTATTCCTTAAATTCCAGCCGGACAAAACCAAAAACGCCCTCCGCTTTTAGCCAGAGGGCGTTGATTTTTTGACAGAAGGTTAGGCTGCGCAATATATTCTATCCAAACCTGTTCATTTTCGCCGCCGTTTTCGGTTAGGTCCAGAATGAGACTTTTGACGCCCTTTTGCTCCGCTTCCGTGTAGAGCGCCAGCAGGGCAGTCTTTTTCTGAGACACGGATTTTTCCTCACTTTTCTTCCAATTCCAGAACCGCCGCAACCGGCCTGTGGTCGGAATCGGCGGACACGGGTACATAAGAACGCAGGGTTTCAAAGCCCTTTTGGAAGATGTAGTCGATTTTTCCGGTGGGCTCGTCGGAGGGGTAGGTGAGCATGCTCCCTTCCCCCTTTTCGGCCGTGTCGGACAGGGCCGCGAAAACCGGCGCCAGCAGGGGATTGTCCGGCTCCATGTTTAAATCGCCTAAGAACACCAGAGGCCGGTTTTCCTTTTCCGACAGCCGCAGGGTTTCGGCCACGGCGTTTTTCTGCTCCGGCGGGTTTAAGCCGTAATGGACGCTTAAAACAACGATTTCCCTGCCGTTTATATCCAAAACATTCCGCATGTGGGACCGGTCCTCCGGCCAGACGCACGCTTTTTTCTCCTCTTGGGAAATGCCGGGGATGGGGAACACCTGGCTTTCCAGAATGGGGAACCGGCTGAGCAGGGCGTTGCCGTACTGGCCGCCCATATGGTCAATGGCTTTCCCGAACCGGACGTAGGGGTATCCCAGTGCTTCGGCGATTTGTTCCGCCTGGCATTTGCCGTTTTCGCAAAGCTCCGTGCAGTGATGCACCTCGTTTAAATTTAAAATATCCGGGTTCTCCGCATGAATGGTGTTGACGGCATGGCGGACATCCCGGTCCCTTTGGAGATTGTGTCCGGACTGGATGTTGTAGGTCATCATTTTTATTTTCACGCAAAGCGCCTCCTTTTTCCCCATTGTAGCACGGCTGTCCCGGTTTGCCAAGGTGTTTTAGCTTTTTTGGCTCTTTTTCCCTCATTTTGGGCATATACTTCCCTGGAGGTGTCCGCTTTGAAATGGTGTTTGCGCGTACTGGCCGTTTTGACGGCGTTTTTTGTTTGGAGCATCCCCGGCACCTGCGCCGCGGTGGATTTTGAACCCATGCCGCCCCCGGATGGGGCGGATTTCTCCCCTTATCAAATGACGGCCGCTTTAAGCCTTCCTTTAAAAGACGCCGCCGTCACCTCTCCCTTTGGATGGCGGTTCCACCCTATTACGGAGGAGTTGGATTTCCACACCGGCGCGGATTTGTACTGCCCGGAGGGAACGCCGGTCCACGCCCTGCTGGGCGGGACGGTTTTAGCGGCGGAATTTCACGACAGCTACGGGAATTACGTCCTCATTGATCACGGCAGCGGCTTTCAGACCCTTTACGCCCACTGTAAAAAGCTCAAGGTGAAAGAGGGGCAGCGGGTGTCCGCTGGGCAGACGATTGCCCTGTCCGGCCAAACCGGTGAGACAACCGGCCCTCACCTCCATTTGGAGGTTAAGGAGAACGGCGTCCGCTTAAACCCCGCCTGGCTGCCCTTTTGGGGCCAGTATGAGGAGGCCCCATGATTGTTGTACAGACAAAGTCCTTCCGTTTAGGAATCCGGTTTTCCTTTTTGGCGGTGCTGTTTTTTATGCTGGAAATCAGCCGCAGCGACTGGGGCCTTTGGTGCGTGCTCTGCTGCATCCTCCACGAGCTGGGGCATTTTACCGCCTTCGCCCTGGTAGGCAGCCGCCCCAAGGAGCTGTGGCTGGAGGCGGGGGGGATGCGGATGGTGCCGGCCGCCGGGTTGCTGTCCCCGGGAAAGGAGGCCTTTGTCCTTTGCGGCGGGTGCCTGGTGAACTTCCTGTCGGCCGGACTGCTTTTTGGGCTGTCCTGTCCCCAGGCCGCCGGGTTCCACCTGTTTTTGGGGATTTTTAACCTCTTTCCCGTCAAAAGCCTGGACGGCGGGAGGCTGCTGGCCCTTTTTTTGGAGCAGAAGGCCCCTTCCGCCGCAGCGTTCCTTTCCAATGCGGCCCATGGGGTGTGCGCGGCCCTGCTTGGGGCGCTGGGGTTTTGGGCGTTCAAAGAGACTGG
>ERZ1643249.4028-NODE-4028-length-12598-cov-4.724627_pt1 | contig 12598 bp, 7 predicted proteins | sample MGYA00579263_ERZ1643249 | MGnify/ENA primary metagenome ERZ1643249 (study PRJEB29033, sample SAMEA4952264) | chicken gut metagenome | biome: Broiler Chicken; feature: Gastrointestinal Tract; material: Caecum | place: Ireland | collected 2018 | study: Broiler...
ATGCCGCCCTTACAGTTCATCGTGGACGTTGCGCCGCCTTTCGTAAATGAGGACTCGAACCCGCGCAGGGAATTCTGTCTCCAGGTCTGCTCCGTCTGGAACATACTGATATTACTGCGGTTGAGTTCGACATCGTTGCCCGCGAAATGCTTGCCTCCGACACTGATGCCCTTATCGATAAAGGTCCTGACCATGCCGTCAAGGTAGAGATAGTTGACATTGGCATCCTCGGAGAAATACTCATGGTTTCTGCCCGAGAAGGGAGTTCTGTGCAAATTCCCGCCCGGAAGCCAGCCCTGAGACGCCTTGCAGAAGAGACCGTCCTCCGCCATATAATAAGCACGCTGATCGAGCTGTGCGGTATCGAATGAGCAGGCCGCCGTCGCCTGTCCGATATAGCAGGTCGCCTGTGCGCCGTTGATCACATACTTCTGGTTCCATCCGTCGGGACCGTCGTCGTTGACGGACGCGGGCTTTCCGATCGACTCCACCATTGCGTTGCCGAAGCTGTCCGCAATGGAGACGCCGAGCTCCTCCAGCGTCATCTGATGCAGGAACTTATCCCAGGTGATCTCGTCCTCCCAAGGGACTTCGCGCATATCGACGACCTTCAGCCCCGCATCCACACCAAATTCGGAAGCATCATAGCCGGGCGCATCTGCCGCCTTCTCGTAAGTATAGGAGAGCAACTCTGCCATCGCTCCGGTCGCCTCGATCTGAGGTACTGCCGTCGGGAAGGTCTCCCAGTTGCTGCGGGTCATATATGTGACTTTATCCGCATCGTCCAGCCAATAGTTGATATCCACGTCCTCGAACTGGTTCTTGACGCGATAGCCCGTCGCCTCACTGTAACGATAGGTACTGTCATCGAACCCGCCCGTGAAGCGCTCTGCCTTTTCAGCATCGCCCGCAACGGAATTACCGTTTTCGTCCGTCATCCCCTCGGCGCCCTTCGCCGCGAGAATATTGTTGAGTGCATCGTGCACATTGTCCCCGATCGCGATATAGTAATCTCCCTCGGAGAGGATATACCCGCCCTCGCCGCCGTTGGATGTGCTGTCCCAGGATGCGAGAAGGTATTTGTCGATCTCGATCGTCACCGTCTCCGAAGCCCCGCTCGCAAGTTCACCCGTCTTACCGAACCCGACGAGCTGTACCGCGGATTTCTCCACATCATGTTCCTGCTCATACGCTCCGTAAGGCGTCTGCGCATACACCTGTACCACACTTCTGCCGGGCGTTGCGCCGGTGTTGCGGACATTCACTTTCACCGTAATGGTATCGGAATTAAACCCTGTCACGGAATCGAGCGTCTGCGAGAAGGTCGTGTAGCTCAGACCATAACCGAACGGATAGACCATCTCGTTGGCATAATTCCACGCACCGCTTGTCGAACCGACGGTACTCGTCGCATTGTAGCGATTGAGGACGGCGTCCTCATAGCGCGTCTCGTAGTACTTGTAGCCCGTGTAAATCCCTTCGGTAAGGACCATGTACTTTTCTGCCCCCGCGTTGCTCACGGGCTGTCCTGCGACATAGGCAACGTCATCCTGATAGGTCGTGTTGGTGAACGCCTGGTCGTACCATGTCTGCACGGCAGCGGACGAAAGAGAATTTTCCGCAAAGGTATCGACCAACCTGCCGGAAGGATTTGCGGCGCCCGTCAGCAAATCGACGACGCCGAGCGTCCCCTTTGAGCCCAACGTTCCGACGTGCAGAGCAGCATCCACGCCGTACTCATCCAGCCAGCCGAGTTCCATGGCATAGGGAGAATTGTGAAGCACGATGATCTTGCTGATCGCGCCCGTATCCTTATAATTCTTGACCCGGGCCAGAAGATTTTTTTCATTATTGGAGAGCGCCAGCCCGCTGCGGACAGTGCCGTCCCCTTCCGTGACAAATTTCGGAATATCCTCACCTTCCCCGCCCTCGCGGGAGAGGATGACGATCCCTACGCCGCCCGTCGAGCGGACGGACGCGTCCACATCGGCAGTAAAGATGGTCGAAAGATCCGGCTCATCGTCCAGACGGTTTTCGATCATACCGCCGAAGGACTGTACAAGCTCCGGATCCGGATAGCGATCGTACAATGTCTGATTGACAGTAAATCCCTTGGCGCGGAACGCGTCGATATAGTTGGTCACACGCGCCGCATCGTTTTTGCCGCCGCCCGAAGCGCAGCTGTACAGGGGCTGCTTGGATGCAAAGCCGAACAGGCTGACCGAGCGCTCTCCCGCACCGAGCGGCAGTGCGCCGTTGTTCTTCAAAAGCACCGCGCTGTTTTCCATTTCATACTCGATGAACGCATCCTGGTCCGCGTTGAGCTCGGCAAGTCCGCTCGAAACGGCAGCCGCCTGTTCCTCCGTCAGCTGATCGACGTTCATTGCAAGCAAATTGGCATCCGCATAATCGCTCTTATAGTATGCGGTATCGACCTCCTCGGTGCTGTCTCCGGGAACGATCTGCGATGTCTGGATCTGCAGGGCGTTATTGATGATCGGACCGTATTCATACAGCGTCATCGTTGCGCCGATCAAAAAGGCGCCCAAGCCCGCGGAGACCGCAAACACCTTTTTCAACAGTTTTCTTTTATTTACTCCCATTTTCTCTTCCACTCCTTATCATTGTGTGTTCGTTCTTCCGCCGCAGGGGGGTGCGGCGAAACTTTGCCTCAGTCTGACTTCTTTTCCTCTTGTCCTCTCTTGTCCTCTCTTCTCCCCGTTCCTCCTTTTGATATAAATTGTCGTTGATATAAATTGTCGAAATTTGTTTTTTCCTTTCGTTTCACGCATTATATTCAATCGGAATACTTATAAATCATTTTTTTCGTACATGGCTCAAATACATTCGTAAACGGTCAATCAGACGCGTTTTTGCGCGGCGGCTTTGCATGTTTCGCCGCCCGTTTTGCTTCCTGTTTTTTCCGGTACTTCTCCTCCTCCGCCTCGAAATCCAGCCCCTTCTTTTGACAGCGGACTTTGAGTTCCTCGATACGGGCAGCCTCGGCAAGCCGCTCCGACTCCTCTTCCTCTATGCGCAGCCGCTCTTCGTGGGGGAGCCATTCCAGCCCTGCCGCCTCCGCTTCCGCCTTCTGGCGCGCAAGCACCGTCTCACGGTCGGAGTTCAGATATTTTTCCACATTGAAAAACAGCAGGAGAATTGCGCCCAGCCCATAGCAGACCGTCTCGATCCAGATATAGGCGATGACCGTTCCCGTTTCGCCTGTGCCGACCAGCGCGGAGGTGATACCCTGTGCCACCGGCGTGGAGGCGATCATGACGGAACTGTAGACAGACATGACAAGCCCGTCGCAGCGAAACCCGCACTTCGCCTCGATATGATCGAGGCTGTCCGCAATCATTGCAAGGATCATGTACCCCGCGGGCGCGGAACCCAAGCATTTTAAAGCGATGCCCAGCGATGCCACGACCATATTATCGTAGCCGATACCCGCGATCACTCCGCCGATGACGCCGACGAGCATCCCGATGACGCACATATTTCGCTTGCCGAACTTGTTGCACAGCGGCGCTACAAAGAACACGGCGACCGCCATCGGCACCGCGCCGATGATGCCCAGCACGCCCGTGACCGAATCGGTAGGGAACCCCTCCGTTGCGAGGATCTCCGCATAAAAATTGAGGGAGGTATTCTTGATCCCGCCGCTGAACTGGTAAAGAAAATAAAAAACAATAATGATCCAGAAATACCTGTCCCCGACGGCAGCCTTTGCCTGCTTACCCACGCCGATACCGGGTTTTTTCTGCACGGCGTCACGCCCCGTCTCCTCTTCCGTCACACGCTCGCGCGTGAAGTAGTACTGCATCACGGTCCCGAGAAAGGTGATGACGGCAACAATCACGAAGAGCATCATCCAGAATGTCTTCTGCGTCCCGAGACTCATCTCCGGCTTGATCAGAATGCCGAGCAGGAAGGGAAACACCATCGAGCCTGCCCCCACCGCCCCGAGCAGCGCCATATTGACAAAAGACGCCAGCACGCTGCGCTGATTGGAATTGCGCGTCGAAAGCGGAGTCAGGGTACTGTTTGCCGTGTTGTACAGCGGAAAAGCAACCGCATAATAAAGATTGTACGCAACGACCAGCCACACCATTTTAAAGATGGGGTCATCGGACGGCTGGATAAAGATGAGCACGCCGGCGACTGCCAGCAGCACTGCCGAAAGCAGAATCCACGGCCGCGCCTTGCCCGCCCCGGTTCTTGTGCGCTCGACAAGCTGTCCCGCAACGAGGTTTCCGATAACAATTAAGATCGCTGAAAGAATGGGAAAGACCGTGAGGAAGCCCTCCACCGTCCCCGCGAGCGCCGAGCCGGAAGCCAGCTCCTCCGCGAACAGCACGTCACGGAAATAGCGCGTGAGGTAGGTCGTAAAGATCCCGTTTGCGAGCATCGCGCAAAAGGGCCCGACCAAATACCCGAGGAGCGATTCCACCGGCTTGACGTTCGCCGATTTGATGCGCGTGCGCGTCAGCGGACGATCAAAAAATCCCGTTCCCGATTTCATAGTCACTCTCCTTCACGGCACACAATGACAGACTGAGCCGTACCATATGGACTCTCTGCGCGAACCGTGACCTGCTCCGCCGTCGGGCGGACGATCGCAAGCGCCTCGCCGTAGTAGGTATCCGTCCGTGTTCCGAGATAACCCGCTTCATTGTACGGGCAGGCGCTGCCCAGACCCAAGATCTCGCCGCCCTCCGCCTCCACTTTGACCGTGCCGCGCGCAAGGGGTTTGATCTCCCCCGCTTCGTCCGTATATTGCAGACGGATATAACAAAGATCGCCGCGCACAATTTCGCTTCGTTCGGGGACGAGTGTGAGTTTTGTCTCCTTTCCCGCCGAAACAAGCGATGTGCGCCCCAGCTCCTTTCCGTCTTTCGCAAGACTGATCGCCGTCAGTTCGCCCGGTTCATACGCCACCTTGAAACGGACGCATGCATTGGCAGGGACTTTTTTCTCCCCGACCGTCTTTCCGTTCAGAATAAGGCGCACCTTATATCCCGTCGCGTATACCTCGGCAACCGTCTTTTTGCCTTCACATCCGTCCCATGACCAGCTTTCCAGCGCATTGCTCATGCGCCACGCCGAGGGACTGTGCTTTTCAAACGCTTTGTCGGGACGGACGACGCCCATGCGTACGGGAACGAGATCGAAAGCAACCTGCATATATGCAGTCTCCGCCCACGGGCGCCCCGTGAGATCCAGTCTCCCGGCAGACGCACTCTTCCAGCCCACGCCGCCCGTGAAGTCGGGCGCATAGTCCGCATACTCCCACGCACCGATGCCCACTTCGCCCAGATAGTCCATACCCGCCCAGACAAAGTCGCCGATGAGCGCGGGATACCTCTTTGCGATGCACCAAAATTTGCGCGCATCCGAGCAGAAAGTCTCGCTGCCAACGATCACGCGGTCCTTATAATGTTTCAGATCGCGCTTATATCGCAGGATCCCGTAGTTATAACCCGCCACATCCAGCACGGCAAAGGTTCGTTTGCTCCTGGCATTGCATCCCGGCATGGTCGCTCCGATCTTCATTGTATCCGCGCCGAGTAAACCCGCCAGATCGTTGAAAAATTCACTCCCCGTCGATTTCGTTTTATGCGATTCCCCCTTCCGCGGCGCCGCCTCCCTTTTCGCCTTCCTGTCAGTATAGACGCCAAATCCAAGCGCGTGAAGCAGATTAAAGAAGATGTTGATGCCGCAGGTCACGGGACGATCATCCAGCAAATGCAGGTACTGCGTCATCTCCGCAGCGAGGCGGATGCCTCTTTTCTGTCCCGTCTCCGCGACCTCGTTGCCGATAGAATACATGATGACGCTTGGATGATTGTAATCCTTCTCTGCCATGGATTTCAGATCGCCGCGCCACTCCTGCCCGAGATCGCTTGCGTAGTCGTACTTTGTCTTGTGAATATACCACATGTCCGAATACTCGTCCAGCACGAGCATTCCAAGACGGTCACACGCTTCCAGCGTCGCCACGGAACAGGGATTGTGCGCCGAACGGATGGCGTTGTAGCCTGCCTTTTGCAGCAATTCCACCTTGCGCGCATCGGCAAACGGGTGGTTGACCGCGCCCAAGATGCCGTTGTCGTGGTGGATGCACGCGCCGCGCAGAATGACACGCTCGCCGTTGATACAAAAGCCGTGTTCCGCATCGCACTGTATTTCGCGAATGCCGAAGATCTCCTCGCATACGTCCTCACCGAAGGTCACGCGGCAGGTATAGAGGTTTGGCGAGGAAGGACTCCACAGCTTTCCGCCCGCGAGGACGATCTCCGTCTCCGTGTTCGCGGGCGCAGTCGTCGTCAGAACGACTTCCTTCCCGTCAAAGATCTCAATGCGTACATTCCCGGCAGCATTGGTCTGAACGCCGACGCATATGCGCGGGATCCTGTAGTCCGTCGTACGGATGCGGATACCGTTCAGCAGAATATGCTGTTTTGGCAGCGCATACAGCCACACGGGGCGGTAGATCCCCGCCCCCGTATACCAACGGCTGTTGGGCTGATCGGCATTGAACGCTTCCACGCGGATCACATTCTCTTCGCCGCACCGCAGCAATGCTCCCGCTTCAATATAAAACTGTCCGTATCCGTACTTATGCCCGCCGGCAAATTGATCATTCAGATACACCCTGGCATTACGATACACTCCTTCAAAAGCAAGGACGACGTCTTTATCACGCCAGGAGGTATCGGCAAAAAACCTCTTTTCATAGACATAGTCCGCGCCGACATACCAACCTGTATTTTTTCCGCCCGGACTGTCCTCGCTGCATCGTTCCGCAAGCATCGCATCGTGAGGCAATGTGACTGGCCGCCAGTCCTCCCCGCCCCGATGGGCATATCTCCAATTTTCGCAAAACGAGATCGGTTTCATGATTTCCCCTTTTCAGACATGACCCGCGGCCTGCCGCTTCGGGTCAGGCAGCTTCTTCGCGATATATCTTATCAGATTATTATTCGAAATCACATTTTTTTCGTATTTGGTCATTTTTTCTGCGCAATCGGCAAAAAAAACGGCGGGCATCGGCATGAAGCCGATGCCCGCCGCAGGCCAGACTGCGCTCATCCTTCCGCAGGAACAGGCAACGTGATGCTCAGGCGAAAAATCCCGTCGTCGCAATCCACCGTCATCGCGCCGCCGTAACGCTCCACGATGCGCTTCATGCTGATCATGCCGAAGCCGTGATTCTCCCCGTCGGGTTTTGTCGTGACCGGAAGCCCGTTCTTGAACACGATTGTTTCTTCGCAGCAATTCTCTACCTGAATATAGAAAAGCTTTCCCCGAGCGGAAGCTCTGATCCCGATAAACCGACGCTCCCGATCCGACACTTTGAGTTCCGCACGGATAGCGTTATCGATCGCATTGCCGAACAAGGAATAAATGTCCCCTGCCCGCATAAACGAGAGCGTTTCGCCGTCGATCATATAAGTGAAGGCGATGCCCTCCTGCTCACAGATGAAGTATTTGCTTGTCAGCACGACATCCAGCGGTTTACAGCCCGTCTTAGCAATGGCATCATAGATGACTACGGCGTCCTCCATTTCCTTGAGGGACTGTTCAAACTCCCCGTCCGCGCGGCTCCTGAGCGCAATCAGCTGATGCTTGAGATCGTGACATTTGATGTTCACCATTTCAATTGCCCGCCGATCGAATTCATACTGTTTCTCCTCGCTGATGCGCAGAGAATCGAGAATGGCATTCTGCCGCCGAAGGTTGTTGCGGTCATACATTCCGAATAACATGAGAAGCGAAATGATGTCATAGCATATGAACAGGATGCGCCAATCAAAGAAATCCGCGGAACCGGGCGTCTGTCTGTCGTATTGCATCAGGTACACGATTGCCGTCAGAATGAGCATGACAACGATCATAACAAGCCGCTCTTTGCCGAATCCGCCGCCGATATCTTTCAGTTTCCGCACACCCAGTACAAAACAGAGGAGATGAACGGAAAGATAAATGAGCGTCTGCACCGCGATATGCAGCACGTTCAGCTGCGCGACGTCCCATCCGAACAGCCCCACGCAGAAGATACATACCGAATAAGAGAGATTCTGCACACCGATCGCCGCCACGCAGCAGAACAGCCCGTCCCAAAGATTGCAGCGAAAACAGAACATGAAACATGGGAAAGAGACAACGCATGAGACCAGAAATGATATATAGGGAAAGATCTCCCCGAACAGCATCCCGAGACAAGCGGCAAGTACGAGATAAACAACAACGGCGCCGACAGCGCGCAGCGCAAAACGGCTGCGCCGCTCCAGATAGATCCCGCACATGCCTTCGGCGATCCCGAGCTGTACGGCATGCAGAAGATATCCGAAAAGACTGCCCGTAAGAAACTCTTCCAGCGGGGACACCGCCAGCAATACGTCCGTCATTGTCCGCCCCCGTTTTTGAAATAGTTGTTAATCGCCTCAAGCAGCTCTTTCTTTCTGCGGCGGCTGATGGGGACCCGTTCCGTGCCGACCGTCACTTCGTTCTCGTCGATCGCCTGGACATAGCGCAGATTGATGAGATGGCTGTTGCTGCAACGGAAAAAGCCGTGTCCGCCCAGTTCCTCCTCCGCCGTCTTCATGCGTCCGATCTCACGGAACGTCCCCTCCTCCGTATGATAGATGAGATAGTGATCGAGAACTTCCACAAACCGAAGATCGCGCAGAGAGACCCGCCGCACGCTGTCCCCCCGCGAGAGTACAATATCCCGGGTCGTCTCGCGGGCGAGTTTCTTTTGCACTTTATCCATGAGCACGGAAAGCGGAAAGTAACTTATAGGCTTGATCATATAGCCCATGGCGCCCACCTCGTACCCCTTGAGCGCATATTGATTCATGCTGGTCACGAAAATGAGCGCCACATCCTCGTCGAGACGGCGCAACCGGACGGCGCACTGCATGCCGTTCATGTGCGGAAGTTTGATGTCCATAAAAACGACGTCGTATCTCGCATTGTAGTCGCTGATAAAATCGACGCCGCTGGAAAATGTATCGACCGTAAGTTCAACGCCGCGCTTGAGTTCATACTGCCGCAAAAAAACTGTCAGATCCCGCGCATACGCTTCTTCATCCTCGACAATGGCAACTCTGATCATCTTTTCCCCCTGATTTTGGTCATACTTTATGCAAGTATATCACAAAATCAGCGAAATGCAAGGATCCGGAACAAAATTCCGTCCTGTCGGAATAAGCCTGACCATGCCCCGGGTGCCGTACGATTCTCCGGGATTGCAGAAAGAAGTGTTTCCGCGCCCGACCGGCGCAGTTTTTTTCTTGCCCGCTCGGATCATCCTACAATGAATACATCATCCGGAAATTTCCGACGGGAAGCGGCAAAAGTAACCGTATCCGGGTAATGTCCCACCGCAATGAACAGAATAATTTTTTCGTTATCCGGTATGTTGCCGCAAATCACTCTTGTCGATTTCATATCCGAAAGCTTCATATTGCTCAATAAAATCAATCAAGCTGTTTGCTTTATCAACGCCGAATCGTTCACGCGGACGGCTTAACGCCATTCCCTTCTCTAAAATATGCGCTTGCCTCAGAATCTTGGCTTCAAAGGAATTTTTGGAATGTACTCCGGGATTATTATAATTCCATCTTTTATATTCCCTATAATCATTACGATATTCTCGCCGCAGCTCTATCGTCTGACGGAGATAATGTTTCAATCCATTGATCAATTGCAGCATTTTGTTTCCCCTATTTTGAAGTTGCCTTCAGCTCTTGTGAAAAATTTTCTGAAACAATCTTACGATTGGCTGTCTGCTATAGAGCAGCGCCATGATCAGATAGCAGATCGCGGCACAGATCGCCGCGTCCAGGATCAACCCGCCCCATGTGGACACCGGCAACAGGCATTTTATGCCCCACATGATCGCCAACAGCACGGGAATGGACAACCATGTTTTTACCGCCTGCCATATAAAGGTCTTTTTGGGAACGCCCAGACACCATGCCGCATAAACAGAATTGAATATCACATATCGTGCGACCATGATCACGGTGCTGGAGAGAACAATCGCATACACTCCCAGCGATGTAACGTGAATGAGCAGCATTACAAGCGCAAAATTGAACACTCCGCAACCCAGGCTGACCAGTACGGGAATTTTCAGTTTATTGGTTACAACGCTTAACTGCGCCATGCTCGCCGTCGTCGCGTTAAAATACGACTGGAGCAGCGTAACGGTAGAGAGCGTTGCGATGATTCTGATCTCCTCGGCGGAAAGGCTCGACTGCCACAGTGTATAAAACTCCGTCGAAAACACAATAAATCCGCAGATAGGCACAAATAATAGGACAGCCAGCGTATTGATGGATTTCTTTACGCTCTTCACCAATTCATCGATCTGGTTTTTGGCAAAAAAAGCGACGAATACCGGTGTAAACAACGGCGCAAGCGTACCGATCACGGCGCCGAACTGATTGGGAAACGATCTTGCGACAGAGAGCAATCCCATCCCCGTCGCTCCGATGAACAGGTTGGCGATCATCAGATCCAGCCCGTGCATGAGCACGTTGCTCAAACTGGTGAACGCCATCCAGCCGCCGGACTTTGCCAGATTGAACACATATTGCTTCCCGGCGTATTTTTTGAGATTGACCGATATATGCGGCGTGAGAACTTTCGTCAGAGAAACATTCATGACGGCAACGACCACACCCGCGCCCAAAGTTGCCAGCGCGATCCAGTAGATCCGCAGAGAAATAAAATTGAGAAAGATCACGATCAATCCGAGCCGTACGATCTGATTGATGATATTTCTCATCCCCTGGATGTCCGTCCTGTTCGCCACAAAGGTCGACGTAGTGAATACCGTAGTGATCAGTTGCAGGATATAGGCGCCGAAAACAAGCGCAAACGTCAGTTTGACGTCAAACCGGATCGAAGCGGGAATTTCAAGAAATGTATCCAGATTCGGAACGATGACGGTTCCGACCACACCCAATATCCCCGCCATGGCAAGATTGGCAACGATCAGGCTGTTAAAATACTTGTTAGCGCTCTCATAATCATTGTTATAATAAGCCGTCGCGATAAACCTTGCCGCTACCGAATTAAACACACTGGTCAGAATGCTTGCGTAAGAAGTGAAATCGTTGGCAAGTCCGATAAAGCCATAGGCTTCCGTTCCGATCCCTGAAACGACGATCGGCGAGATATAAAAATTGATGATCAGCTGCACCGCGAAGGCCAGTATATTCATGGCAATATTTTTTGACATCTGCCATCTGTTACTTGCTTGTTTCATCGCTCTCGACTTCCTTCACTTTACTATTGCGTCCCGCGTTACACCTCTTAGACAATGCGATCGTCAAGTATATTCCGAAAATTCATTTTTTGTACAGGCCCTTGTTCTCAATCAGACGAACCACCTGTTCCGTCGTCTGATACGCCTCCTGTCTCCCCAGGGTCCCGATCTGTTTTAGCCTCTGCTTGTACGCATCGTAATTGCATTCCAAACGATCAAAATACGCAGTCAGATTCTCCGCGGTCAGTTCGTCTATCGAAATGCAATAATCGGACAGCCCGACCTTTTCTGCAAACCCCTTCATCTTCTGCTCATATGCCACGGAAAGAAAGGGCACCCCCATCTTTGCGGAAAAAATATTGGAATGATATCGCATTCCCACAACGGCATATAGTTTGGAAATCAGATACTGCTGAAAATAGCAATCATATGTATCATCCACAACGAAACAGCCGCTGACAGAAAATTCTTCCATATATGTTTTATCGCTTTTTGCGCCGAAAAGCTGCGGAATGAACACTACGCCATAGCCGCGCTTTCGAACGGTTCCGATCAATCCGAGGAACGCGTTTTTTATTTTGTCAGAAAATTCCCGTCCCCGATATCTGCTGTGCCATTGAAGATCGGTCACGGTAATTCCTATCGCGCGGTCATACTTTTGCAGAAACTCCTTCAGGGAATGATACGCATCCAGCTGAAGAGAATAAACCGCTTCGTCGATCGGATGCTGAAATGCAGAATCCAGCGTAACCGAAACCGGCAAGCCCGGGACCAAGTCCTCTACGAACTGCGCCGAGATTGCTTCTCTCAGGCATACAATATCCGCATGTTTTAAACATTCCGCAATTCTGTGGCGGTACTGCCTGAACGGCCCCATTGACGGTGCGTAAAAAATATACGGCTTTTGAAAGTATCTGATGAGATCGATACAATCGAGCAGCGTATATTGCCGATAAAGATCTCCGATACAAGGACCGCCCGGAGCATAGAGCGCCAAATCGCACCAACGGACTGCCTCAATAAACTTATCCAAAGCCAGCCTGTTTTCCTTTTTTGTCCTTGTCTTTGTAGCCGGAAGCAAATTGTATCTCCCGTGAGACCGTATGGAAAGAGCATACTTCGCCCGAGACAGGATATACCTTCTCTGCACATTCGCAAACGAAGGTATGATCTCGATATCGTCGTAGGGAAGCGTTTCCACCCGCATGGTTGCGAAATGTATTTTAAACTGAGCGCGGGGAAACTTTGCCTTCAACTCATCGATCATTGCGCGTATCGCAGCTTCATCGCCGCGGTTGTACCAATTTGCCG
>ERZ1643249.4031-NODE-4031-length-12590-cov-8.212286_pt1 | contig 12590 bp, 9 predicted proteins | sample MGYA00579263_ERZ1643249 | MGnify/ENA primary metagenome ERZ1643249 (study PRJEB29033, sample SAMEA4952264) | chicken gut metagenome | biome: Broiler Chicken; feature: Gastrointestinal Tract; material: Caecum | place: Ireland | collected 2018 | study: Broiler...
CCGATGTGCGGCTTGCCGTTCGCCGTGGGAGGACCGTCGAAGAAGGAGAACTCCTCCCCTCCCTCGTTCTTGGCAATGGACTTTTCGAAGATGTCGTTCTGCTTCCAGAACTCGATGACTTCCTTCTCGCGTTCGACAAAATTGAGCGACGTATCTACCTTTTTATAAGACATAGCAAATTCTCCTGCTTTCTTTTTCCGATACAAAAAGGTCACCGTATTTTGGAATCAAATACGATGACCTTATAACCACCAAAACATACGAACATATGTCCCCGTTGGTAACGCGGAAGGAAGCCGCGCGCGGGGCTACGCTGTTTCATCTCGCCCCGCGGGCACGAAAGGGGATACCCGAACGCCGCTCGCCTCCCCCTTTCACCATAGCGGGGGCTCTCTGTGCGCGCGCAAAACGCCGGACGCGTCCTTTCTTGACGCCGTATTTTCCTTCATTATATCGGAACGCGGCGGACAAGTCAAGCATTTACGCAAATTTTTTACAGATCGCCGCCCGCCTTTTTGTTGGGGACGAAGGAATCCTCCAGCTGCCTGGTCGCGATCGCCGTCTTGAGAAAATGGATATAGCGGGCGCGGACGAGGAATGTAAGCCCGACAAATGCGAGCATGATGACACCCACGACGATAAATCCCGCGCCGAACGCAGGGCGCAGAGTTCGCAGCACGATAAACAGGATCCCCGCGCACAAAAAGCACAGCGCGATGATCATGGCAAGTACATTGGCATGGCGGATCTTTCGCTTCAGGTAGGCGACGTATTCAGGCTGTTGCATAGTTTTCCCCCTTATTGCAGTCTTACTTTTTATGACGCCCCGCGCACCTCTTTTGTGACAGAGTTACGCAAAGTTTTTGCTTATCCGAAGATCCCCTTCCGCTCGCGGATCTCCTTCACCGTAAACCCGGCATCCGTGATGCAGGCGGCGAGCGCCGCGTCGGGGAGTTCGGTTTCCACAAAGATGATATTCCTCTTGAAATTTGCCTTTGCGCCGCTCACGCCGTCCAACATCAGCAGCTTCTTTTCTGCGCGCTCCGCGCAGCGCTTGCAGCACAGGTCCTCCACCTCGATGACACGTTTCATGATGCTAACATTATAGCACACTGCTTACCAATTGTAAAGATGTTTGGAAAATTTTGTATGGTACCGCAAAAACGGCGCCTGTGCGGGAAAATTGCAAAATGACAGTTCGTGGATTTGACAAAACGCCCCGCTGCGCGTATAATGAGGGGAAATTTCTCCTTGGAGGCGTACCATGCGCGTTCTTGCCATCAACGATATTTCCTGCGTGGGAAAGTGCTCGCTGACCGTCGCCCTGCCCGTCCTTTCGGCGAGCGGCGTGACCTGCGACATTCTGCCCACTGCCCTCCTCTCCACCCACACGGGCGGGTTTACGGGCTATACCTTCTTGCCGCTCGACGACGAGATGAACAAGATCTGCGATCACTGGGAGACGCTGGGGCTCAAGTATGACCTCATCTACAGCGGATATCTGGGCAGCCGCGCGCAGATCGCCTTTGTCCGCGAGGTCAAGCGCCGCTTCCTGAAGGAGGGCGGCGTGTTCGTCGTCGACCCCGTCCTCGGGGACAACTTCACCTTCTACAAGGGCTTTGACAGGGGCTTTGCGGATGAGATGCTCTCGCTCTGCGCGGAGGCGGACTACATTCTGCCCAACGAGACGGAGAGCTATCTGTTAACGGGCACGCGCGACTTTTCGGCGGCGCTTGCGGCGCTTGCCAAGGTCTGCCCGCACCCCGTCATCACGGGCGCGCAGGCGGAGGACGGCTACTATATCTATTACTATGAAAACGGCGAGCAAAAGATGAAGATCCCCCACCGCGACGGCTCCTTCCATGGCGCGGGCGACGTGTTTGCCTCCGCCTTCTGCGGGTGCCTGATGCGCGGGCTTTCGCTGGAAAAGGCGCTCAAAGTGACGGCGGATTTTTGCTACCGCGCCATCGTGCGCACGGAAAAAGAAGTTTCCGACCGCAGGTACGGGCTCAACTATGAGCGCGAGATCTACCCCTTCCTGCGCGATCTGGAGGAACAGGCGTGACGGCATTCGTGCGCGAAGCGTGCCTTGCCTGCATGCGCTGCTTTGACGGCGACGCAAAGCGCATACAGCGACGGGGCGCGCATTGTTCAGCGCCATCTACGGCGTATAATTTTTCCGTGTCTTTCCTGCGCCGCACGCTTGCATTTTTATAGAAAGCGTGCTATACTGTAATCGACACCTGCGGTGTTCGGAGCGTAAATTAAGCGGAATCCACATAATATCATCGGGAACGCTCGTCGGGGCGGCTAGGCAAGGTCTGTAATTGCTACGGAAAGTCTGATGCCGCCGCGCTGCGTACCCACCTGCGAGAAGCGGGTTCACCATTCTTTGCGATGCGGCACAGGCGGATGTCATATTTTGAAATCACACAGGGCGGCTATGAATATGGCCGCCTTTTCTATTCACCGAAAATGCCGCGCTAATTTTGCCAAGACGCTTGCGAACTGATTGTAAGTATGATATACTGTATATGTCATAAAATTTACGCCCTGCAAAAACTTTTGGAGGTAGGATATGAAACAAAAACTGATTATCATGCTGCTCACGGCATGTATGGCGCTCTCCTGCACGTTTGCCCTTGCGGGGTGCAACGACACGCCAACCGCAGACAACGGCGGTACGCCCTATCCAGATGAAAATGCTAGCCAGGGGTTGGAATTTGCATTGAATGATGACAGCGTCTCCTACGCAGCAGCGGGTATCGGAACCTGCACCGATGCAGACATTATCATCCCTTCCAGATATAACGACCTGCCCGTGACCGCCATTCGCCGGCAGGCGTTTGAAGGTTGCACGAGTATTACAAGCGTCATGATGCCGGGCAGTATCAGAAGCATTGGAAGTGATGCTTTTCGGGGCTGCATCAATCTTACGAGCGTCACGATCCCCGACGGCGTCACCAGCATTGGGGACTATGCATTCGCCTATGCCGACAATCTTGCAAGCATCACGCTCCCCGACAGCGTCACCAGCATCGGAATGTTGATGTGCACCGAGACAGCATTTTTTAATAACGAAGCAAACTGGGAAAACGATGTGCTCTATATCGGCAATCATCTGGTACAATCCTACAGCGATGCAAGCGAATATACGATCAGAAGCGGGACAAAGACCATCGGAGACTATGCATTTTATTCCTGCTGGAACCTCACAAGCGTCACCATTCCCGACGGCGTCACCAGCATCGGAAACCTTGCATTCTCTGAGTGCGGCAGCCTGACGAGCATCACGCTCCCCGACAGCGTCGCGCGTATTGGGCGCCGTGCATTCGCCGCCAGCAACAATCTTGCAAGTATTGCGATCCCGGACGGCGTTACCGACATTCAGGATTCCGCATTCTACGGAACCGCACTGTACAATGATGAGAGCAATTGGGAAAACGGTCTCCTCTATCTCGGCAATCATCTGATCAGAGCGCGCGAGGGTCTCTCAGGCACAATTGAAATCAAGCCCGGAACCGGGACAATCGCAGAGTATGCCTTCTATTTGTGCAGGAGCATTACAGACATTGCGATCCCCGAAAGCGTCACAAGCATTGGCAGAGCCGCATTTGCCGGCTGTAACGACCTTACGAGCATTGCGATCCCCGACGGCGTTACGAGCATTGAAGATGAAACCTTCGAGGGTTGCAGAGAGCTGACAAGCCTCTCCATTCCCGACAGCGTCACAAGCATCGGAGATGAGGCGTTTGCGGGCTGCGGATTTACCGATTTTGTCATCCCGGACGGCGTCACGAGCGTCGGATCATCTGTGTTCTATTTTTGCGAAAATCTTACGAGTGTCACCTTTTCCGAAAACGTCACAAACATCGGAGCTCATTTGTTCCTTGAATGTTACAACCTGGACAGCGTGACCTTTGAGAACACGAGTGGATGGACTGTCCAACTTGAAGGACAGACGACGGACGGCACGCCCGTTGACGTCAGCGACCCCGCAGAGAACGAAGAATATTTTGCGAGTACATATAACGAATACATTTGGGTACGCCTTGCATAATCCTTCTTGTCGCACCATCAACCAAACACAAAAGAGCTGCCTGTTGGCAGCTCTTTTGTTGCATATTTTATGGGATGTATCCCCATTTTTGATGCCGGTTACTCCTCAAAGGAGCGGCTGTGGGACGCCTCGCGCAGGAAGCTCTCCTGTGCGTTGACCGCCTCGCCCTCGGCGGGCACGGGATAGTACGCGCCGTCTGAATGCAGCTCGCGTGCCTTGACGTTGTCCGCGAGCATCGTGCGTACGATGTCCTCGATCTCGTCGGCGATCTTCTCGTCCAGCACGGGCGTTGCGATCTCCACGCGCTTGTCGGTGTTGCGCGTCATCAGATCCGCGCTGGAGATATACATGACCCTGTCCTTCCCGCTGCCGAAGCAATAGACGCGGGAGTGCTCCAGAAATCTTCCCACGATGCTGACGACGCGGATATTGTCCGTACGGCCCTCGATACCGGGCACGAGGCAGCAGATGCCGCGGATGACCAGCTCGATTTTGACGCCCGCTTCGCTCGCCGCGGCAAAGCGGTCGATGATCTCCTTATCGGTGAGGGAGTTCATCTTGGCGAGGATCCTGCCCTCTTTGCCCGCTTTTGCCTTTTCGATCTCCCGATCGATGCAGGCGATCAGCCCGCTCTTTAAGGTCTCGGGCGCGACCAGAAGGCGCTGATACTTGAAATCGGTATTGCAGATGGCGACGTTGCGGAAGAACGCGACGGCGTCCTCGCCGATCTTTTTGTCGGAAGTGAGAATGTTGAGGTCGGTATACTGGCGGGAGGTGGACTCGTTATAGTTACCCGTCCCGAGATGGGTGATATAGCTGATCTCGCCGCCGTCCTGCAGGACGATGGAGATGATCTTGGAGTGGACCTTGTAATTGTCCATGCCGTAGATGATCGTGCAGCCCGCCTCCTGCAATTTGTTGGCGAAATAGAGGTTGTTTTCCTCGTCAAAGCGGGCGCACAGTTCGATGACGACGGTGACCTGCTTGCCGTTCTCGCTGGCGCGGCACAGAAGCTCCGCGATGCGCGAATGGTGCGCGAGGCGGTAGATGGTGATCATGATGGAGCTGACCCGCTTATCCCGCGCGCACTCCTCCAGCAGATCGACGACGGGCGACATGCTGTCATAGGGATAGGACAGGAACACATCGCGCGAGGAGATGAGTCCGATGAGCGAACTTGCGTTCGACACGCAGGACGGGATCGCCCCCTTGAAGGGCTCGTACTTGAGTTTTGCCGCCTTTTCCGCAGGAAGATAGTTCCCGAGCGAGAAGAGGAACTTGTAGTCAAAGTAGCACTCGTCCTCGTAGCAGAACTTTTGATCGAGCTTGATGATCTTGAGCACGAAGTCGGTGAGTTTGCTGCTCTTGTTGTCCGCTTCCAGCCGCACGACCCCCATCCTTGCGCGCGATTCCACCTTGCGCTTCATGACCTCGGTGAAGTCGCGCTCCAGATCGGTATCCTCGATCGCGGTATCGAAGTCGGCATTGCGGGTGACGCGCACCATCAGCTGATCGCTGACCGTATACCCCGTAAAGGCATACTTTGCGCACAGTCGCACGAGCTCTTCCAGGACGATCAGGCGCACCTTTTTGCCCTCTCCGATGCGGTAAAGCCTTTCGAGCGCCGGATTGATGGAGACGACGCCGATCATGCGGCGTCCCTCCTTTTCCAGCTGGCAGATGACGTAGCCGCGCTTGTTTTCAAACTGCATCAGGGGATGCTTGGCGTCCAGCACCATCAGCGAGAGAAGGGGCAGGACGCGGCGCATGAAGATCTCGCGGCACTCCATCTCCTGACGGGGCGTCAGCTCGGAGGCGCGCAGAAGTTTTAATCCGCTCGCGGACAGCTCCTTGCGCAGCGTCTTGAAGCACTCGGCGCGCATGCGGTACTGCCGCTTGACGACGTCTGCGATCGCGTCCAGCTGCTGCGCCGCGGTGAGACGGGTCTTGTTCTCCGTCTCGCCGGGTTCGGTGATGTTCTCGTTGACGAGGCTGCCGACGCGCACCATGAAGAATTCGTCCAGGTTGGACGTAAAGATGGACAAAAATTTGCAGCGCTCCAAAAGCGGGTTGGTCAGATCCTCCGCCTGGTCCAGAACGCGCTTGTTGAAGAGCAGCCAGCTGTATTCGCGGTTCATGTAGATCTCGCGCATACACTTCTTGGTCGTCTTCTGCGGAATGGTGATGGGTTTACTCATGGTTTCCTCTTATTCTGCGTTTTTCTTGGGTCTGCCGCGCCGTTTGGGTGCGGACGATTCTTCACTCTTTGCCTCTTGCGCAGGCTCCGCCTTTTTGACTGCCGGCTTTTCTGCCGCGGGCTTCTTTGCCGCAGGTTTTTTGGCTGCGGGCTTCTTTGCCGCAGGTTTTTTGGCTGCGGGCTTCTTTGCCGCCGGCTTGGGCTGCGCCGCTTGCTCCGGAGTTTTCTTAGGTCTGCCACGGCGCCTGGGTGCGGGCGCCGAAGGTTTTTCGGGCGCGGGGCTTTGCGGCGAGTCGGCGGGCTCCGATGCGGGAGGTTCGGGCGCTGCGGGCGCATCGTCGGGCTTGGGCTCTGCAACGAGCATCACGTCCTCCGGAGCTGCCGTCTCCCGCTCGCTTGAAGCGGGCGGAGTGAGCAGGGCGTAATCCCCCTCCTCCCTGCCGTCGAGCACGAGGCGGAGATACCCTTCCTTGACGCCGCTCTCGCTGACGACGATGGTCTCCACGCCGAAGCGCTTAAAGAGCACCTTGAGCGCCACGGCTGCCGCGCCGATGACATACACCTTCTCGGGCGCATTCTTGAGCACGAGGCTGGAGCGGTCCGCCCCCTCTAAAAGGCGCTTGACCAGCTTTTTGTACTTCTTGTATTCGATGATCCTGGCGCCCGTGCGATCTGCCTTGGCAAAATCGGCGTAGATATCGTAGATCGCCATCGCCGAAGCGCCCACGAGCACCGCGGTCGCAAACGTGCCCTCCTCGGGAAGGGACGCCGCGTCAAACTTCTTCTTTAAGTACTTGCGGATGGACTTGACCTCGTCCTCCGTCGGGTAGATATTGCCGACGAACTTGCGGTTGAGGTCAACGAGCCCGAATTCGAAGCCGAACATCTCCGCCTTCTCCGACTTGGAGAGGTCGCAGATCTCGATGGACTTGCCGCCCAGGTCGATGAGGACGGCGCGGTCATACGAACGGTAGGAGAGGTTTGCGATGTAGTCACAGTACGCCTCCGTCGGCTCGTCGATGAAGTTGATCGTAAGTCCCGTCTTTTCGTGCACGAAGGCTGCGATCTGTTCGCTGTTCGCGACGTGCCGGAGCGCCGCGGTGGAGATGACGTAGCAGCGCTGCGCGCCCTCGGCGCAGGCGACCGCCCTCATGTGATCGAGCAGCGCGGCGAGCTTCTCCATGCCGCGTGCAGAGAGCTTGTCGCCCTCGAGATAGTGCGTCAGGCTGAGCGCCGCGCGCTCCTTGAATACGACCTCATTGGTGCCGCCGTTTGCCGCGACGACCATAGAAATGCTGCTGGAACTGACGTCAATGACAGAATATTTCATAATTCCTCCCGTAACCTTTCCTCTATTTTACGCCCTGTCGCCGAAAGAAATGCCGATGCCGCGCGCAAGAGCGACTTCCTCGCCCTGCGGATCGACAAACTTGTACTTCCCGGCGATGTCCGGGAGGGCATTGAAAGTGATCTTGTTGCCGATGACCGCCGCCGTCACGCCGAACCTTCCCTCGGCGGCGAGCTTTGCCGCATACGCGCCGAGGCGGGTGCACAGCAGCCGGTCATACGCGCACGGCGTGCCGCCGCGCTGCAGATACCCCAGGACGGAGTAGCGCGTCTCCTGCCCCGTGCGCGCGCCGATGACCTCGGCGAGGTGACGGGTGACGGTCGCCTCCCCCTGTTCGGGACGCACGAACACGCGCTCCTCCTTTTTGAAGCGCGCCTCGCTGTCGAGCACCGCGCCCTCCGCAACGGCGATCATCGTGTATGTCTCGCCCGCGGCGATGCGCGCATTCACGAAGTCGCACACGGCGTCCAGATTGAAGGGGATCTCGGGAATTAAGATCATGTGCGCGCCCGCGGCGATGCCCGAGTACAGTGTCAGCCAGCCCGCCTTGTTGCCCATGACCTCCACGAGCATGATGCGCGAGTGGCTCCTGGTCGTCGTCTCGATGCGGTCAAATGCGTCGGTGACGACCTCGACCGCCGTCTGAAAGCCGAACGTGACGTCCGTGCCGAAGATATCGTTGTCGATGGTCTTGGGAACGCCGATGACGTTACAACCCTCCATAGACAGAAGCGCCGCCGTCTTGTGCGTGCCCGCGCCGCCCAGCGTGAACAGGCAGTCCAGCCCCATCTTTTTATAGTTTGCGAGCATCTTGGAAAGGCGGGTGCCGCCCTCTTCGGGGACGGTCATGCGCTTGAAGGGCGTGCGGCGGGTGCGAAGAATGGTGCCCCCCTCCGTCAGAAGCCCTTCAAAGTCCTCCCGCTTCATGGGATAACTCTCGCCGCGGATGAGTCCCGCATACCCCTCGGGAATCCCCACGATCTCTGCGTTTTTGACGTTGCTTAAAAGATACAACCCGATCGAACGGATGACTGCATTGAGTCCCGCACAGTCCCCTCCGCTCGTCAAAATGCCAAATTTCATACCATTTCCTCCGTAAAATATTGTACAACCTTCCGCCCGCCTTGTCAAGGCGTCCTGTGAAGTTATGCCGCCCGAAATTGTAATAAAATTGTAAAAAAAAGGAGACCGTGTGGGTCTCCTGTGCATTTCAGTCTTTCAGGTATGTTTTGAGCGCCTCTGCTCTGTCCGTGCGCTCCCAGGAAAAGCCGCTTCTGCCGAAGTGCCCGTATGCCGCCGTCGCGCGGAAGCCCGGCTTGCGCAGTCCCAGCGTCTCGATGATCGCCGCGGGGCGCAGATCGAACTCCTTTTGCACGATATCCGCGATGACATCGTCCGCAAGCTTGCCCGTGCCGTACGTCTCGACAAACACGGAGACGGGGTGCGCGACGCCGATCGCGTAGGCGAGCTGAAGCTCCACCTCGTCGGCGATGCCCGCCGCCACAATGTTCTTGCAGATATAGCGCGCAAGATACGCGGCGCTGCGGTCCACCTTGGTCGCATCCTTGCCCGAGAACGCGCCGCCGCCGTGCGGGCAGCGCCCGCCGTAGGTGTCGACGACGATCTTCCTGCCCGTCAGCCCCGAGTCCCCCTCCGGACCGCCGATGACGAACTTGCCCGTCGGGTTGATGAGGATCTTGGTCTTTTCGTCGAGCAGCTGCGCGGGAATGACCGCCCCGATGACGTACTTCTTCATGTCGGCGGCGATCTGCGCCTGCGGGGCCTCCTCGGCGTGCTGGGTGGAGACGACCACCGTATCCACGCGCACGGGCGTTCTTCCCTCGTACTCGACGGTGACCTGCGTCTTGCCGTCGGGACGCAGGTAGGACAGCGTCCCGTCCTTGCGCACCTCGGTGAGGCGGGCGGCAAGCTTGTGCGCGAGCATGATGGGAAGGGGCATGAGCTCCTCCGTCTCGCGGCAGGCATAGCCGAACATCATGCCCTGGTCGCCCGCGCCGATCGCATCATAGCCTTCCCCGCCCGCCTTCATCTCGGCGGAGGCGTCCACGCCCAGCGCAATATCGGGCGACTGCCCGTGGATGAGGGTGATGATGCGGCACTTGTCATAGGCGAAATCGCCCGCATCGTAGCCGATCTCGCGGATGACGCGGCGCGCCACCTGCTCATAGTCGACGTGAGCGCGGCTGGTGACCTCGCCCGTTAAAAACAGCGTATTGTACGCCGCGCAGCACTCCACCGCCGCGCGGGTCTGAGGATCCTCTTTGAGAAGCTCGTCAAGAATCGCATCCGCAATGTTATCGCAAACCTTATCGGGGTGACCTTCGGTCACGCTCTCACTCGTAAAAAATCTTTTCATATCCCGCACATTATAATACGCGCGCGTGAAATTGTCAATAAAAAGCGACGGGAAACCTGGTTGCTTTTTGCGCGCGGACATGATATACTCTTGCTATGCAATGTCAACTCTGTCCCGTCGGCTGCGGCGCGGACCGCCCCGCACGGGCGGGCGCCTGCGGCGTGAAGGCGCTCACCGTCGCCAAATACTATCTTCACCCCTATGAGGAGCCGCCCATCTCCCACAAAAACGGGAGCGGGACGGTGTTCTTCGGCGGGTGCTCGCTAAAATGCGTCTTTTGTCAAAATTACGAGGTCTCGCGCGCAGAACGAGGCAAGGCGGTGAGCCCCAAAGAGCTTGCGGACATCTTTGCGCGACTCGAGGAGATGGGCGCAGACAATATCAACCTCGTCACGCCCGACCATGTCTCCGACCTCGTCGCCGAAGCGCTCAGCTACCGAAAGCCCGCGATCCCCGTCGTGTACAACTCGAGCGGGTACTGCCGCGTGGAGGCGTTGGAGCAGATCGCGCCCTATATCGATATCTGGCTGCCCGACTGCAAATTTGTCTCGCCCGATCTTGCCGCGCGCTACACGGGGCGGCGCGACTGCTTCGACTACGCCGCCCACGCCATTGCCTATATGGCAAAAAAGCCGCTCATTTGGCGGGAGGACGGAAAACTCCTCTCAGGCATCATCGTGCGGCATCTCATTCTGCCCGCGTGTACCTCGGACAGTCTGCGCGTTCTCGATTTTCTGAAAGAGACGCTGCCCGAGGACGTCCCCCTCTCGCTCATGCGCCAGTACACGCCCATGGGCGACATCGCCCGCTTCCCGGAGCTGCAGCGCACGATCACGGCGCGCGAATACCGCCGCGTGCGCGACTACGCCGAGCAACTCGGCTTTCCCCTCTTTACGCAGGAAAAGGCGAGCGCGGACAGGACATTCATCCCCGACTGGGATTTCTGAACGCCCCGCAAAACCAAAAAACGCCCGCGCGCACGGCTATTCCCCGGAGATCTCCTGCAAAAGCCGCACCAGTTTTTCCGTGAGTTTTCCGCACTTGGCGGGCGGCGCGCTCTTTAGCCGTTCGCGCAGCCGCTCCGCCCTCTCGATCTTATTTTTCACACTACAAGCGTTTGCAAACAGGATAAAAGTATGCTCGTTACCTTTGAAAACGTCACCTTCGGCTATATCGGCGTCCCCGTCGTCAGGGACGTCAGCTTTACCATTCACGAAAAGGAGCGCGTCGGGCTGCTCGGCGGCAACGGCGAGGGCAAGACGACGCTATTAAAGCTCCTCACGGGCGAACTAACCCCGGATGCGGGGAGCGTCATCAGAAAGAGCGCGCTGCAGCTTGGCTACTTAGAGCAGAGCGGCGGATTTTCCTCCGAGGCGACCGTCTACGGCGCAATGGAGGAGGTGTTCGAGGAGGACAAGCAGCTCATCGCGCGCCTGCGGGACACGGAGCAGCAGATGGCGACCGCCGACGAAGCGGAAATGCGCGTCCTCGCCGCGCGGGCGGAGAGCCTGAACAGGCGCATCGCCGCGCGCGATTCCTACCACTTTGACGTGCGCATCAGGACGGTGCTCGGCGGCATGGGGTTCGGGAGCATGTTCTCCCAGAAAGTGAGCACCATGTCGGGCGGGGAGCGCACCAAACTCAAGCTGTGCCGCCTGCTCTTAGAGGAGCCCGAACTGCTCATCCTCGACGAGCCGACCAACCATCTGGACGTCTCCACCCTCTTCTGGCTGGAGGATTACCTCGCCTCCTACAAGGGCGCGCTGCTCCTCGTCTCGCACGACAGATACTTTTTGGACCGCCTCACAACGCGCACCTTAGAGCTGGAGCGCGGCGTGCTGACCTCGTACAAGGGCGGCTATTCGCAGTACCGCGTCCTGCGCGAGGAAAAGCGCAAGGAGGAAGAGCGCCTGTACGAGAAGCAGTGCGAGGAGATCGCCAAACTGCAGGACTTCGTCGATCGGCACATCGTGCGCGCGACGTCCGCCTCGGCGGCGCAGAGCCGCGTCAAGCAGTTGGAGCGCATGGAGCGCCTCGAAAAGCCTGTGCCGCCCAAAAAGCCGCCCCGCTTCCGCTTTGTCTTTGACGAGCAGCCCTATGAATGCATCCTGCGCGCCGAGCACTTTGACCTCAGAGCGGACGAAAAGCTGCTCCTTCGGGACGCCTCCTTCACCCTGATGCGCGGGCAGAAGTGCGCGCTGCTCGGCGACAACGGCACGGGGAAAAGTACGCTCCTTAAGTATCTCCTTTCGGGGGACGCGCGCATCGCGATCGGGCGGTATGCAAAAATCGCCTACTACGATCAGGAAAACGCACAGCTCGACCCCGCCGACCGCGTTCTTGACGCCTTTTGGGGCGTGCACCGGGGACTTTCGCAGACGGAGGCGAGAGCGCTGCTCGCTCAGGCGGGCTTGGTCGCCGAGGACATGGACAAGACGGTCGCAGAGCTTTCGGGCGGGCTGAAGGCAAAACTTGCGCTCGCCATGCTGGAGGCGGAGCGCGGCAACGTGCTCGTTTTAGACGAGCCGACCAACCACCTCGATCTGCCTGCACGCGAGTCGCTGGAAGCGGCGCTCAGGGAATTTGAAGGGACCATCCTCTTCGTCTC
>ERZ1643249.4032-NODE-4032-length-12588-cov-8.285407_pt1 | contig 12588 bp, 7 predicted proteins | sample MGYA00579263_ERZ1643249 | MGnify/ENA primary metagenome ERZ1643249 (study PRJEB29033, sample SAMEA4952264) | chicken gut metagenome | biome: Broiler Chicken; feature: Gastrointestinal Tract; material: Caecum | place: Ireland | collected 2018 | study: Broiler...
TTCTCTTTGAGCTGATTTTTGAGCCTGGAGCCGTCCGCGCCCATGCCTGCGCGCGCCAGGATGGGGCTCGGGTGAGGACCGACGGAGACCAGTAGGATACGCTTGTACTTTTCGGGCGTGACGGGGAAGATGTCTTCGGTGTGCTTGACGAGGGTCACGGACTTTTCCGCCACCTCTTTGGCAATTTCCTTGTATTCGGGTCTGCCGATGGCGGAGAGCCCCTCTTTTGCAGGGAATTGATCGAAGGTGAACTTGTCGAGCCCGACGACGCATTTGAGGGCGAGAATACGGGACAGCGCATCGTGCAATCTCTCTTCGGTGAGGATGCCCTTATCGTACGCTTCCGTCATGTAGCGGGTGTCCTCTTCGATGTCGTTGTAGAAGAGGAACATATCGATGCCCGCCATGATGGCGCCCGGGACGAGCTCGCTGCGCTTTGCCCTGCCCGTAAGCCCGACCATGTGCGAGGCGTCCGAGACGATGAGCCCGTTGAAGCCGAGCTTGCCGCGGAGAAGATCGCCCAAAAGCTCCTTCGAGAGGGTGGCGGGCTTCAAGTCCTCATCCTTGAGACCGGGGCAGAAGTGGCGCTGGTAGGCGGGCATCATGATGTGCCCCGGCATCACCGCCTGCACGCCCGCTTCGATCATGCCCTTGTAGACTTTGCCGTAACTGCGATCCCACTCTTCCATGGAGAGCGCGTTGACGGAAGTCGCAATGTGAGGGTCGCGCTCGTCCGAGCCGTCGCCCGGGAAATGCTTCATCGCGCAGACGATGCCGCTTTCGGAAATGCCGCGGAAGTATTCCTTGCTCATTGCGAGCACGGTGTCCGCATCCTTCCCCCATCCGCGCACGGAGATGCCGGGGTTGTGCCAATTGGTAACGAGATCGACGATGGGCGCAAATGCCCAATTCGATCCCGTCGCCTTGGTTTCGATGCCGCAGATGCGGCCGAGTTCGTAGGCGTACTTCGTATCGCCCGTCGCGGCGATCTTCATCTCGTTGCCGATGAAGGTGCCGTCTGTACTTGCGCCGTTGCCGCCCGATTCGACGTTGACAGCGGAAAGGACGGGGATCTTCGAACATTTCTGGAAGTTGTAGTTCATCTCCCACATCTCTTCCTTGGAGCGGGGGTTGAAACGGATGCCGCCCATGTGCATGCGCTCCACTTCCTCTTTGACGTCCTCCTCCTTGTTGGAACCCGTGAGATGGATGAAGAGCTGACCTATTTTTTCCTCTTTCGTCATGTGGGCGATGGTGTCTTCCACCCAGGAAATTTGTTCGTCGGTGAGATCGAAAGGTTTTGCTTTTAAGTTGACCATAATGTATTCCTTTTTTGATTTTGTTGGAAGAACGGCACGTTCGGCAGCTGCCGGACGTGCCGTTCTTCAAGGGGGGATAGAAATGAAGAGGAGTTTAGCCGTTGAGGGAATGGTAGACGTTGTTGAGCATATTGGTGATCTGGTCTACCTGGCAGGTCTTTTTGAGGGATTGATACCAGCTGTCCCACGAAGAGAGCGGGCGGGAGCTGTCACCCCTGATGAACTTGGGGATGTCCACCGCGAGGGCGTTGCGAAGCTCGGCGAGCTTATCTTCGTAGATGTCGTACTAGTCGGGCGTCAGCTGGCCGTAGAAGGACTTGGTGAGATACTCGGAGGGCGTGAAGTAGTTCCAAAGGTACTCGCGCACCTGGTGCTCGCCCATCTGTTCCCGAAGCGCCACGAACGCCTCCAGCCCGAACATCCGCTTGCAGGTCGTGTAATACTCCTGCTCGGTGGTGAGCGGCGTGCCCTCCACCATGTAGTACTCCCCTTTGCCGCCGTCGGGATCGGGGTTGTAAACGGTGGTGCCTTCGGGATAGCCGACGTCGGCATAGAGCTCTTTCACGCCGTCCTGCGAGGCTTCGAGCATCTCCTTGGAGAGCCCTCTGGCCTTCATGACGCTGAACTCTTCCGTATAACAAGCGTCGAGCAGGGTGAACATGGCGGCAAGGTCCTTGCCGTTCTTTTCCGCATCCGTCGTGACCATGACGGAGTTGACCTCGGGCTGCATACAGTAGAAGGTATACGGCTTGACGTACTGCTGTTCGGGCGTACCGTACTTATCGTTGATGGGATAGGGCATCCCTTCGACATAGATGCCCTCCGTCGTCGGCGTACCCATATCCATGCCGTCGAAGAGCTGATCGTTCATGCCGAGGTAGAGGCCGACGTAGCCCTGACGGACGGTGTTTTCGTCGCTGCGCCAGAAGAGTTCGTCGTTCGTCTGGAAATTGGGGTCGATCCAGCCGTTTGCGTACCACTTGTTCATCGTCTCAACATACGTCTTGAAGGCAGGCTCGTCCGCGCCGAATACGACGTTTTCGCTCGTCTCATCCGTCTGCCACTCGACGCCCGAGCCGCCGAAGGAGGAGACGAGGTTGCCCGTCGAGATATAGCCCGACTGATACATGCTCATGGGATAGCCCTGCGTATAGCCGAGCCCCGCACGCGCCGCCTGCATCACATCGAGCAGCCACTCCCAATCGGAGAGCGTCGCCGCCCACTGACCCTGATAGGTCGTAAAGTCGCGTTCAAGCGAGGAGAAGGCGCCCTCTTCGAGTTCAGTCGCGCGCTGCTCGGAATAGGAAGCGTACTCGCCGTGCATATAGTCGTAGAGCTCCTGATCGAAGGTGAAGGTGCCCGTTCCCGTCGCAGAGCCGTCCGAGGTGTATTTGAGGCCGTACCAGCTGGGGAAGAGGATGCCGTCTACCCACGTTTTGCTGCCGTTTTCGTCCGTCTGCCAGCCCCAATCGGGATGAGCTTCCGCGAAGGTCTGCTCTCCGACCGTGCCGTCTTCGGAGAATACTTTGCCGTACTCGAGCAGCCAATCTTTGCGGTACTGATAGCCGTAATAGTATTCGTAGACGTTCTCCTGGAAGGTGTAGAGCTGAAGATACTTTCTTTCACCGTTCACCGTCGAGGTGACAAGGTTTTCAACGCCCAGCTCCTTGACAAAGTTGAGGTAGTTGGGCATATAGTTTTCCACCCACCAGGTGAGATCGAGGAGCTTGCCGCTCTCGTACATAGTGAGCACCGTTTCGGAGGCGTAATCAAGCTCGAGGATGTCCACTTCGCCGCTGCCGAGCGCGGTGATCCAGCTGTTCTGCTCCTGTCCCGTCGTCGCCGCCTGGAAGCGGAGAGCGACGTTGTTGGTGACTTCCCCGCCCTGCGTGTAGCTGCCGCCTGAGCCCGAAGCCGACTTGTAGGTATAAGGATCTTTGGTGAGATACAGGACGCCGGGGTTCTGATCGTAGCTGTCGTAGACGCCGCCTACGCCCGTGCCGTCCGCCGTGTGGATCCAATAGGTGAACGTGCGCTCGGCATCCGCCGTGTTGGAGATGATGTCCCCCTTTCCGCCGCACGCCGCCGCACTCACGAGGGTGACTGCCGTCATGGAGAACGTGAGGGCTGCGAGATACTTTCTTTTCATAACCTTTCTCCTTGTAAAAGAGCCGGGGCGGCGGCTCAGCCGCCCCGTTTACTGTTTTAATTTAACGGACAAGCGTGAGCTCGTAGTCGCCCGCCGTACCCATGCCGAGGTCGCCGTGGAAGACGAGCTTGACGTCGGTCGCACTCGTTGCCGTCACTTTGGCAGAGACGTTCTCCCCGTCGAGCGTCACGGAAGGCAGACCTGCGCCCTGCTCCCAGGTACCCGTCGCGAGGACATTTTCACCGCCCGCGCTCGTGCCGACGATCTCGATCGTGTTGTCGTCATAGAGATAAGCGTTAAGAGTGACTGCGCCGCCGAACACCGTACCCGTGAAGGTATAGGAAACCGTGACGGCGGGTTTGGCGCTCACGAGCTTTCCGAGATCGGTCGCAGCAAAGGAGAACGTATACGTTCTGTCCTCTGTCTCGGACGTGCTCACTCTGCCCGTCCAGGTGATCTTGGGCTGTCCGTTGTTCCAATCATACGCCAACTCTCCCGTCGAAGTCTTGCTGAAAGAGATAGATCTCGTTGCCGCATCCAGCGTCCAGCTTGCCGTGACGCAGCTCTGTCCCGCGATCGAGATGACGAGCGTGCAGTCGCTCATCATGTCGAGCTGCAAGGTCATATCTGCGACGACCGCCTCCGCAGAGGACACCGTAAGCAGGGAGAGCGCACCGGGCACATACAATTCGCCGATGACGGCGCCGCTTGCCGTGATCGTGAGAGGCATCCCGCTGTAGCTGATCGAGATGTTCACCGTAAGCGTCCCGTCCGTGTTGGTGCAGGAAGTAAGCGCCGCTTCAAAATCGTTTTCGTCGAAGGTCATGGAGACGACGCCTTCGGCATCCGTCGTATAAGTGCCCGTAATGGAGATGCTCCCCTTCAACGCGAACGTCCCGTCCTCATACAGGACAACATCCGCCATCGTCCCCGTCAGTTCCGCCGCAATGGGAGTCGATTCCTCCCACGCGACAAGTTCCAGCGTCTTATCGCCATTCTTAAACGTTGCCGTCCTTCCGTCTTCGGCGATGGTCAGCGTGCCGACTTCGGCGCCCGAGAAGGTATCGTTGAGGGTATAGGTATTGCCCTCCTGCACATATTTGCCGTTCCAGACATTGGAGCCGCCGAGGATGTTGCCTTCAAAGCCCTTGTGCGTGATGATGAGGCTGTAATCGGAAAGGACAGCGCCCGGCTCGGCGTCGGCGGGGATATCGCTTTCGTTCTTTAACATGAAGCGGTAAAGTTCGATGGGCGCCTCGTCCTCCGGCGTGAAGTCGCGCAGAGACGAGTGACTGAGCGTACGCGTCCCCTGATCGAACTTATAGTTGTAGATCATGTCGCTCTCGCTGTCGTAGGCGAGCGCGTTTACGGGTGTGCCGTAGGCATAACCGATGCCCGAAGACGGAAGCGCGTCGGCACTCGCCGCGCTTGCGTTGACAACGATCGGCTCCGTCTTTTCCTCATCTGCCCAAAAATAGATGGCGGTATCAAAGGTGAGCCATTCGCACTTCCCCTTGCCGTCCTCTTCCGCCGCGGGATCGATGATGGTGCCGTCGGCCGCGGTCGCCGCCGTCGTGATGGATTCCTCCTTCACCTCGTACCAGCCCTTATAGGAGACGGTGAAGCCCGAAAGATAGGCGGTGCCGTCCTCATAGAGTTTGATGAGGGCTTCGTGCGAAGCGTCCATCTGATTGCTGAACACGCCGTCGGTGATCTTTACTTCCTCTTCGGGAGGAGTGACGGACTCGCCGCCCATATCCTCGCCGCAGTTGTCGCACTTGCCGTCGTTGTTGCTGTCGACGTGCTCGGTGCAGGGGGTATCGGGCTCATCGGGATCCTTGGGGTCGGTGCACGCCGCAAGGAGCCCCGCGCTCATCGCAAGCACCGCGGAGAGTGCAAGCATCGCTAAGAGTTTCTTCTTCATAGTTTTCCTCCAAAATTTTAAGTTGACGGATCTTAACCGCATTTTTTAGCCTTTGACCGCGCCCACCACAACGTTTTTCTCCAGCTTCTTCTGGAAGAAGGGGAAGATGCAGAGGATGGGCAGGGTGCTCGCAATGATGACCGTATAGCGGACGAGATAGAGCGACCACGCCGCCGCGGAACCAGCCGCGAGATAGTTATCCGACCGCGCCGAGAGGTCGCGAATGAGCAGCTGCAGCGGCCACAGGTCGGAGACGTTGGAACTTAAATAGATGGATGCGGGCATCCACGAGTTCCATTGCAGGATGACGCTGTTGAGGATGACGACGACAGCGAAGGTCATTGCCTGCGGGAGCATGATCTGGAACATGATGCGAAGATGCCCCGCCCCGTCGAGTTTTGCCGATTCCACCGTCGATTCGGGTACGGTGCAGAACGCGTTGGACATCATGACGACGAAGAAGGCGTTCGTGCAGCCCGGGATGATGACGGAAAGGATGGTATCCGTCATGCCCAGCCCCTTGACGACGGCGTACGTCGGGATGAGGCCGCCGTTGAACATGGACGTGAACATGACAAAGAGCGTCAAAAACGGTTTTAATTTGGTATTGCGGCTGATGACATACCCGCCCGTGACGTTGACGACCATGCCGATCGAAACCGAGCAGATGACATAGAGAATGGTGTTGAGATAACCGCGGAAGATGGAACCGTCTTCGAAGATATATTCATAGCCGCTGAAGTCCCATGCGCCGTCTGCATTGGCGACCGGCCACCAGACGATGCCGCCCTTATACGTCTCCCCCATGCCGAAAGCGATCTGCTTGGGGTCGGAGACGGACGCCATGAGAACGTGCCATAAGGGGATGATGCAGATGAATGCGACGAGAAAGAGGATGCCCCAGGTCACGCAGGTGACGGCGATATCCCCCGCCGACTTGCCCGTGACCATGCCGCCCGAGCCTTGGATGCGCTTTTTCATTGCGATGCGTTCCTGTCTTGTCATAGCATGCCTCCTTAAAAGAGCGAGCTCTTGGTGAGCCAGCGCGAAAGATAGTTGGACGAAAGGAGCAGCGTGACGGAAATGACCGACTGGAAGAGTCCACTCGCCGCGGCAAGGCCGAAATCTGCCGTCGAACCCATGGAACCCGTCGTCAGACGGTAGGTGTAGGAATAGATGGTATCGGCGACGTCGAAGATGCCCGTGTTGTAGAGGAGCACCACCTTGTCAAAGCCCGCCGTGATCATCGTACCCATCTTGATGGTGAACATCATGACGACGGTGGGCAGGATGCTGGGAAGGGTGATCTTCCATGTCCGCTGCCATCTCGTCGCGCCGTCCATTGCCGCCGCCTCGTAGAGGCTGGGATCGATGGCGTGGATCGCCGCCACAAAGATGATGGAAGAATAGCCCGCGTTCTGCCAGATGTCGGTGAACATATAGATGAGCCAGAAAGTGGGCGGATCCGCCTGGGCGAGAAGGTTGCCCTCCGAATAGCCGAACCAGCCGCAGATCGCCGTAACGACGCCCTCGTCGCCGACAAGCTCTTTGATGATCTGGCAAACGACGACCGCCGAGACGAAATACGGCATATAGGTGACCGTCTGTACGAAGCGGCGGAAGCCCTTGTTCCTGACCTCAGAGACGAGGATAGCGAGGATGACGGGCGCCGCAAAACCGAACGTGATGTTGAGAAGGCTCATCACCGCCGTGTTGCGGATGGCGAGCCAGAAATTGCTGCCCACGCTCGTCGTGAAGAGGCGCGTAAAGTTTTCCCAGCCGATCCACTCGCCCCCGAAAAGAGAGATGTTGGTGGAATCGACATCCTGGAACGCCATGAGGACGCCCAACATGGGGATATAGTTGAAGATGATGAAGTAAACGGCGCAGGGAATGAAGATGAGATACAAGATCCAATTGAGCTTGAAGTCCTTTCCCCAGCCGTGGCCTTCGGAGCGCGGCCGTTTGGAGCCCGTACGCTCCACCGCTTTGGCGGAAGATACCGCCGAAACCCGGTCTGTCATAAGATCACCCCTTATGTGATGTTATCTGCATTATAGCGCGTCTGTACTGTTCTATCTTGCAAGTTTTTAATGGTTATATTAGATTTTTATTGCAATCTGTTACTTTTTCGCTCTTATTTATGCGTTATCACAAACGGCACGACGCGGTTTGCTGCGATGAGCTTTAAGATGCGGGCGGCGGAGCGGATGCAGTCCTCTCTGTTTACTTCGCCCGAACGGAGGGCTTCTGCGAGCGCTTCCGCCTGTTTTGCGCTCCCCGGCATGACGAGGTCGCAGCCCGACATCTGCGCCTTTTTGAGATCGCCCCTGCCTTCGAGGACGGAATCCCAATCGGAGATGACGGCGTTTTCAAAGCCCCACTCCTGACGCAGCACTTTGGTGAGAAGATCGTAGTTGTTGGTGTTGTAGACGCCGTTTATTTTGTTGTAGCTCGCCATGACCGTCATGGGAGCGGACTTTTTGACGGCGATCTCAAAGCCTTTCAGGTAAAGTTCCCGAAGGGCGCGCTCTCTTACATTGCTCGAAGAGAAGACGCGCTCGAATTCGCTGTTATTGCAGGCGAAGTGCTTGACGGAGACGCCCTTTCCTTCGTGCTTCTGCACGCCGCGCACGGTCGCCGCCGCGATCTCGCCCGAGAGGACGGGGTCTTCCGAGCAATACTCGAAGGTGCGGCCGCAGAGCGGATGCCGAAGGATGTTCATGCCGGGCGCAAGCCAGACGGTGACGCCGAGCTCTTCCATCTCCTTCCCCACCGCGTCGCCGAGGCGTTCCATGAGGGCGGTGTTCCACGTCTGCGCGCGGACGAGCCCGCACGGCCATGCCGTCGCGTACTGATAGTGGCAGACGCCGTCTTCGGGCTTGGCGAGCATTTTTGCGCGCATCATTTTGCCGAAGAAACCGAAATCGTACTGCGGATAGGGCTGCGTGCTCTTGAAAGAGCCGTCGGGAAGTTCGACGACTTCGGGCGTGACGTTGAGCCCCTGCGGTCCGTCGGAGAGGACGATGTTGGGGATGGAGCGGCTTTCATAGAGCTTGGACGTCGTGGAGCCGCTCGCGCCCATCACGTTGACGAGGCGCTCCTCCCCTCTCACGTCCGCCCCCACGAGAAGGAGGCTGAGCTCCTCTTCGGAGAGGGTGCGCGCAAAGGCGGCGTATTCGTCGTCTGCGGGGGACAGAGGCGCATAGCCGTGCGTGAGAACAGGGATGGCGGTGAGATCGACGTCGAGGACGGGCACGCCCTCATATTGTTTTTCGGCGCGGGCGGGCGGGGTGAGTTCTTGGAACTCCCCGCGGAAGGGACAGACGGGCGTGCACTGCTCAACGAGCGTTTCCTCCCCCACGCGGAGAAGGGCGACGGGCGTTAACGCGTCGCTGCTGCTGCCGACGAAGACGGGATACTCCCCCGCCGCCAAAATGTAGGCGGAGCGGGCTTCGTCGTAAACAGCAAGATCGCGCACGGGGAAGGAGAGCATGAGCTTGTAGTCATCCCCCACGCCCACGACGTCCGTCTTGCCGAAGGCGACGAGGCGCTTGACTTCGCCCTTGGGGATGCCTGCGTAGACTTGCAGCACTTCCTTGCCTGCGAAGTTCCCGAGGTTTTTGCCCTTGCAGCAGGCGAGCACCGTGCCGCCCGCGAGCGACACGCACGCCGTATGCGAAAAGTGCGTATAGGAGAGGCCGTAACCGAAGGCAAAGCGGGGCGTCTTCCCGAAGGCGTCGAAATAGCGGTAGCCCACATAGATGCCTTCCGTAAAGTTCTGCTCCTTCGGATCGCCGTATTCGGAAAAAGCCGAAGTCGAGGGAAGATCGGAAAGCGCTTTGGGCCAGCTTGCCGTGAGCCTTCCCGAGGGCGAGACTTTGCCGAGCAAAAGATCGGCAAGCGCGCTGCCGCCCGCCTGCCCGCCCTGTCCCAAAAAGAGGAGGGCGTTTATGGGGAGTTCGTCGAGGAAGGAAAGATCGAGAAATCCCCCCACGTTGACGATGACGCAGACGTTCTTGTAGTGAGCGCAGAGCGTTTTCAGATTTTCATATTCCACGTCGTCGAGGCGATAATCGGCTTTTACATCCTTGCGGTCCGCCCCCTCCCCCGCCTGACGGGTGATGACATAGAGGGCGTTTTCCGTCTCATTTGAAAGATCGCTGTTTTCCACAGGGATGCCCGTAGGATAGACGAAGCGATCGTGCGAGATGACGCCGAGGATGCGGTAAAGGTCGGTAAAAGAGGCGATCTTTTCTTCGATGCGCCCCTTCCATGCGGCATACTCTGCGGCATAGTGGGCATCGTAGCGGTCGAGCCAAGCTTTGGTGAGGACGGTGACGCCCGAAGCTTCCAGCCCTTCCTCGATGCCGACGGTATGGCGGGGGTGCATCGCGCCCGAGCCTGTGCCGCCCGCGACCGTCTGCCGCGCGCCCGAGCCGTAAAGCGCAACTTTTTTACATTTTAAGGGGAGCATCCCCTCGTTCTTTAAGAACACGATGCCCTCCCGCGCCACTTCCTTCGCGAGTTCGTGATGCAGTTTTTCGCGCTTGGAAATTTCGGGTGAGGTCGTGCCGAGGACGATCTTCTTCATAGAGACCTCTCTGTTTTTTTTCTGCATTATAAAAAAAGACGGGGGCAAAGTATTGCAAGTCTTTAAGACGTGTGATAGAATGTTAATATAAAATGATATTTAAGACGTTTTCTGTGAGGTTTTTACATGCTGACCGAGGAACAACTGCACTATTTTTGCGAAGCGGAGGCGCGGCTTGCGGGCGTGTGCGTGCGCATCTATGAGGACCGCGAAGGAAAGGAGCTTGCAGGCATCTACGGGAACCATACAGTGGTCCGCAATATGAGCACGATCCCTTCCGACAAGGTGGAATTTGAGGGGGAAGGCACGATCGGGCTTGCGGACGTCGAGCAGTTCCTTTTGGGACGCGTCGTTTCCGAACACGATGAACGGACGCTCGTCATCGGGCCCGTGCGCATGGGCGAATTGACGGAGAGCGACATCGATGCGCTCATGGCGAAATTCGAGCTCCCCAAAGCGCTGCGGGGGGACATCTCCCGCTTCCTCATGGGAACGCCCGTGATGCCGCATGAGAACTTTCTGATGCTACTCTCCCTCTTCAATCTTGCCCTCAACGGGAACGTCGTGCCTATTTCGGATATTCTGGCGGGCAGCCCCTTAAAAGATACGCCGAAGGAGGACTACATCGACACCGTCGATATCGTGCAGCCGCGCACATCGGGGGAATATGAGGAGACCATCCGCTACCTCATCCGCAACGGGATGGTGGACGAGATCGATGATCTCCGCTTCGAAAACTTTCAGGGAGTCGTGGGACAGCTCGGGCCCAGCCAAATGAGGAGCCTCAAAAACTCCCTCATCATCTTAAATTCCATGTGCCTGCGCGCCGCCATTTCGGGCGGGCTGGACACGGAGACCGCCTATACGCTCGGGGAGCTCTATGTGCAGCGCATCGAGAACGCGCAGAGCATGAGCGAACTCGGGAAGCTCTCGCAAGCCATCAAACGGGACTATTGCAGGCGGGTGAAACAGCTCTCCGCGCCGAAAATAGACAATTTATATGTGCTGAGATCGGCGGAATATGTGCAGAAGCACATCTATGAAAGGGTGACGGCAAGAGAGCTTGCGGAAAAGGCGGGCATTTCCCCCGAGTATCTTTCGACGCTCTTTTCCGAGCATCTGAAGTGCTCCATCCCGCAGTACATCATGCGGCAGAAGATCCTGGAAGCCAAAAAGCTGCTGCGTTTTACCGAGAAGCCGCTTTCGGAGATCGCGGCGCTCCTTAGCTTTTCTTCGCAGAGCTACTTTCAGGCGCAGTTCAAGAAGATACGGGGCATCACCCCCGCCGCTTACCGAGAAAAGTACCGCAAGGGAGCGCGGGGAGAGTGAAGTTGACACGGGGCCGCCCGCGCCGAAGACGGCGCGGGCGGCGTAAAAACAGCGCGGGTATGATGACGGATTGAAATTAGAATGGCGCGTGGCGCCCTGCTCAAAGCAGGGCGCCACGCGCCTTTATTTCAGCTGTAAAAAAGTCTTTTTCTGCCTCTTTCCACGGCGGGGCGGCATCTTACCGAATGCGCCCCTTAGCGCCTGTTTGAAGGGCTGCGGAGCGAGCCGTCGATGAGAACAAAACACAGCAGCGCACAGACCGCGTATGCAAGGAAGAGAAGGAGCGCCGCAAGCACGATGCTCCACGAGGCGATGAGAGAAAGCACGGGAAGGAGCACGTTGCCCGTCAAAAACGGGAACACGAAAAAGGTGCAGACAAAAAACGCAAGAACGGGAACAGCGATGCGGGCTCCCTGCGGCAGCGTGTATCCGATCGCGGGGAGCGCCATCAGGAAAAGAAGTTCAAACGCCGCCCAGGCAAGGAGGAGCAGGACAAGCTCCAAATAGAGGACGGGCTCTGAGCTCAAAAAGGCGTAGACGGCGGAGAGGATATCCTGCGCGCTCACCCCGAACAGCGGGATGAGATCGACGGCGGGAAGGAGCAAAAATACCGAGGCAAGCAGCACCCCTCCCCCGAGGAGCAGAAAGCAGTAGCCCGTAAGAAAATGTGTCGCGACCTGCCTGCGCGAGACGGCAGGGCGGGCGGGCATGGGAGCGGGCATGGGTGTGGGCATGGGTGCGGCAGACTCGGACGAAGCGGGTGCCGAAGCGGCGGGCTCGGGTGAAGCGGGTGCCGAGGTGGCGGGCGCGGAAGCCTGCTTCGCTGCCGCATTCGGTGCTTTGGGCGCCGCAGGAGCATACAAGAGGCGCGAAAAGCGCACGAGCGCGATGACAAGAGGCGAAAGCAGCGCCGCCGCTCCGCCGAGCCAGGCGAGCAGCGTGAACAGCGTACGGAGGAATACCTCGTTCATGAGCCAAAGGCGCACGAGGAGCGTGAAGGCGAGCGCCGGAACGGCGGATGATACAAAGGCGATGAGATATGGTTTGATCTCAGTAAAGACGCGGCTCTTCATACGATGACCTCCTTATCATAAGGCATTGGAGCGGAGCGGGATTTGGGGAACGGGCGTGTTCGCTCGGGCGTGTTCCGCTGCGACGGGTTCGCCGTCACGGGCAGCCCGCCGTAAGCAGCGAATCTTACTCCTCACGAAGCAGGCGCTTTAAGATATACTCGCAGGCGATGCGGCAGTGCTCGTAGGTGAGCCCGCCCTGG
>ERZ1643249.4036-NODE-4036-length-12577-cov-8.183118_pt1 | contig 12577 bp, 12 predicted proteins | sample MGYA00579263_ERZ1643249 | MGnify/ENA primary metagenome ERZ1643249 (study PRJEB29033, sample SAMEA4952264) | chicken gut metagenome | biome: Broiler Chicken; feature: Gastrointestinal Tract; material: Caecum | place: Ireland | collected 2018 | study: Broiler...
GATTTTGTAACTATTAACTCGTAGTCATTATTGACTACACCATTATTATACTAGGTGGTACTATATAATTTACGGTCTTGCTAGCGATCTATAATACTGACTCAGAAATTCTTCATGAAACAACCCTAAAAAAGGAAAAAGTACCATTGATTTTATCTTTAGTATTGAGTTAAAATGTGTTTCATTAAGAAACACTACTTTATGCAAATATCAGCCTGGAAATTTAGTTCCCGATTGATGATGATTGGTACTTTGATACCGTAAGTACATTATAGCACATGTGTATTTGCTTTGGTGTGTTTCTTTTTATTTTGTTTGTAGCCAACAGCTACGATATGCTATTGGCCTGTAATAACTGTAAAAAAATCGTAGATTTCTTAAATGTTTACATACAGATAAAACCAGAATCAAACCTACTGGCTGACAAACTAAAGCAGAATTATCATGCGGATTTCGCTGCAAGCTTGGGATAGTCCTTATGGCGTAATTCTACAAGGGTTCCCATAATCCGTCTCCCTTTGAAGTAACGTGGTAACGGGTAGAATGTATGGTCAACCAGAGAGGGATAAATATCCTCTAAGAAGAACGTTCCTTAAACATGATATCGGTTGCGAACTCGCACTGATCTACGCGCCAGTAGCAGCCCTGCCCGAGCTTGTTTATTACAGTATCCGTAAAGGAATTGTCAAAGTGGCTATAGGTGATATTGTTCTGCTGGAACGTATGCTTCATCAACTCCCTGCCGTTTATGTAGAACCGGATGATAAAATATTATAAAAGACTGCGCATAGCTGTAAAGAAGAAACCGGTTTTCTCAAGAAAAAGTTGGTTTCTTTTTTAAACATTTTTGGTTTTGTTTTTGTGTTTCGACAAATCAAAATTTTTTTTATAATTTAGTCACAAAATAATAAGAAGATGAAAGGAGGTAACCGTCATGAAATATTTCAATCGGCTTGCTATGGGTACTTGTTATTATCCCGAACACTGGGATGAGTCTTTATGGTTGAATGACCTGCAGCGGATGCTGAAGGCGGGGATCGGCACGATTCGTATTGCGGAGTTTGCGTGGAATAAGTTTGAAAATGAAGAGGGTGTATTTACTTTCGATTTTTTTGACCGCTTTCTGGACGTGGTAGAACAGACGGACATGAAAGTCATTTTCTGTACTCCCACCGCGACTCCTCCTGCATGGCTGACTCAGAAATATCCGGAAGTATTACAGGCTGACCAGGATGGACATATTTTCTATCACGGCTGCAGACGTCATTATAATTATAATGCTCCGGTTTACCTTGAAAAGACCCGGATCATTGTGGAAGAACTGGCACAGCATTACGCGGATCGCAAATGTATCGTGGGATGGCAGATCGATAACGAGCTGAACTGTCAGATCGGAGAGTTTTTTTCCGAAGCGGACAGCGCGGCATTTCGCGTGTTCTTGAAAGAAAAATACGGGACCCTGAACAAATTGAACGAAGCGTGGGGAACCGTATTCTGGAATCAGACGTATACCGACTGGTCTCAGATTTATCTGCCGAGACATACGCCGCACAATACGTCGAATCCTCATTTGAAACTGGATTCCCTGCGGTTTTATTCAGAAAGCTGCATTTCTTACTGCAAACTGCATTACGACATCCTGAAAAAACACCTTCCGAAGAATGTGTTCGTGACTACCCAGGGGCTGTTTCCGCATGTCAATTATAACAGGCTGCATGATGAAGCATTGGACTTTTTGACCTATGACAGCTATCCTATGTTCGGATTATCCGATGAAGGAGGAAACCGTCTCAAAGACCGTAAATGGAGTATGGAACTGGCAAGGATCCGTGGGGCTGGAAATGAGTTCGGCATTATGGAGCAGCAGTCCGGACCGGGCGGCTGGTATAACAGACGGTTTATGCCTACTCCGAAACCGGGACAGATTCGTCTGTGGACCTACCAGTCGGTTGCCAATGGAGCGGATTATATCAGCTATTTCCGTTGGAGGACCTGTACCTTCGGTACAGAAATCTACTGGCACGGCATTCTAAATTATGACAATCAGGATAACCGTAGACTGCAGGAGATTACAGATATTGGCAGGGAATTTGAAAAGCTTAGTGATCTGGCCGGAAAGACTTATCAGGCAAAAGTAGCGATCCTTTATGATTATGATAATGAGTGGGATGGCGAGACAGACGTATGGCATGGTCCTCTGAGAAAGTATTCCAATGCGGGATTGTTTCAGGCTTTGCAGGAATCCCATGTTCCGTTCAATTATGTAACGGTATCGCCCAATCTGCGGGCGGCTGACCTGAAAGCGTATGAAGTAGTATTCGCACCGCATATGACGATCATGGATCCGGGCCTGGCAGAATGTATGAAGGAATATGTGAAGGGCGGCGGAATCCTGATCGCCGGAGCAAGAACGGGATACAAAGACAGAAACGGCAGATGCCCGATGGATATTATGCCGATTGGTATGACAGATCTGTTTGGTATGGAAATCCGGGATTTTACGGCTTTGAATGCCGAATCGCCTTATGCATACGCGTCTTTGGGTGATAAAAAATTGTATATGCCGTTTTTCCATGATTTGTTGACTCCGGTTGCCGATACCTGTGAGACTGTGGCAGTATATAGTGAAGACTTCTATAAGGGTACACCGGCTATCGTGAAGAATCAGTATGGGAAAGGTCAGGCATGGTATTTCGGAGCGGCTTTCGACTGTGAGACTGTCAAAGAGCTTTTGAAGACTCTCGGCGTGGAAAGTCTAATCAAAGATCTGGCAGAAGTACCGCCCTGCTGTGAAATTTCCATCCGTGAGGGTGATGGAAAAGCATATCTCTTTGTTTTGAATTACACCGGAGATACGGTGGAGCTTGAACTAAAAAAAGAGATGCGCAATGCATTGACAGATGAGAAGGTATCCGGTGCATATAAATTGGATGCATACGGAGTCCTGATTCTGGAAGTCTAAAAGAGAAGGGAGAACAAAAAGATGAAAAGAAAAGTAGCATTAGCATTAACAAGTGTAATGGTATTGTCCATAGTTGGCGGCTGTAGTTCCAGTGACGGAGGTTCCAAAGGCGGATCCGGTGATTCCGGCGATAAAGTAGTCATGAACATGACAACTTTAAATGGCGGTACCAACGATGTGTTTGCTGAGGCTGTTCAGAAGGAAATAGACAAATTCAATGCTGACAATGAATACAATGTGGAAATTCAGCTGGAGTGCTATTCCAATGATAACTATAAGACAAAACTGACGACACTGATGGCTTCCAATTCCCAGCCGGATATCTTCTATACCTGGGAGGCGGGATATCTGCAGCCCTTTGTGGAAGGCGGTAAAGTATATCCGGTAGGTGACATTTTCAATGAGGATGAAGAGTGGAACAGCGTATTTCCTGACAAAAGCGTATTCGGACCTCTAACCTACGATGATAAGATTTATGCGATTCCTAATGCCAGACAGATTTGTGTGGTGGCTTATAATAAGGACTTGCTGGATGAGGCCGGTGCTACCGTACCGACTACGTATCAGGAATTTCTGGATACCTGCCAGAAACTGACCGATGCGGGAATCCAGGCATTCTGCTGCCCATGCGGTGAGGCATGGTATGGCGGAATGCTCCTGCAGCAGATGTGCAACATCATCGGCGGCGCTGATTTCTATGATTATATGGTCAGTGATGAAGTGGAATGGAACAACGAGACCTTCGTGAAAGCCGGCGAAATGCTGAAGGAAATGAACGACAAGGGCTACCTGATGGACGGTTCTCTGGGAATGGATCCCAGTGAAGGATTCGAGCGTTTCAATAATAAAGATGTGGCTATGATGCCGATGATCACTTCCGGCGTAAATAAGTTAATCGCTGACTCGGTTGATCCTGACCAGATTGATTTCTTCATCCTTCCGACCGATGATCCCGCAAATGCAGGTGTAAATGTCGGTTCCATCGGATTGACCTACGCAATCAGCAGCCAGGCGGAGAATCCGGAAGCTGCCGCGGCGTTCCTCAAGCAGCTTTCCCTTAGCCTGGATTACCAGCAGGATCTGACGGACAACAGCCAGGTATCCGTAACCAATCTGGAAGTAAATACCGACAGTCTGGATCCTATGACGCTGCGCGCCCGTGAAAGATTTGACGAGATGACTCTGTATACTCCGTGGCTTGACCGTATCTATGGAGCAGGCGAAGGCGGAGAATTTAACAACGCGTCCGTAGCGATTCTTGGAGGAACCTCTCCCCAGGAAGCAATGGATAACTTGCAGCAGTTTGCCATTGACAACGCGAAAAACTAATGGGTAACGTATGGAATAGTGCTGCTTTCGGGCAGCGCTATCTTTTGTAGAGGAGATTGCGTATGAATAAAGTACTGAGTAATAAAAAGACCGTGGCAATCTTTATTTTGCCGTCACTGATTCTGTTTGCGGTATTTGTCCTGATTCCCATTATATATAATGTATATATCAGTCTGTTTCAGACTGATCTGATGGGAACGAAAAACTTTGTCGGACTTCGCAATTACATGAATCTGTTTAACGATCAATTCTTTTTGAAGGCATTAAAAAATAACGCCATGCTGGTTGTAGGCTCGTTGATCGCCCATCTGCCTCTGGCACTGGTGTTCGGAAATTTCATTTTTACGAAAATCAGGGGAAGTAAATTTTTCCAGTCCGTTTTTTTCCTTCCTTCGGTTATCTGCGGAGCAGGCGTCGGTATTATGTTCAAGATGATTTATAACTCCGAATTCGGTCTCGTAAACGCCTTATTGGATCTGTTACATATGCCTCAGTTTAAACATGCATGGCTTAATGAGGAACAAACGGTTATGTTTGCTATGATCCTGGTGGTTATGTGGAAATTCGTGGGGTATCATATGGTCATTCAGTTGGCTGCTATGCGCTCCATTCCGGGAGAATTGTACGAATCGGCCCGTATTGACGGCGCGACCATGTGGCAGCAGTTTACGAAGATCACCCTGCCGCTGATCAAACACGTGATCCGTATTGACGTAGTTTTGATCATCACCGGTTCCCTGAAATATTTCGATCTGATCTGGTCCATGACCAAAGGAGGACCGAACCATGCCAGCGAGGTTATGGCAACCTATATGTATTATCAGGGCTTCCGTACGCTGAAGTTTGGCTATGCCAGTGCCATCGGTGTTGTACTTCTCATTTTGTGTACGGCAGTTATCTGGTTGGTAAATCGTCTGATTCGTGTTGAGAAAATGGAATACTAGGAGGTGGGGAGATGACAGTACAAAGAAGAATCTTACGGGGAACTGCCTTTTTGTTAATGGCCGTCTTCGCTGTGATGTGTCTGTATCCGTTGGTCTGGCTGATTCTTGGTTCCTTTAAAAGTAATCAGGAACTGTATACGAATACGTGGGGGCTTCCTGAATCTCTGGGGCTTGTAAATTATATCAACGCAATATCTAAAGCGGATATTGTTCACAGCTACATCAGTTCTGTAGTGATCACGGTCGCGGCCGTATTTATTACCGTATTTTTGGGGGCAATGGTTTCTTATGGGATTTCCCGATTACATTTTAAACTCTGTAAGCCGGTAAACACGCTCTTTGCCATGGGTATGAGTATTCCGGCTTATGCAGCCATTGTGCCTATGTTTTCCATGTTTAACCGGATGCACCTTCTGGATTCCTGGATTTCCGTTATTATTGCCCATACGGTGTTTGCGTTTCCGATTACTATTTATATTCTTACGGGATTTTTTTCCACGATTCCGAAAGAATTAGAAGAAGCTTTCACGGTAGACGGCTGTACAATTTGGAAAGGATATTATAAAATAATACTACCGATCGCGAAGCCTTCGATCGCGACGGTCTCGGTAATTAACTTTATCACTATATGGAACGATCTTTTGTTCCCGCAGATTTTCCTTACTTCAATGAATAAGATGCCGCTTCCGGTTATTCTGACCCAGTTTGCGGATTTGGATTCTACGGATTATGCCGGTATGCTGGCAGCAGTCGTTATGACAGTTATTCCTACGATCGTGGTATATCTGATCCTTCATGATAAAGTAATGGAAGGTATGACAGCAGGCGCTGTGAAAGGATAATGGATTTATGGATACCTACAAGCTTCTGATTGCTGATGATGAACCATTGCTCCGTCGGGGTATCTCTTCTCTTGACTGGGGGAAGATTGGGATTACCGTGTGTGCGGTAGCCAATAACGGGAAAGAAGCCATTGATTTGGCTTCTTTGCATATCCCGGATCTGGTGTTGGCCGATATCCGTATGCCGATTGTGAATGGGCTTGATATGGCGGAACGGGTTTTGGCCCAGAATAAAAAATGCAAAATTATCTTTTTAAGTGGTTATGAAGATTTTGCCTATGCAAAGCGCGCATTACACATGGGCGCTTTTGATTATATTTTGAAACCGGCATCTCCTGAAGAAATTCTGGAGACATGCCGCAGGGCAACACTTCAGATTCGTCAGGAAACGGAGGCTTGTCAACTGCCATCAGTTCATATGGCAGTTCTGGAAAGAGAGGCCCGCGAAATGCGGGAGAAAGAGCCGGACAGCGAGGGGAAGATCAATGTGCGGGAGATCAACCGTTTTATTGAGCAGCATTATATGGAAAATTTATCCTTAAACACACTCTCCCAGACCTTTAATTTCAATGCGATTTATATTAACCGGATGCTGAAAAAAGAGACAGGCTTTACATTTCTGGAGATATTGACCAATAAACGGATGTCGGAGGCTGTCCGCTTTCTGGAGGAAACCAACTGGAAGCTGGGCAAGATTGCCGAGACCGTGGGAGTTCCTGACCAGCGGTATTTCAGCACGATGTTTAAAAAATATTACGGATGTTCGCCAAAGCAGTACCGGCAGAAAATGAAGAAGGAAAATGTATGAGAAGAATCCACAAGCGGAAGTTTCGGGGAAAATTAAAATATAAATATCTGGCGGCATTTATCGGCGTCAGCCTCTTTCTGGCTCTGATACTGACCTTTTCCTATTACTGGTATTTCAACCGGATGTATGAACAGCAGACCCAGGAATATATCCGTAATATGGGACGGGAATCCATCGGCAGTCTGGAACTGACCATGAAACAGATCAATACGGTCATTTTGAGCATTCAGTCGGAGGATACAATCCAGGATTTTCTTTATGGTGTGGATCACCATCAGTATACGATAGCGGAACAGGTCGCAATGCAAAACAGCGTGCGCAATACGGTTTATGCCAATATTCTGTGGACGGATTCCATTACGAATGTTTATCTGGAATCGGACCGCGGGCATTCGGAGGTCTGGGAAAAATCCGGCGGTGGTGTCATCTGGAACAGGGACCGGCGCCAGTTCATTTATGACGGCGGCGGCAGGGCCGTCTGGCTGGGACTGGATGATTCCGGCCGTTTCATGCAGGTGGGGGCGCAGATTAACAGCAAAAAGGATATGAGTGTTCTGGGTTTTTTGATGCTGCAGATACCGGCCGATGATTTTAGCAGCCATGTGGAAAATATGTCCTTTATCCGTGAAGGGAAGAGTCTGATCGTGGACAGCACCATGAATGTCATCATAAGCACCGGTGACGAGGTGAGCCAGGTTTCCGGGGAACTCAAGGATTTGATTTCCGATGATATGACGGGGAATGATCTGCTGCGGACGAATGTTGCCGGGATCGATAGCTATGTGTATATTGAGAAAATGAACTCCGCTGACTGGTACATGGTTTCTCTGATTCCGCGGATAAGCTATCTGGGTGTGCTTCGCGATCTCCGGGTGGTACTCGGTGTGTTCTGTGTGCTGGTGCTCTTTGGGATTTCTCTTTTGATTTTTTATATTGTCTCCCGGTTTACGGAGCGTATTGAGAATCTGCAGGAGGCCATGCAGCGTTTCGGAGAGGGTGATTTCAATGTGATCTGCGCTGTGCGTGCCAATGATGAGATTGGAGAGTTGTCCCAGCATTTCAATATGATGGTTTATAATATTAATGATCTGGTGGATCGTGTCTACAATGCCAATATGCTGCGGCAGAAGGCGGAACTGGAAGCACTGCGGATGCAGATTAATCCCCATTTTCTTTATAATACCCTGGATATGGTGGCCTGGATTTCCCGGGATAAGGGAGTGACAGAGGTGGCAGATATAGCCGTGTCTCTGAGTCAGATGATGCGCTATACGATCAAAGGCACGGCTATGACGGATCTGAAGGCAGAGCTGGAACATATCCGCCATTATCTGACGATCCAGAAATTGCGCTATGGTGACCGGATTACGTTCATTGTACAGTCGCCGGAGGATTTGATGGAATTTCGGCTGCCTAAGCTGGTGATTCAGCCGTTGGTAGAAAATGCCATTATCCACGGAGTGGAAAACATCGAACAGGGTATTGTGGTTCTGGATGTTCAGAAGATGAAGGACCGGGTACGGATTTGCGTCAGCGATAATGGGGTAGGAATGGAACAGAGCAAAATCGATGAAATCCTTGGGGAGGATGAAGAACTGATTATGGAAGCCCAGGACTCCATCGGTCTCAGGAATGTGAACCGCCGCCTGAAGATTCGCTACGGCGAGTCCCATGGGCTGGTTATTGAGAGTGTACCCGGCGGCGGCACCCGCATCTGCGTATGGATTCCCATGACAGAGAATGCGGAAGATAACAGTTGATTTTCTGTGGCATTTTGCGTATAAATTAGAGACAAGGTGGATTGTGTGCTTTTTTATGGAAATAGAATAAGAAAAACTGCCGGAAGTCATATAACGGATTAAATTTTATGAGGTTAAAACTAATAGGATATCTTGGGTTTGGCCTCTTTGAGTCTACCCCCCTTTTGAGGATCATCTTTATTGCTTTTAGAGGTATTGGCACCGTTAGTATGGAAAATGCAGGTGTCTCCGCCTCGCAGAAGATTGATATGGGACTTGGCACAGCTATTTTCGGATGGATATTGTCAGGCTCTGAATTTGACGGCGCACAAGATGTCCAAGGAATCGTGCAGACACAATCCAATTCGTATATAATTGAAATCTACTGGCACTTACAATGATTGTTTTCGTAATGTTTTCATGTTCTTTCATTTAGAGAGTGATCTGAAAACAATGGAGGCTGAAAAGGCGGCGGAATAATTGTACTAAAAAGTAAGCAATGTCTGAAATACGTTATAGAAGGTTATGGCCGAGTAAGTAGAGGAAGCAGGTGTGTAAAAATTTTATAAAATCATTTTGCGTACACGAAAGTAAATGACAATTCTGTACAATATAGAATAGATAAAATTAAGGCGGCTTTTTCTGATATGCTTTATAAGCAAGAAATTGCAGCCTTTTTGTCCTTGTGAGGGAAAAATCATGTCTATTTTAGTTTTGGAATCTATAAGGGGTGTATATACATCATTGATATTATTATTGAAATAGAATAATTTTAAGTGAAAAAAGATTTATCTAAAAAAGGATAGGATACGCTTTTTAAGTTTTTTGACATTTGGGTGATTATGATATTTTTGCAACTTAATCTATCAGGGGTTAATTCCCCGCAGCTTTGCTGCGAGGAAGTTTATTATGCTAGATCATAATGGTTTGTAAAAATTATGGAAGTATGTAAATGCCCAAAGCATAGAAGGAATCTTATAAAGGCATACCTGTCCTCTTTTTAGCTTTTACCTATGAGGAATCTGATTATTGTAATGGTAAAAATCTAACATAATTAAATAAAAGACCATATTATGCGGAGATTTAAATTCAATAATTATGGATAGTGGTGTAATTCTGGTGCAGGTCAGGCTGAACTATTATTGCTATGCCAAAATTCAACTGGAGAGCTCGTCTGCCTCCACACTTCGATTTGATTTTAAAAATTTCAGATCGGAGGAAAGAATAATGGCTTACAATAAAGCAAGAGAGGAACGTAAATGGAAGCAATGGAAGGAACAAGAAGAAAAAATACTCCGAACCCTGGGAATGGATGAAAAATCTATCCAGAAATTGAGAGAGTTTGACTGGAAAGATTTTAAGGCTGAAAGATGTTATCAGGATCATTGGGCGTCATTTCCAGAAAATCAGGATTGGGAAAGTCAGGTATTAGATGAACAGGAAATCAATAATATTCCTTTACTATTGGATTCCATTGATGACGAGCATCTTTTACATATCCTGCGGGATACAGACCGAAGTACTCTGCAGATATTATTGATGAGGATAATGGGATTTTCAGTAACAGAGACCGCAGAGGAATTGGGAATTACTGAACACGCTATTCATTGCAGGATTAATAAACTAAAAATAAAAATTATAAAATTTTCATAAAGTGAGAGAGAAAAAGGGGGTTCCCAACGGCTATATAGTAGAAGGGTAAATCTCTTCGGCCGCACTTTGACAACTTTATACCAGCATTACAGGTACGTTCCCGTGAGTTGTAGCGTGACAAGATAAGCGCCAGGACAAGCGGAAACAGCCACTGCATGGAGGGGATGGATTTTTTCAATATCGGAAATTGGAAAAGGGAGGGTCATTCCTTACCATGCAGTGTCTGTTCCGCTTCGAGCGATTCCTTATACTTGAAATAAGCCGCGGCTGGCTTTTCGCCATGATCACAAGCGGGGGATAATGATACACATATTTGCCAAAAAGCAAAAGGATGAAATTCAGGTTGTAATCAGCAAGACCTTTCGGACATCCGTGAACGGCATCGGTATAGCAGGAAGGAATTATCAGATCATCAGACTGGAAAACTTTATGCGAGTGTATAGTAAACGACAGTTTGTTTTATACCTGCACATTTTATAAATACTGTAGTATTGTCACATTCATGTAGTCTAGCACAAAAATAATGTTGTTTGCTATAAATACAGAGAAATAGAGTTTACAGTCTAAATGCGTATTTTTGATCATCTAATTGAAAATACATACTCGGCTATCGGAAATTCCGAAACACCATACCCGCCAGATGCCTGCCTGTAATGTTCCCAACCATCACAGAAGATGGACGGCTTTCGGGGATGCGGGGTCAAATACGAATGCCAAAAGAAACAAATGTATCTGTTCAGCTGAGGTAATATTTTTGAGGGAACTGAACAGAAAAATGAAATCAATCGAAGTGTGTCGTTGATATCAGATACCATGCGGCTGTGGGGTACTACGGCCGCATGCATGTGATACCAACGCCATACAGTTTCAAGAAAGGCAATCACGTTATGAATTACGATTATGACGGCCAGGAGACAGGCCGGAAAAAAACAGAAGGGATGAAAGTTCTGATAGTGGAGCCATTGAAAGAACCTTATCTTAAAACCATTTCCGGAGATTTAAGATCGTTGCAGAATATAGTTGGGGGACATATCGACGCAACATATCCTTTTAAAGATCCGGTTGCGATTGTATTGAACGACGAGGGGAAAATAAACGGTATGATGCCGAACCGTGGACTCTATGATGACAAAGGGAATTTATATGATATTGTAGCGGGAACATTTCTCATCGCAGGGCTGACAGAAGATGATTTTGGAACTTTGAGCGAAGAACTGTCGGCAAAATATATGGAGAAGTTTAAGGTGCCTGAAATGCCTGTCCGTATCAATGGACAAATGGCGATGGTTCCCATGCCGGAACAAATGAGGGGGAAAACAGCGCAGGCTGAAAAGGATTCAGCACGGGTTGAAATGGAATTCAAAACCGGACAGTGCCGGAACAGCCGGACGAACCAGAACAGAAAGATCAGAAAACGGAGCAGGGCAAATGAGGGACGCTGACAAGACTGTGCCTATGGGATGGCACCAGAAAAAAGCCCATGAGGAAGTGGATCATATTTTTCAAGAACTCATGCCAAAACATGGTTTGACCGTCCGGGAAGAGCAGCTCCGTCTAAGCCACGAAATGCTAGACGCTCTATGGGGGAATCAGATAGCATTGTGTGACGCCGGAGTAGGGATTGGGAAAACATACGCATATCTGGTAGCGTGCATCATGAAAGAAAAATACGCAAAACAAGTGGGAAATCTTTTCAGAACGGAAAACTATCCGGCGGTGATCTCCACCTCCAGTATTGCGCTTCAAGAAGCAATCCTGCAAGAGTACATTCCGTTTCTGTCCCGGCTCCTGCTGAAAGAAAAACTGATCTGCAGACCGCTGAAAGCTGTCGTCCGCAAAGGGAAGGAACATTTTGTGTGCGATAGCCGCCTGAATCAGCGGATTGCTTCCATTCAGGATAAGAAGAAAAACGGAAACCAGAAAAAAGCATTGCTCGCCCTGCGTACCTGCTATGACATGGATCAGGTGCATGGGCTGAGCGGGTTTGACAGGAGGCTTGTATGTGTTCCTAAGTTCTGCCCGAAGAATTGTACGGAGAGGGAAACCTGCCGTTATCGGAGATATATGAAGCGAGTGAAAAGCACAGGAATCCATTTTCAGATCTGTAACCATAATTACCTGCTTGCGGACGCTTCCCACCGGACAAAGGGATACAATCCGCTCCCGGTATCTGATGCATAAGACAATGTCCAACAAATCGCCAAACACTGTCCGTAGGAATGCTTATTCACTGGCGGCTTATCTGGAATATCTCAGGATTGAAGATAAGACGGCTGACCAGGTGATCGCAATGGATTATG
>ERZ1643249.4038-NODE-4038-length-12574-cov-120.913651_pt1 | contig 12574 bp, 8 predicted proteins | sample MGYA00579263_ERZ1643249 | MGnify/ENA primary metagenome ERZ1643249 (study PRJEB29033, sample SAMEA4952264) | chicken gut metagenome | biome: Broiler Chicken; feature: Gastrointestinal Tract; material: Caecum | place: Ireland | collected 2018 | study: Broiler...
CCTGGCTTTTCCCTTTTCTTTGTTTGCGGTGTCAGGTCGATCCAGTACCGTTCCAGTTCCCGGTTCCTGTCTGCCTCAAAGACGGTCGATTCATAGACACCGCCAGCCGATAGGATGACCCGCCGGCTGGCTTCATTGTCCGGCGTACAGGTGATCAGCACGCGGGAAAGCCCCAACTGCCGGCAAAAGGGCAAAACCTCCCGCAGCATCCGGGCGGCATAGCCCTTGCGCCGCTCGGACGGGCGGACGGAATAGCCGATATGTCCGCCGTAAGCTGCAAGCATCTGGTTAAGGGTATGCCGCACCTGGATGGTGCCCACCATCTTGTTGTCGGATGCACGGATGTATAAAAACTGGGTGGTTCGCACCCAATCCATATCCGTGGGCAGAGCCCCGTCTGTGTCCCAGGACTGGCACCAGCGGACCCAGTCCATGGGGTCCTCCATCCGGCGCAGCGGGCCGCATCCGTCCATCCGGCTGCCGGTGTCCAGACATTCCTGCCGGTACGAAGCGATCTGCGCGGCGTAATCGGGCGCGCAGCGCACCAAAAGCATTTGTTCCATAGATGTGTTTTTCCTTTCATGGAGACAGTCCCAACCTGCTCCGGTATTTTATCCGATGGCCAGCCCGGCCCCCTGCTCGCGCAGGGTGAGGATGTGGCAGCTGCCGGGCCCAAAGACGCCGTCCATGGCCGCCCGGTAGCGTGCAAGGCACGCCGCCGGGACAAAGGCCTGGATCGTGCCGGCGAAGCCGCCCCCCTGCATCCGCCAGGCCCCGCCGCTGCCCTCCAGGATATGCTGGCTGAGGGCCAGCGCCACCGAAAGGTCCTGGTGGGCGGGGTCGGCGCCGCTGTAAACGTTCTGGCAGAGGGTGAAGGAATCGTGGCCGCTCTCCCGCACCAGCGCCAGGAACGCATCGAAGCGGCCCGCCCGCAGGGCGCGGTCTTCGGCCAGGGTGCGGGCGTTTTCCCGGAAAAAGTGGGCCGCCCGCAGGCAAGCGCGGTCCCCGCACTGGGCCCGCAGGACGGGCAGCCGGGCCCAGAAGTCGGCCTCCCGCACCTGGCCCAGCACTTTGCAGCCGTCAAAGCAGGCGGCCACCGCCTCCATCTCGCTGCGGATGGCGGCAAACTCGGCGGTCAGTTCGCTGTGGCTGCCCCGGGTGTCGGTGACGCACAGGCTCATCCCCGCCGGCAGCAGCCCTTCGGCGTGGATCTTTTCCACCCGCGGGGTCTCGGGGTCCTCGAAGTCGGCAAAGATCACCCCGCCCAGGGCGCTGGCCAGCTGGTCCAGCATGCCGCTGGGCTTGCCGAAATAGATGTTCTCGGCGTACTGGCCCAGACGGGCTACCTGGGCCGCCGTCAGGCCGCAGCCGAACTCGCCGTTCATGATGGCGCCCATCCCCATCTCAAAGGCCGCCGAGCTGGACAGCCCCGAGCCCCGCAGCACATCGCTGGTGGTGTAGGCGTCGTAGCCGCCCACTTCCCGGCCCGCTGAGCGGAACCCTTCGGCCAGGCCCCGGATCAGGCTGGCCGAGTGGGTGAACTCCCCGCTCTGCAGGTCGGCCTTGTCCAGGTCCACCACGTCCAGCTTGTTGAAGCCCCAGGACTTGACCCGTATGTAATGGTCGTCGTTTTGGGCGGCTACCGCCACCAGGTCCAGCCCCACCGCCGCCGCCAGGCCGTAGCCGTGCTGGTGGTCGGTGTGGTTGCCCCCCAGCTCGGCCCGGCCGGGGGCGGTGTAGATCCGCACCTGCCGCCCCGGTCCAAAGTACAGCTCGAACCCGTCCAGCGCCGCGCACCAGCGCGCCCGCTGGCGGGCCAGCGTCTCTTCGGATGAACCGTACAACTTTTGCAGCACGCCGTCCCAGACGCCTGCCGTGATCTCCTGCCGCCGCTGCGCACTTGTCGCCATATGGTGCCACCTGCTTTCCGTGTCCGCTGTGTTGTGCTTTCTGCTTTTATTGTAGCCCAAGTGCGGACTTTTTGCAATTTTCTTTGACGGCAAAAGCGGATTTTCGGCGTCCGGGACAAAGATTCAGATGTACTTTTGTTGAATTTGCGCCGCCGGATATGGTATACTGGAGATGTTTTCCACGCGCCCGACCATTCTGCCTGAAAAGGAGGCCCCTATGCCGGAGGTTTATAAACAGTCGTTCAAACAAAATTACACCAACAACGTGGACTTGTCCGTCTTTAACTGCGGGCTGGAGCGCTGCGCCCCCGGCCACACCTGGGGCCCCGGCATCCGGGACCATTACCTGATCCACCTGATCCTGGCCGGCAAGGGCACCTTCCAGACCGGCGGCCGTACCTGGGAGCTGGCCCCCGGCGACCTCTTTTTTGTCCAGCCTAATCAGCTGAACACCTACGCCGCCGACACCCAGCAGCCCTGGGAATACTGCTGGGTGGGCTTCAACGGGATCAGCGCCCACCGGCTGGCGTCCCTCCTGCCCTTCTCGGAAGAGCAGCCGGTCCACCACACCCAGCGCCCGGAAGAAATGTTCAAGGCCATGGAAAACATCTACCGGGCCCGGGGCCTGCGGGTCCAGGACGAGACGGCCATGGTGGGCTACTTATACCTCTTCATCGCCGCCCTGATGGAGGAGACCGGCGAGCGCCGCCTCCACAACACCAGTTCTTCCAGCCAGTACGTCCTGAACGCCATCAAATACATCCAGTTCAACTATTCCCATGACATTTCCATCGACGACGTGGCCAAAAGCGTGGGCGTGTCCCGCAGCCACCTCTACCGCGTCTTTATGAGCAACGTGGGCAAAAGCCCCATCGACTACCTGACCGAATACCGGATCAACGAAGCCTGCAAACTGCTGCAGGGCGGCACCCTTTCCATCGCCGAAGTGGCGATCTCGGTGGGCTTTTTTGACCAGTTTTATTTTTCCCGCGTCTTTAAGCGCGCCAAAGGGGTGCCGCCCAGCAAATACATCGCCTCCCAGCAGGCCGCCGCCCCCGACGCCCCCGACACCCCGTGATCCCCAAGGAGGAACCATGCCTTTACAGAAGAACCAGATCATCACACTGTCCATCGAGCGCCTGTCCGGCGACGGCAGCGGCGTCGGCCACTGGGAGGGCGAAGCGGTCTTTGTGCCGGGGACGGCCCCCGGCGACGTGATCCGCGCCCGTATCGTCAAGGACTGCAAGCGGTATGCCTTCGGCATCGTGGAGGCGGTGGAGACGGCCTCCCCCGACCGCATCCCCGCCGACTGCCCGGTGGCGGGGCCCTGCGGGGGGTGCAGCCTGCGGCATCTGCGCTACGAGGCCGAGCTGCAGGCAAAACAGGCCGCGGTGGCCGACGCCTTCCGCCGCATCGGGGGGCTGGACGTCCCGGTGGAGCCCATCCTCCCCTCCCCCGAAGTGGACCGCTACCGCAACAAGGTGCAGTACCCTGTGGGCCTGGACAAAGCCGGGCGGCCCTGCATCGGCTTTTATGCCGGACGCAGCCACCGGATCGTCCCCTGTGCCGACTGCAAACTGCAGCCCGCCATCCTGAACGAGATCGGCAGCGCCCTGTGCGGGCTGTTTGACCAGTACGGCATCCAGCCCTACGACGAGGCCAGCGGCGCCGGGCTGGTGCGCCACATCTTTCTGCGCCGGGGGGCCCACAGCGGCCAGATCATGGTATGCCTGGTCTGCACCCGTCCCCGCCTGCCCCATGCCGCCGAGCTGACCGCCGCCCTGTGCGCCCGCTTCCGCGACATCCGCACCGTCCTCCTCAACGTCAACCCCGACAAGACCAACGTCATCCTCGGCCGGGAAAACCGGGTCCTGTACGGCCCCGGCTTTATCGAGGACACCCTCTGCGGGGTGCCGGTGCGGCTGGGCCCCTTTTCGTTCTACCAGGTCAACACCCCCGGCGCCGAACAGCTTTACGGCGTGGCCGCCGCCTACGCCGACCCTTCCCCCGACGACCTGCTGCTGGACCTCTACTGCGGGATGGGCACCATCGGTCTGTCCATGGCCGGGCGCTGCCGCGCCCTGGTGGGCGTCGAAGTGGTCCCCGAGGCCATCGAGAGCGCCAAAGCCAACGCGGCCCGGATGGGCGACGCCATTGCGGCCAAGAGCCGCTTTTTCTGCGCCGACGCCGGCGAGGCCGCCCGCCGCCTGGCCGCCGGGGGCCTGGCCCCCGACATCGTCATCGTGGACCCGCCCCGCAAGGGCTGCGACGAGGCCACCCTGGCCGCCATCCTCGAGATGTCCCCCCGCCGCCTGGTCTACGTCAGCTGCAACCCCTCCACCGCCGCCCGCGACGCCGCCCGCCTGGCCCGCGAAGGCTACCGCGTGGAGAAAGTGCAGCCGGTGGATATGTTCCCGAGGACGGGGCATGTTGAGACGGTAGTACTTTTGTCCAAACTAAACACCAAGCAGCATATCGAAGTGGAGTTGAATCTGGATGAGCTGGATCTGACGGCGGCGGAGAGCAAGGCTACCTATGAGGAAATCAAGGGGTATGTGCTGGAAAAGTATGGTTTGAAAGTGTCCAGCCTATATATCTCCCAGGTCAAACGGAAGTGCGGGCTGGATGTGGGGAAGAATTATAATCTGTCGAAAAAAGCAGATGCGAAAGTACCACAGTGTCCGTCAGAAAAGGAAGCAGCGATTATGGAGGCGTTGAAGTATTTCAGTATGATTTAAGAGGGGATATGACGCATTTGATTTCCTGTGAGTTCAATATGGATACTGTCTGCGTAGAACTGAAATTTGCTGATGGCAGCATGATTTTTATCGATACGATTGCTTGGGAGAACGAGGTTGCTGACAATATGTTTCAATGTTCAGAATTGGACTGGTTAATCTATAATAAACCTCTGGAGTATGCACAGCTGGTTCTTGGCGGCGACTTGGAACAGTATATGACCGGCCCACTAGAACATCGGTTAATGGATTGAACAAAATAATCGTAGCACAGCCCACCGGTCAGATGATTGGTGGGCTGTTTTTGGTTATCTAAGGTGTTGTTTTCAAAAACTGGGAGTAGGTATAAATGTTGTCTTCACCGATGAGATCTATTAAGAAAGTTTTGAACACAGGTTCTACTGGTATGGTAACGAAAAGAAATAATCTTTTTTTCGGTCTTGAGCAGCACACATAAAAAAGATTTCGGTTTCGTTCAAATGATGCCTCCTTGCCTTTCGGGACAGGAGAATGGCCGGTTATCATCGGTGCATAAGTTTCAAACTGATATAGATTCCAGCCTTTGCTGATAACAAAGACAACATTGTCATATTCTTCGCCTTTAACGCCGTGTTCAGTAGAAAACATAGCATCAGGAAACAAAAAATCGATTGCTGCCGTAAATTGTAAATAGTCCAATTCTAAGAACGCTTGAACTGAAGTATTGGAAGCATATATTGTTTCCGGTGCTTTCTGATATAGGTGATACCACTCATCCAGTTTTGGGGGGATGGGAATCAATTTGGTTTGCTTAATTAGCTCAAATACGTCAATTGCTCTTTTGGCACGAGCATCTTCCAACTGCTGCTGTAGCTCCTTCCACTTGCCTTTTTCAGATTTTTTTGTAATAGGAAAACGTTTGATGCCAAGTGTATCAAAAAGCAACTGCATATTTGAATCCTTAAGTGCTTTATAGATTGGCTCAACAGTATCCATAAAGAACATTAGGAATGGATCTTCTTTGTCTCTCAACCCATCAGCTAAAATGTCTAAAAGTTTTTCGTACCCTTGTTGGGTAGCAAGGACTTTATGGGTTATCATTAGAACCTTTAGTTTATCCTCTGTGGAGGATTCGCAGATGATCTTTTTTGTGACATTACTTAGACGAGTCTTTAATTCTTCTGCGGGTAATTCACCTTTGAGATTACGTTCTGTTCGGCGAGGTCCAATGTAATCGTCGCAGGTAATTACAACCACTTCGCCGTCAAAATCATCTATTGCGGATGTTTGAGGTAAATCTGGACGCAAATTATTTAGAAGCTGGACAATCCGGGGTGCAGACCTGAAATTGGAGCTTTTCTTTATGATTTTGAGGTTTTCGTTTTCAATGAGACCACAAGCTTTGTTAGATTGATAAATGGTTTGCCATGCATCGCCAAAAAAGCCAAATTGAGGTCCCTTTTTCTTTGCAATAAAGAAGTCAACAAAGCGATCAATGATCGGCTTATAGGAATCTTGATACTCATCAATTAAAATCAAAGGATATTTATCTGCAAATACACGCCGGAATTTTGCATTATCTAAAAGCTGACAAAAGAGCTTTAGAACATCATCGTGGTATAGATATTGAATCCCATTTTCCTTGTAGCGATGCCCCAAGGTATATGTAACTTCTGTGACCTTGAAAAAATCTCCTTCGTCTGGCAAGAAGTCAGGATCGCTTGTGACAATATCAATGAGAAAGCTTTGATACTGTTTTATTGCATTCCATGCAAAGGAGTGGATTGTAGAGGGAAGAATAAATGAATCTTTTGATAGACGTTCAGCAATCACATCTACTGCAGCATTAGTATATGTGATACAAACTACAGTCTGTTTTTTTCGACTATACTCTGCCCACTTGTTTGTCTGAATCCATTCAATTGCTTTGTTCAGCGAATATGTCTTACCGGAGCCTGCGCCAGCTTCCACACGAAAGCTGTTCCCGTTCTGAAGTGCTGCAATGATTTGTTCATCTACTTTATCGGCTTCAGCTTTTGCCAGATCGTAGTTTATCCTCTTATGTCCTTCACTCACCAACTACCACCTCCTTACTCAAGCACCCGCTGGTCATTAAGCCACACCAACCCATCTTTAATATAGGTTGGAATAGCATAATCTTCATATTCACAAATGAGTTTAAGCGCAAAATCTGTTTTACTTTTCCCTGTAAACTCAAGATCGTCTTCAGTAGGACTATCTCCCAATCCGTAATGTGTACGGTTGACATTCCGGATTGCTTCTTCCAAAGAATGTCCGCACAATCCATCCTCAGTTGTCTGGAACTCAATGTGACATTTGCGTCTGGTTTTATCAGCTGGAGACATCGATGTAATATCAGTTAGAGCAATTTTAGTATCATCTCCCTCTGCAATTCCTTTATTGTTCCGTACCCACCATTTTAGAGTTTCATTAGATGTCGTTTCACCGCGTGAAACCGGAACAGAATTGTAATATATTCTCCCGTTCGCACCTCTTTGACCAGACACAGAATCCAAATCAGTAAGAATAAGGCATGGGATACCCAAAAACTCAGCAAATGGAATAAATTTATAAGCATACGCACCGCCGATTTCAATCAAAGCATAATATTGGTCAGGTAGTTTATATTTCTGAGAATCAAAGGCCCCTGCCTTAGCGCATTTATCAATCATGTCGGGCAACAACAGACGTTCTGACGCTCCTTCAACAAAGATTGCTTTATCTGCAAAAAATAAATCGCACTTGGTTAGAGTAAGATACTTTCTGATGAAATCAGTATTAGAAGGATTCTCCTGAGCAAATGCATTTAGATTCTTATAAATGACACCAGCCTTTGTTTTTTGCGCGTAGCGAATTTTAGAGAAAACCATTGTGTTTGCAATGTGAGCAGAGTGCGAGGTTAAAAAGGTTTGAATTCTTACAGAAGTAATTCTCGTAAGAAACGCTTCTAAGTACTCCGCAAAGGCGTGCTGCATCTGCGGATGCATATGAGACTCTGGTTCTTCGATAAAAAGCAACGGTATACAGGCATCCCCACATTTCTCCACCTTTTTGGCGAATGCTGCCAGAAGAAATTCCATCTTGATGAGATTTTTATATCCCAAACCGTTATAGGTGCTGGGGAGTCTCTCTTTACTTGATCCAGCAGTATAAGAAAGTTGCGTTTGATTTTTTATCTGGTCATCAATGCTTAGTTGGGTTGTAACTCCTAACTGTAGTTCTTCTCCATTAGGATAACCAAACCCAACTGCGTTGCTTACAAGTGCGCTTAGAATGTCGTCACTTTGTTGCTGGACGTTTTTATTAGCATTCTCAACGATGGATCGAAGTTCCTTGACTTTTTCAGCAACCCTCGGATCCAATTCATCTTCGTTCATATCGAAGAAATCGGAGATAAGGGAAGATAGAGAATTGTCTTGTGTTCCATCTTCACCAAGGCGGCGCTCCGCCTGGATAATGTGAAATGGAAATAGTTCAGCTAACTCTTGGTGCTTTTTAATCTGCTTTTCTTCCGAATTTTTAGGATTTATCGCATAAATCGTCATTTCGAAAAGCTTGTGGAAATTGCTTATAATAGCCTTATAGACATCATCGGCAGGAGAAAAACATCCGTCTTCATAATAGCTTGCCTCTAAGATTTTCCAAATACTTTTCTCGTCAGCTTTCAATTTGTATTCAGCACGAATCAATGCTGTAGTGGTATCCATATCTACATCAATGATAAACGGAGACAACGCACCCAAGTGATCCTCTGGATCATCCAAGGAATAGTCTACAAGAAATTCTATAGATATTGGTTCCAGCCGTTCACAAAGATTTTCAAAAGTAATTTCACTTGCCATGAACGAAGTGATATTAGTATACAGATTTTCTCTTTTTGATAACGGGTAATCATTGAAAGAAAACGGAGTTCCATTCAACACTTTACCGATGCACTCGAAGCAGGAAGTCTTGGCAGTGTTGTTGCGTCCCACAATTAAGGTTGTTTTTGAATCGACCTCCAATTCGGCATCAAGAAGCAATCTGTAATTTCTGATTTTGATTTTCGATAATTGCATATTTACCCCCTTTCGCATATCATCTATTGCTTAATTTGTTATTCGTTTATAGTTGAGAAAGAATAATTCTGTCTTGAATCAAGATATGCTAAATACTGCTTGTACTTTCGGAGCATCATATTTTTTGAATACTGCTCCATGTATTGATAATCAGGCGTTCCTTCATCTGTAACAGGGAGCATAATTCGGGTATTCGCCATGCGCTCCGCATTAAATTTATACAGATAACCAAATTTACTTTTTTGCTGCAAAATAGCCACCTTCATAAACAGCAGGACAAATGTATTATCTTCATGATACTTTAAGTGGAACCGCTTAACATCATCAGAGAAAATGCATTCGTACGGATGGTAAAAGCCAATAACCATACCGTTTCCATTGTAATTGACACCGAGTACATTTTTGTCCAGAGACGCGTTAGTGTCATTCACAAAGCGTGCAACACCATTATTGTTATCCAAGGCACCGATAAAAGGGCGATCGCCAGGGGTCGAGTGTGCAGATACTAATCTTTTCCCGGGCAAGATTTTAAATATATCAGATATCAAAAAAGACTTCCATTTCTTTTTGGTAATAGAAGGAATTTCAACGTTCTCCCCCAGCTCTTTAATACGCTGAACGAGATACTTACGATACTTTCTGAGTAACTCCCTCCGCTTTTGGCATATATATTCAGACATATATTCATAATCTGGAGTCTCTGCATCGGAAACAGGAAGCATTGCTTCAAGGCGTTTCATACGGCTTAAAGTTGCACCATTACCGCCCCAGTTAAACTTCGCATTCATTTGATTTTTAAGAATAGCGATGTAAAAATATGCACTATCCTCATTAAGCGAGTCACCAGTTACTATTTGAATATTCTGACCTGTAACAAATTTATGTGGCTGATAGAAAGCGGTTTGAGTGTCAAGACCGACTGTGATGCATCCAGCCTCATCTGCTCCGAATTCATAGTTGTTTTCGCTAACAAATTGAGCTATTCCATTTACAGATTCGGAGCGTGTAACATATGGAACGCATTTTTCAGTTCCGTCTTTTAAGCGGATGCTATCTATACTGCTGTTGGTTGTGGCAATATGCAAAAAACCATTTTCGCCAAACACATCAAATTTTTTCCAAATCTTTTCATCAAGCTCCTTCATGTTTATCACCACCTTCAAAAAGGTATTCTCTGTTTTGCATAATCATCGAAAACTCAAATGTCAAATAATCGCCAATGGCTTTTTCAAAGTCCGCTTCAGTAGGTATTTCGTCATTAAAGTAAAAGAAAGAATGTAGCCATTCATCCGAGGCTTTCACTGTGGATTCAACGCAGAATTTAGAAGCTGCTTCTGTCCGGCCAAACCATACATCTAGTAAATGTTGACGCTTGTCTTTAGCGGAGTCGCCTTCGACCAAGCCAACATGAGCACGCACTTCATAGCCATCATCTCGAAAATCAATGAATTTACACACTTTGTCCTCAGGATGTGGCTCGTGTGCAGTGAAGATTGCAATAACAGGGTTAGTGCCTACACCATAAAAAGTATCTGTATTACAGGTAATGACGCCTTCCAATGTATGGTGTTTCAGAATACTTTCCTTAAAAGTCTGCTCGTCTTTGGTCTTACCGGTCATGGACGATTGCGGAACAATTACCGCAGCCCTTGCCCCTTCGGTCAGGGAATCGAGCAAATGTTCTACAAAGGACAATTCATACTGAGACGGATCTGACTTGGTTCCTTGCGAATAAGGAGGATTCATCATACCAACAGTTGCACCTTTAAGCTGCACCTGGGCAGGATTCTGCCGGAGAAAATCTTCACACTTGATATTGCTGTTACCATCATCCCGGAGAATCATATTGGTGGCAGCAATAGCAAACATATTGCTCTGAAGTTCAAATCCGTGCAACTGCTTTTTCTTGATGTTTTTCCGCTTATTTTGATCGGTACCCGCTTTTTCAAGCATATGGTGCATTGCTGCAACAAGGAATCCAGCGGTGCCGCAACAAGGGTCAAGTACAATATCTGTGGCCTGAATGTTCAGAAGGTCACAGAACAAATCGCAGATATGGCGAGGCGTAAGGACAATACCCAACGTCTGACCATCGCCGCCAGAATAGCGCATAAATTCACCATAGAATCTTCCGATGAAATCCTCGCTGGAACTTCTATATTTAATGTTGTCAAAGACATTTTTCTTCAAGAACTCAGTGTAAAATTTCAGTGGGGTTTTACCTAGCTTGGTATCAACTTCATTCAACCGGGCACTTGTGCGGATAATAGAAAACTCACTCATCAACTTGTCACGTTTAGCATCAGGGCCAACATTGGATGCTTTAAGTCGGCGCTGAATTGCATCGTAAATCAGCTGACCATCTGTGGTAGTTTCGTCACCGAGTAAATCATCAGGTTTGAAAAACTTATCATCCAGTGCCAGAAGAATACCAGATACCACCAATGGCTTATCCTGATCCTTCAGCGAACCATAGGTGCGTAGATATTCGTGTAGTTCCGCAGCATCTTTCAGAATTTCCTCCGTAGTCTTTTCAATATCGGTCTTTTCTGCCAGTACATAACGAGTATAGTACTCATCGATATTGACAGCGGTAAAGGATGTAAAAGATTCAAGGTCAGGGAGTTGCTTATACCCATCTCTATCATCTACATACAGTGGAGTGATTTTATGGTGTTTTTCATCTCCAGAAACACCGATTGCAAAAATCTTATGGAAGCTGCTGTTTTTAGCAATATGCTTGGCGTAAAAATAGGCTCCATTAACAGCATAATCTGCAATATCTTTTGGGTCAACAGATAGAATTCCTGTATTTGTCAGCTTTTGATGCTTGGCAAGATCAGCTTTGTCCTCGATGACAATAACAAAATCTTTAACAACCGCAACATACTCAGGGTATCCGGTGTTGCCAGTACCACGTTTGGATGCCGATTGAAGGGCCTCATTGATCTCTTTCACAGTGCTCCCTTGGGGATCATATTTAATTTTGGAATCATCGAGCTGACGAGCAACCCACAGATCAGTTCTTGCTTCTTTCTTTGCCATGTTTTATGTTCCTTTCGAAATCTGAGTCACGTAAATTGGTGTGTAGCTTATTTGTCGAATTTCTTTTTCCTTGCCGCAGCAGATGCTGATAATCTAAGATTGTACCATATTCAATTTTGATTCTCAGCATCAAAAGGAAGATTTGAGCTCCTCTGATCAAAGTGCAGATGCTTCCTTTTGTAATTTCTTCACATTGGTGCCAAAATGATTTCCCTCAGTTTAGGCCCCACCGTGTGAAGAACATATGGGGTGTCCAGAGGGGCGGAGCTCCTTTGGCTCTGGGTTTCCAATAGGGGCGAGCAGCATCCCTGTTGGCACACGACTTTCCCCGGAAAGTCTAGTGTGTTATACCTTTGTGGAGCAGATGGCAGCCGGAATTGTAGCACGCCCCGGAAAGTGTGGCTACAGTTGCGGCGTTCTGGCGGGAAAGGTTGCCCCTTGCGGGGCAGCATAAGCGACAGAAAAAGGCTGGCAGGCGGTGCGGATATGCACTGTCTGCCAGCCGTGTCATCTGCGGAACAAAGGTATATCAAAGCCCCCGTCAGCCGCTGCTTACTATCGTATCAGAACCACCACGGCAGTTTCCCACGCAGACTGTCCATCGCCTCGCCCTCAACCTTCTTTGTCCGGCTCTCACTCAAGTGGAAATGGAGTGCCGCGCCAATCAGCGGGTGCTCGATTCCATCGGTAAAACCATAGCGGTACAGCAGATAGGTCTGCTCTCTGGCAGTCAGCTTGTCCAGCGCCGCATACAGTTCCATCAGCTGTTCTTTTTGGATATAGATTTGCTCCGGCGTTTGGGTGTGAGGGTCGGCTATGGCTT
>ERZ1643249.4040-NODE-4040-length-12574-cov-4.414490_pt1 | contig 12574 bp, 10 predicted proteins | sample MGYA00579263_ERZ1643249 | MGnify/ENA primary metagenome ERZ1643249 (study PRJEB29033, sample SAMEA4952264) | chicken gut metagenome | biome: Broiler Chicken; feature: Gastrointestinal Tract; material: Caecum | place: Ireland | collected 2018 | study: Broiler...
AGGCGCTGGGAACAGGGTATGCTGCTCCCAGCGCTCTTTATTGACTTGAAAACCCATCCGCCAAACGAAAATCAAAGAGCCGGTTCCAATGGGAACCGGCTCTCGATTTGTTTTGTTCGAGCAGGGAAGAGGCCTTACTTCGCCAGGACCTTCTTCAAGCGGGCAAAGCGGGGCAGGCCGTTCTCCTTCACCATTTCCGTCTCGCCCTGGATGAGGGGCAGGCAGTAGTCGATGAAGCCCTGCGTGATCCCGTTGTGATCGGCATTGATCCACTCCAGAGGCAGCTTCTTCTCGGTGTTGGCAACATCCTTCAGATCAAACAGCTTGGTCTGGCAGACATACTTTCCACCCTCACGAGTGCACTCGAAGCCCACCATCTTGTCGGTAAGGCCAGCCACAGCATTCTCGACTGCGGCCTTGCCCGCCATGAAGGACTCCTCGTAGTCGGTCTTGCTGGCCAGATGGGCAGCGCAGCGCTGCAGCAGGCTCAGCTCAATGCCGCGGACCTTGGCGCCGGTCTCCTTCTTCACACGGTCGGCCAGCAGGGCGGCCAGACCGCCCAGCTGAGCGTGGCCAAACCCATCGGTCGCGGAGGTCTTGGCCTCGGAGACGAAGGAACCGTCGGCATAGTGGATGCCCTCGGACACGGCCACCATGCAGTTGCCCTTCTCGTTGTAGACCCGCTTGACATCGGCCAGGAACTTGTCCATGTCGAAGTCCACCTCGGGGAGATAGATCAGGTCGGGACCTGCGCCGGCGTAGTCCGCCAGAGCGGCGGCGGCGGTCAGCCAGCCAGCGTGACGGCCCATGATCTCCATAATAACCACCATGCCGGTGTCATAGACACGGGCATCCTTATAGACCTCCATGCAGGAGGTGGCGATATACTTGGCGGCGCTGGCAAAGCCGGGGCAGTGGTCGGTGCCATACAGGTCATTGTCGATGGTCTTGGGCACGCCCATAACCCGGCACTCATAGCCCACTTTCATCATATACTTGGAAATCTTGTTGCAGGTATCCATGGAGTCGTTGCCGCCGTTGTAGAAGAAATAGCGGACGTCATACTTCTTAAAGATCTCCAGGATGCGCTTGTAATCGGTGTCGTCGACGTCGGGGTCAGCCAGCTTGTAGCGGCAGGAGCCAAGCGCAGAAGACGGGGTGTAACGCAGGAGCTTGAGCTCTTCGCGGTCTTCCTTGTCGATGTCGAGGAGCTGGTCGTCCAGGACGCCCTTGATGCCGTGGGCTGCGCCCAGGACACGGGTGATGGACGGGCAGTCGAGAGCGGTCTCGATTGCGCCCAGGACGGACGTGTTGATAACAGAAGTGGGGCCACCGGACTGGCCGATGATGCAAGCGCCCTTCAATTCACTCATTTGGAAAAACCTCCTAATGTTTTAAAATAACCTTCACGGGTATTTTGGTACAAAAAAATCATATCATATTGTCTGGCAAAAATCAATTTCTTTTGCAGGCAATTCCAGGCAATTTTTCTGCATGCCGGGTTTTGCAGATTAAAAAAACAAGGGACTTGATTTTGCGCCGTAATACTGGTAAAATAACCATAGCATATCCTGTTCCACCGGAAACAGAATAGATAGTGAAAGGAAGTAATCAATATGCCGTTAGTTACTACTACTGAGATGTTTAAGAAGGCATATGACGGCGGCTACGCTGTCGGTGCGTTCAACGTAAACAACATGGAGATCGTCCAGGGCATCACCGAGGCTTGCCAGGAGCAGAAGGCTCCGGTCATCCTGCAGGTGTCCAAGGGCGCACGTGCTTACGCGAACCATACCTACCTCGTTAAGCTGGTAGAGGCTGCTGTTCAGGAGTGCCCGGACATCCCGATCGCGCTGCATCTGGACCATGGCGATTCCTTCGAGGTCTGCAAGAGCTGCATCGACGGCGGCTTTACCTCCGTTATGATCGACGCTTCTTCCAAGCCCTTCGAGGAGAACGTTGCGCTGACCAAGCAGGTCGTTGAGTATGCGCATGCACACGGCGTTGTCGTCGAGGCCGAGCTGGGCACCCTGGCCGGCGTTGAGGACGAGGTCTGCGTCGAGTCCGGCAACGAGAGCTACACCCGCCCGGAAGAGGTCGAGGAGTTCGTTTCCCGCACCGGCTGTGACTCCCTGGCGATCGCAATCGGCACCTCCCACGGCGCATACAAGTTCACCGCCGCACAGTGCACCCGCAACGAAGACGGCGTCCTGGTTCCGCCTCCGCTCCGCTTCGATGTCCTCAAGGAGTGCATCAAGCGCCTGCCTGGCTTCCCGATCGTTCTGCACGGTTCCTCCTCGGTTCCGCAGGAGTTCGTCCAGATGATCAACCAGTACGGCGGCAGCATGCCCGATGCAATCGGTATCCCCGAGGCCGAGCTGCGTGAGGCTGCAAAGCTGGCGGTCTGCAAGATCAATATCGACTCCGATATCCGTCTGGCAATGACTGCGACCATCCGCAAGTACTTCGCAGAGCATCCGGATCACTTCGATCCCCGTCAGTACCTCAAGCCCGCTCGTCAGGCTGTCAAGGACATGGTTACCCACAAGCTCATCAACGTCCTCGGCTGCAACGGCAAGGCGTAAGGCGTCCCGTACACAGACAATTTTTGACAGGGCACCCTGGTTTTCCCCAGGGTGCCTTTCTGTTTTTACGCGGCCGCTGCCAGCGCGGATAAATTCTGCCTATACCGGCGTTTGCATGCCCCTGCTGCCAGCATTGTGTACGGCTGGCCGGGCGCACGGCGCGCATACTAAGCGCGAGGAGGTGTAAGCATGCGAATACGCAGAAGATGGGCCGCACGCCTGTGTGCGGCCGTGCTCGCGCTCGGCCTTGCGACCGGCTCGGCGCTGGCGGTGCAGTCGCTCGTCCCGGTGGGCCGCGCGGCAGGCATCAAGCTGCATGCCGACGGCGTGATGATCGCCGCGCTCGATCCGGTGGCCACGCCGGGAGGCCAGGCAAGCCCGGCCGAGACGGCAGGGCTGCAGCCCGGTGACAGCATCCTACAGGCGGACGGCAAGACGGTGGACACCAACGCAGGCCTGCAGGAGGCGGTCGCCGCCGCAGGCGGCAAGGCGGTCACGCTGCATATCCGGCGGGACGGGCAGGAGATGGACGTGCAGGTCACGCCGGTCAAGGACACGAACGGCGTCTATCGCCTGGGCGTCATGATCCGGGACGGCATGGCCGGCATCGGCACGATCACCTATGTCGATCCGGAGACCGGCGCGTATGGCTCGCTCGGCCACGGCATCTGTGACGGCGACAGCGGCGTGCTGGTCCCGCTGGCCGAGGGCAGCCTGATGGAGGCCTCGGTGGCGAGCGTGCACAAGGGCGCGGCAGGTGCGCCCGGCGCTTTGCAGGGCGAGTTTAACCTGCAGGAGGACATGGGCACGGTGGAAAAGAACACCGACACGGGGATTTTCGGTGTGCTGACCGACGACCGCTATTATGCGGGCCTTGCGCCCATGCCGGTGGCCGAGGCCGGGCAGATCAAGACCGGCGCGTGTGAGATCTGGTCAAACGTCGCGGGCGAGGCGGTCGGACACTATACGGCCGAGATCGTAAAGGTGTACGGCAAGGGCGGGGAGACCGACCGCTCCATGGTCATCCATGTGACCGACCCCAAGCTCATCGAGGCGACGGGCGGCATCGTGCAGGGCATGAGCGGCAGCCCGGTCGTGCAGGACGGTAAGCTGGTGGGCGCTGTGACCCATGTGCTCGTCGGAGACCCCACGCGCGGCTATGCCGTGGCGCTCGACAAGATGCTGGAGGCCGAAAAGGCGGCCTAGCCGGCAGAGAGAGAAACCGCACAGGACACTTGGAAGCGTGCCGGGACGGCACGCGCTTTTTTTGCAAAAATACCGGAGGCCGGCGCGGTTTTCCGGCCGGGGCCGGCCTTCCATCCGGCGCCGCACGCACCCGCAGACGCCGCCGGGCGCGCACGGAGGAAAAGCGGGAAATATTAGAAAACAGGCGGGAAAAAGGCGGATACTTGGCGGGGAATGTCGAACGATGTCGGTAAATGTCGTACGAAAAATGCCTGAAAACAGGAAAAACCCATTGTGCGGGCTGGAAAAATATGGTAAATTAAGGGAGCCGCATGAAAGCGACAGCAGAACAGAGCAAAGGCACAAAGCAAGCAAAAAATTTTGTCAGGAAGGCAGTGAGTGACAACATGGAACGGAACATTCGGGTAGTAATTGCGGACGGAGACAAGGACTTCCGCACGGCGCTTGCGGGCGCTTTGCAGGCGGAGGACGGCATCGAGGTTGTCGGAACGGCGGGGGACGGGCTGGCCGCGCTGGACGAGGTGCGCGAGCTGGCGCCCGACCTGCTGCTCATCGACCTGATGCTGCCCGAGCTGGACGGGCTGAGCGTTGTGCACCGCCTGGTTGACGACGGGCACAAGGTGGGCGTTTTTGTGGTGTCGGCCTTTGCCAGCGACGCGGCTGCGGCCGAGTGCAGCAGCCTGGGCGTGAGCCATTTCCTGCGCAAGCCGGTCAGCGCAGAGGTGCTGGCCAGCCGTATCCGCCAGTGGAGCCTGGCCAGGCAGACGGCGGGCGTCAAGGCGCCCGAGGCCCCAAGCGACCTGGACCTTGAGCTGCGCGTGACCGAGGTCATCCATCAGGTCGGCGTCCCGGCCCACATCAAGGGCTACCAGTATCTGAGAGAGGCCATCATGATGGCAATCCGCGACATGGAATCGGTCGGCGCGATTACCAAGATCATGTATCCCGGTATTGCCAAGAAGTTCCATACCACGGCGTCCCGCGTCGAGCGCGCGATCCGCCATGCGATTGAGGTGGCCTGGGATCGCGGAGACATAGAAACCCTGCAGGCCTACTTCGGCTATACGGTGTCGGGCGTCAAGGGCAAGCCGACAAACTCTGAATTTATCTCGATGATTGCAGACCGCCTGCGCCTCCAGATGCGGCGCGGCTGACCGCTTTTTTTCACCGCATCGGATCTCCTGGTTGCCTCCGGAAGCTCGCCGGAGGCTTTTTTGTGCCCTTTTGTGGGCGTGCCCTCTGGTAATGCGGCGGGTTTTGCCGTATAATAGAGCCGATAACAAAAATTTGGAATTGCAAGTGCACGAACGCTGTGCAGTTGCGGGAATGAAGAGGTTAACGATGAAACTCATGGTGATTGATGGCAACAGCATCCTAAACCGCGCCTTTTACGGCGTGCGCATGCTGACCAACCACGAAGGCCTGCCCACGAACGCGATCTATGGCTTTCTGTCCACGCTCTTCCGCCTGCAGGACGAGTATGCCCCGGACCGCACGGTCGTGTGCTTCGACGTCAAGGAAAAGACCTTCCGCCACAAAAAGTTCGACTCCTACAAGGCCACCCGCAAGGGGATGCCCGACGAGCTGGCCGCCCAGCTGCCGGTCATGAAGGAGGTGCTGGACGCCCTGGGCGTGACCCGCTGCGAGCAGCCGGGCTATGAGGCCGACGACCTCATCGGCACCATCAGCCGCAAGGCCGAGACGCAGGGCGACACCTGCCTGGTCGTTACGGGCGATCGGGACAGTCTGCAGCTCGTGAGCGACCAGACCACCGTCCATCTGGTCTCGTCCAAGGGCCGCCAGGACACCAGCCGGGATATCACGCCCGCGGTGTTCCGCGAGGAGTACGGCTTTGACCCCATCCGCCTGATCGACCTCAAGGCGCTCATGGGCGACACCTCGGACAATATCTCGGGCGTGCCCGGCGTGGGCGAAAAGACCGCCCTGAACCTGATCCGGCAATTTGGCACGCTGGACGGCGTCTATGCCAACCTGGATTCGCCGGACATCAAGAAGGGCCTGCGCGACAAGCTGGTCAGCGGCGAGCAGGCCGCGCGGGACAGCTACTGGCTGGCCACCATCGACCGCGACGCGCCGCTGCCCCTGGACCCGGCCAGCCTGCCCGAAGCGCAGCCCGACCGCGACGCGCTCTACGCGCTCTTGACGCGCCTGGAATTTAAATCCTTCCTGACCCGTCTGGGCCTGAGCCGCAGCGAGGCCGCGCCCCAGGACGCGGCCGTGGCCCGTGAGGAGGTGGAGGACCTGGCGGCCGCGCGCGCCCGGCTGGACGCCCTGGCCGGCTTGTCCGCGGTGCCGGTCTATGCCGCGCCCGGCCTGCGCGCGTTCGCCATAGGGGAAGCCAAGGGCATCTTGCTGCTCGCGGCCGACCGGTTTGCGCCGGCAGACTGGGATGCAGTCGTGCGCCGCCTGTTTGCAGGCGACCTGGCGCTGACCATGCACGACGCCAAGCCGACCTATGTGGAGCTGCTTGAGGGCGGATACCCGGCGCAGGGCGTGGCCTTTGACACGAGCATCGCGGCTTACCTGCTCGACCCGACCGCGTCGGCCTATGACCTCGACCGCGTGGCCCTGTCCTATCTCGGCCGTGAGCTGCCGCAGGCCGACCTTGCCGCCGAGGACGCCTTCTCGCCGCTCGGCGCGCGCGACGCATCGCTCGGGCGCATGGCCGAGGCCGTGCAGGCGGTGGCTGGCATCCACGCCGAGGCGGCGGCCCGTCTGGAAGAGCAGGGCATGCACCGGCTCTTCTTTGAGATGGAGATGCCGCTTATGACCGTGCTGGCCGAGATGCAGGTGGCCGGATGCAAGGCCGACGCAGACCAGCTGCGCGCCTTCGGCGACCAGCTCGATGCGCGCATTGCAGCGTTGACCGACCAAATTTATGAGGCCGCAGGCCATGACTTCAATATCCAGTCATCCAAGCAGCTCGGCGAGGTGCTCTTTGACGAGATCGGCCTGCCCGCGCGCAAAAAGACCAAGAGCGGCTACTCGACGAGCGCCGAGGTGCTCGAGTCGCTCGCCGGGTATCATCCGATCATCGAGGACGTGCTGGAATACCGCAAGCTGACCAAGCTCAAGAGCACCTATGTGGACGGCCTGCTCAAGGTGATCGCGCCCGACGGCCGCATCCACTCACACTTCCAGCAGACGGTCACGGCGACCGGCCGCCTGTCCTCGGTCGACCCCAATTTGCAGAACATCCCGGTGCGCACCGAGCTCGGCCGCGAACTGCGCCGCATGTTTGTCGCCGAGGACGGGCGCGTGCTGGTGGATGCCGACTATTCGCAGATCGAGCTGCGCGTGCTGGCGCACATGGCGGACGACGCGGCCATGACCCAGGCCTTCCGCGACGGGCAGGATATCCACGCCACGACCGCCGCCAAGGTCTACGGCGTGCCGGTCGAGGAGGTCACCCCGCAGATGCGCTCGAGCTGCAAGGCGGTCAACTTCGGCATCGTCTACGGCATTTCGGACTTTTCGCTCGCCCAGGACATCGGCGTCACGCGCAAGGAGGCGGCCGCCTTCATCCAGAGCTATCTGGACACCTATCCGGGCGTGCACCGCTATATGGAAGCCATCAAGCAGAGCGCCAAGGAGAAGGGCTATGTAGAAACGCTGTTCGGCCGCCGGCGCGCCCTGCCCGAGCTGAACTCCAAGAACTTTAACCTGCGCGCCTTCGGCGAGCGCGCCGCCATGAACACGCCCATCCAGGGCACAGCGGCCGACATCATCAAGATCGCCATGCTGCGCGTGCGCGACCGGCTGAAGGCCGAGGGATACCGGGCGCGCCTGATCTTGCAGGTGCACGACGAACTCATCCTGGAGGCGCCCGAGGACGAGGCCGAGCGGGCCGCCGCGCTCCTGCGCGAGGAGATGGAGCACGCGGCCGAACTGCGCGTGCCGCTCGTGGCTGAGGCAAAGATCGGCCGCAGCTGGTATGAGACCAAGTAAAGAAAAACGACCGGAAAAGAGAAAGCTGGAATCAACCGATGGAACAAATTGTGTTTGTATGTACGGGCAACACCTGCCGCAGCCCGATGGCCGAGGGGCTGTTCCGTGCGCTGGATGGGGAGGCGCGCACCGGCCTTGCCGCGGCATCGGCCGGGATGTTTGCACATGACGGCCTGCCCGCCTCGGAGAACGCGGTCAAGGCTGCGGCCGAGCTCGGCGCCGACCTGTCCGCCCACCGCGCACGGCAGCTCACCCCCGAAATCGCAAGGCAGGCCAAGTACCTCGTGTGCATGACGGCCGCCCACTATGACCGGCTGGTCCAGGCCATGCCCTGGGCCGAGGACAAGGTATTCACCCTCGCGCCGGACGACATCGCCGACCCCTTTGGCGGCGACCTGGAGACCTACCGCGCGTGCGCGGCACAGCTCAGGGACGCGGTCGAACGGCTTATCGGCAACCTGGAGAAAGGACGTGCATGAGGCAGATCACCGTAGTCCCTATGGAGGAACGTCACTTGCCGGCCCTGGCCGAGATCGAGCGGGCATGCTTCCACGCGCCGTGGAGTGAGAACGCCCTGCGGGAAGAGCTGGGCAAGGGCCTGTTCCTGGTCGCGGAAGACCAAAACCAGACCGTGTGCGGCTATGTCGGCTGCCAGACCGTGCTCGACGAGGGCTATATCACCAACGTCGCGGTTTCGCCCGATTTTCGCCGTCAGGGCATTGGCCGGCAGCTCATCCAGGCCCTGACCGAGCGGGCGCAGCAGGCACAGCTTGCGTTTGTAACGCTTGAAGTACGCGCGTCCAACGCGCCCGCCATCGCGCTGTACACCGCGGCCGGATACGAACCGGTCGGACGGCGCAAGAATTTCTATCGTGACCCAACCGAGGATGCAATTTTGATGACGTTGTATCTGCACGAAAAGGGGAAGATATAGCATGCTGTCTGCTAAGAGAAGGGGATTCGTCAGCGACTCCGCGCGCGACCTGCATCAGATACAGCAGGCGCTCAATCGGGATGCCGCAATCGGGTACCGCATCCTGGCAGACAAGAAGGACGAGGCGCTGGCACGGCATGTGATCGGACGGTGCTGCGTGGGGAAGGGTACGCAACAGTAGAGGAGACAGTATGAAAATTTTAGCCATTGAGTCCTCCTGCGACGAGACCGCAGCCGCGGTCGTCGAGGATGGGCGCAAAATTTTATCGAATATCGTAGACTCGCAGGTCGAGACGCACGCCTTATATGGCGGTGTGGTACCCGAAATCGCATCCCGCCGCCACATGGAGGCGGTCGTGCGCGTGACCGACTGCGCGCTGCAAACCGCCGGCATGCAGGCCGACGAGGTGGACGCGGTCGCGGCGACCTGCGCGCCCGGCCTTATCGGCGCGCTGCTCGTGGGCGCGAACTTTGGCAAGTCGCTGGCCTTTGCGCTGGACAAGCCCTTTGTGCCGGTGCACCACATCCGCGGGCATATCGCGGCCAACTACCTGGAGTTTCCCGACCTCAAGCCGCCTTTCCTGACGCTGGTGGCCTCGGGCGGGCACTCGCTGATCGTGCTCGTGCGCGGCTACACCGAGTTTGAGATCCTGGGCGGCACGCGCGACGACGCGGCCGGCGAGGCCTTTGACAAGGTCGCGCGCGTGCTGGGGCTCGGCTATCCGGGCGGCCCCAAGATCGATAAGATGGCGGCCGGCGGAGACCCGGATGCCTACAAGCTGCCGGTCAGCCATGTCAAGGACGCGCCCATGGACTTTTCGTTCTCCGGCCTCAAGACCGCAGTCATCAATCTCGCGCACAACGCCGAACAGAAGGGCGAGGCCATCGACAAGGCCGGGCTGGCCGCCTCGTTCTGCCGGGCAGTCGTGGACACGCTGGTGCCGCGCTTGGCGCATGCGGTCGACACGACCGGCGTGCGCGACGTCGTGTGCGCGGGCGGCGTCGCGGCCAATTCCTGGCTGCGGCGGGCGCTCGGGCAGATGGCGCAGCAAAAAAGCGCTAGGCTCTATCTGCCGCCCCTGTCCCTGTGCGGCGACAACGCCGCCATGATCGGCGCGCAGGCCTACTATGTGTTTTTGGCCGGGCATCGGGGCACGCGCGCGCAGAATGCCTTTGCAACCGCCGAGATTACCGAGGAGATTTGTCGAAAAATCCGCTAAACCGGCAAAATGCCTCTGGTAAATTGCCTGCGGATGGGGTACAATAATATTTGGTTTCCCGCAGAGCGGGACGCTGACAGAAAAAACTTATTTTTTTGGGCACGGCGCGCACGCTGGGAAAGGGGTTCCCGGGAATGCGCACCGTGGAGAAGGCTGTGGAAGCCGCCATTTTGCTGCGTTTTTGGAAAACGCAGGGCGCGGCGCGCAAGTGGCCGCGTCAGGGAAAAAAACAAGGAGCGATTTGATAACATGGGTATGACAATTGCGGAAAAAATCCTGAAGGCACATCTGGTGGACGGGGAGATGGCCCCGGGCCAGGAGATCGGGCTCAAGATCGACCAGACGCTGACCCAGGACGCGACCGGCACGATGGCTTACCTGCAATTCGAGGCGATGGGCGTCGATCAGGTCAAGACCGAGCGCTCGGTTGCCTACATCGATCACAACACCTTACAGTCCGGCTTTGAGAACGCGGACGACCACAAGTACATCGGCACCGTGGCCAAGAAGCACGGCATCTACTATTCCAAGGCGGGCAACGGCATCTGCCATCAGGTCCACCTCGAGCGCTTCGGCGCGCCGGGCAAGACCCTCATCGGCTCGGACTCGCACACCCCGACCGGCGGCGGCATCGGCATGCTGGCCTTCGGCGCGGGCGGCCTGGACGTCGCAGTCGCCATGGGCGGCGGCGCATACTACATCCCGATGCCCAAGATGGTCCGCGTCACGCTGACCGGCAAGCTGAAGCCCTGGGTTGCAGCAAAGGATATTATTCTGGAGGTGCTGCGCCAGATGACCGTCAAGGGCGGCGTCGGCAAGATCGTCGAGTACGCCGGCCCGGGCGTTGCCACCCTCTCGGTTCCCGAGCGCGCGACCATCACCAACATGGGCGCAGAGCTGGGCGCGACCACGTCCATCTTCCCGTCCGACGAGGTCACCCGCGCATTCCTCAAGGCGCAGGGCCGCGAGGACGTCTATGTCCCGCTGGCTTCCGACCCGGACGCGCACTATGACGAGGAGTACACGGTCGACCTGGACGCCCTGGTCCCGCTGGCAGCTATGCCGCACATGCCCGACAATGTAAAGCCGGTCTCCGAGATTGGCGCGATCAAGGTCAACCAGTGCTGCATCGGCTCGTGCACGAACTCTTCGTACTATGACATGATGAAGGTTGCGGCCATCCTCAAGGGCAAGCACGTCCATCCCGATGTGTCCCTGACCATCAGCCCGGGCTCCAAGCAGGTGTTCAACATGCTGGCCAAGAACGGCGCCCTGTCCGACATCATCTCGGCCGGCGCGCGCATCCTGGAGTGCGCCTGCGGCCCCTGCATCGGCATGGGCCAGTCGCCCGAGTCGGCCGGCGTCTCCCTGCGCACCTTCAACCGCAACTTTGAGGGCCGTTCGGGCACCCAGGACGCACAGATCTACCTGGTTTCCCCTGAAGTCGCAGCCGCTTCGGCGCTGACCGGTGTGCTGACCGACCCGCGCACGCTGGGCGAGGCACCGGTCATTGAGATGCCCGAGCACTTTGACATCAACGACAGCATGATCATCCCGCCCGCCGAGGACCCGTCCACGGTCGAAGTGCGCCGCGGTCCGAACATCAAGCCCTTCCCGCTCGGCCACGAGCTCGAGGACAGCTATGCCGGCAAGATCGTGCTCAAGACCGAGGACAACATCACCACCGACCACATCCTGCCCGCGGGCTCCAAGCTGCTGCCGTACCGCTCGAACATCCCGTACTATTCCAACTACTGCTTCATCAACGTCGATCCCAAGTTCCCGGCGCGCTGCAAGGAGCAGGGCGGCGGCGTGATCGTCGGCGGCGCAAACTACGGCCAGGGCTCCTCCCGTGAGCACGCGGCCCTTGTCCCGCTGTACCTGGGCGTGCGCGCGGTGCTGACCAAGTCCTTTGCGCGTATCCACAAGGCAAACCTCGTCAACTCGGGCATCATCCCGCTGACCTTTGCCGACCCGGCGGATTACGACAAGATCAACCTGGGCGACGTCATCTCGCTGCCGCACATCCGCGAGGAGATCGCGTCGGGCAGCCAGGTCACGGTCGTCTGCGGCGGCCGCACGTTCAAGGCCGACTGCGATGTATCCGAGCGTCAGCGCGGCGCGCTGCTGGCTGGCGGCACCCTCAACTACGCAAAGAAGCAGCACTAATCCAAGGAGGCACTCTATGTTACCCGAAAAGACCCGTGAGCAGTTTGAAAAAGTCGTCGAGAGCCAGCTCGCGCGCATCCAGGCCATGAAGGACCAGGGCGACTTTGTAGATTATTCCAAGCTTGACAAGATCATCATCGGCGTATGCGGCGGTGACGGCATCGGCCCCATGATCACCAGCATGGCCCAGCACGTCCTGGAGACCCTGCTGGCCGACAAGGTCAAGGCCGGCAAGGTCGAGTTCCGCGTCATCGATGGCCTGACCATCGAGCGCCGCGCCGAGCTCGGCTGCGCCATCCCGCCCGACGTCATGGAAGAGCTCAAGGCCTGCCATGTCATCCTGAAGGGCCCGACCACCACCCCGCGCAAGGGCGATCCCTGGCCGAACGTCGAGTCGGCGAACGTCGCCATGCGCAAGGCGCTCGACCTGTTTGCAAACGTGCGCCCGGTCAAGGTGCCCGAGCTCGGCATCGACTGGACCTTCTACCGCG
>ERZ1643249.4041-NODE-4041-length-12573-cov-4.209378_pt1 | contig 12573 bp, 9 predicted proteins | sample MGYA00579263_ERZ1643249 | MGnify/ENA primary metagenome ERZ1643249 (study PRJEB29033, sample SAMEA4952264) | chicken gut metagenome | biome: Broiler Chicken; feature: Gastrointestinal Tract; material: Caecum | place: Ireland | collected 2018 | study: Broiler...
GTGATGGCGATACCGGTGGTCATTCTGCGTTGACCGACGCGGGAGAGGTGATCTATACGGCGGTGCAGGAGGGTTACAAAGAAGGTATCCAGTGGCTGCACCATCTGGTGGAGGAGGATCTGGTGGATCCGGAGGCCTTCACCCAGGAGTGGTCCACTTATGTGGCAAAAGGAAAAAATCACCGTTATGGCTTGTGTTTTACCTGGGATATTGCTAATATTGATAATTATGATGACTATGTGATGCTGCCTGCCCTGGCAGGACCGGACGGGCTGGTAAATATCACCAGACAGAACAACAGTGAGACCAGCGGATTTGACCGGGGCCGGTGTGTGCTGACCACCAGCTGCCGGAATACGGCTCTGGCGGCTGCCTGGATTGACCAGATGTACGCACCGCTGCAGTCGGTGCAGAATAACTGGGGAACCTACGGGGAAGAGGACAAGCCCAATATCTTCGAACTCAGTAAAAACGCTGAGGGGGGAACCATGTTAAAGCATGAGGATCTGGGGGATAATTCCCCTGTGGAAGTCCGGGAGGCCCAGTCGGTAAACGGACCGCTGGCGGTGCTGAACGACTATTACGATGTCTATGTGACCCAGCCGGACGACGCGAAATGGCGTCTGGACAATATGCATAAAACTTATCTGGATGATATGAAGAGCAAATATGTGTATCCCAATGTATTTATGAGCATTGAGGATACCAACAAGGTATCTCAGTATGATACGGATATCAAAAAGTACGCGGAACAGATGAAGGCCAGCTGGATTCTCAACGGCGGCATTGAAGAAGAATGGGACGAATATCTGCAGAAGATGGAGGATTACGGACTTTCCGATTATCTGGCCATCAAACAGAAATATTTCGATCAGTATCAGGCGTCGCTGGGTGAACAGTGACAGCCTCAGAGCCCACAGGCAGGCAATCCCAACAGAGAAAGGAAAAGGACATGATTAGCGAAAATCTGAAACAGGCCAGAGCGCAGGAAGAGAAAAAACTGAAAGAGATCGATATGGCGCAGCGTCCCTGCTGCCACTTCTCCGTCCCAACGGGATGGCTGAATGACCCCAACGGGTTTTCCAGATATCAGGGAGTATACCATCTGTTTTACCAGTATTATCCTTACGGAACTTCATGGAATTCCATGCACTGGGGCCATGCGGTGACGGAGGATCTGATCCGCTGGAAATATCTGCCGGCGGCGATGGCGCCGGATCAGACCTATGACGCCGATGGGGTATTTTCCGGCAGTGCGGTGGAATATCAGGGAAAGCAGTGCCTCCTGTACACGGGCGTTTCGGAAGTACATCTTCCGGATGGAAAACGGGCGGTGCGCCAGACCCAGTGCCTGGCAGTGGGAGACGGAACGGATTATGAAAAATATGCCGGCAATCCGGTGATTTCCGCCGATATGCTTCCCGAGGGAAGCAGCCTGGAGGATTTCCGGGATCCAAAGGTATGGGAAGAGGACGGCACCTATTATATGGTGGTGGGAAGCCGCCACGCAGACGGCAGCGGCCAGATTCTTCTGTATTCCTCCGAAAATCTCACGGAGTGGAAGTTTGAGACCGTGATTGACCGGTGCCGCAACCGGTATGGGAAAATGTGGGAGTGTCCGGATTTCTTCCCGCTGGACCATAAGCAGGTGCTGGTGGTCTCCCCGCAGGATATGCAGGCAGAAGGCCTGGAGTTCCACAACGGAAATGGAACCATGTTTCTGGCGGGAACGTATGACAGGGAGAAGAAGGAGTTTCACCGGGAATGGGTGCAGACCGTGGACTACGGACTGGATTTTTACGCGCCCCAGACGTTGCTGACCGAGGACGGCAGAAGAATCATGATCGCCTGGATGAAATCCTGGGACAACAATATGTTTCCTGAGGGTTATGAGTGGAACGGCATGATGACCATTCCCCGGGAGCTTTCCATCCGCGACGGCCGGATTTATCAGAACCCTGTCCGTGAGCTGGAAAAATACAGAGGCGAGAAAACGGAGCATATGGGATTTAACGTGGACGGAGAATGTTGGCTGCAGGGGATTTCCGGAAGAATGTTGGATCTGACTGTGGAGCTGGAGCCGGGAAATTATGAATCGTTCCAGATCCGTCTGGCGGAAAATGACCGTTTCCATTCTTCGATTACCTACCGGCCGGGTCAGCGGACGCTTACCTTTGACCGGACCTATTCGGGCTACTGCCGGGATATGGCCGCGACCCGTTCCCTCTATGCCGGGGACGGCAGCGGAAAGCTGAAGCTCCGGATTATACTGGACAAGTACTCCGTGGAGATCTTCGTCAATGACGGACAGAGCGCGCTTACCAGCCTGATCGTCACCCCCCAGGAAGCGGACGGAATTCATTTTCTCTCCGAGGGAGAGGTGGATTTTTCTGCCTATTGCTGGGAATTGAACCTGTAAAACCGGGGAGAATTTTGTGAATATAAGAACTGCCGGAGAGCGCGGAGGTGTGCTGCCGGCAGTTCTTCTGCGTCTTCAAGTCTGCCGCCCGAAGAGGGGTGCCTCAGAGACAGGCGGGAAATGGATTTTCTGGGGGTGATTCCGGTTTTCAGAGAAGAAATTGTGTGTTACAATGGCAAAAGACAAAACCGGGAGATAAGGAGAAGGACGGATATGCGCAGAGAATTGCTGGAGCTTCTGGAGCCGGTGACGGAGGAGGAGCGGGAGATCCTGGAGGGGAAAGGACAGGTAAAGCAGGGATTGTATACTTCCCGAAAGCATTTTACGGTGGAAAGTGAAAAACTGCTGCAGGAGGGAAAACTGATTTCTGTGAGAAAGCATACCCGGTTCGCGTATTTTCCGCTCCATGACCACAATTATGTGGAGGTATTTTATGTGTGCCAGGGGGCGGTGACCCACCGGATCGACGGGGAAGAGGTGACGGTGCGGCAGGGAGAACTGCTTTTCCTCAATCAGTATGCCTCCCATGAGATTCTTCCGGCAGGACGGGAGGATATTGCCATCAATCTCATTGTGCTTCCGGAATTTTTCGATACGGCATTTTCCATGATCGAGAAAAACAATGTGCTGGCGGATTTTCTGGCGGATTCCCTGAAGGAGAAAAACGGGACCAGCCGGTATCTGTATTTTCAGGTGTCGGACAATCTACAGATTCAGAATCTGATGGAAAATCTTATCGATTCCCTGCTGCACAAGCAGGGAAATGAGGAGCAGATCAACCGGCATACCATGGGACTGTTGTTTCTCCACCTGATGAACGCGGCCCGGTCTCTGAAGGAAAGTACGCCCAACCAGTACCGGAATCTGCTGATGATGACCACTCTGCGGTATATTGAGGAGAATTACCGGACGGGATCGCTGACCCAGCTGTGCGATATGCTGAATCAGAGTATTTCGGGGCTGAGCCGGATGATTCGGAAAAGTACCGGGTATACCTATAAGGAGCTGCTGCAGAGGCGGAGGTTCCGGAAAGCGGTGGAGCTTCTGGTGGAGACGGAGCTGCCGGTAAATGATATTGTGACGGCGGTGGGATATGAGAACAACAGTTATTTTTACAGGAAATTCCGGGAGAGGTATCAGATGACACCCAACGCGTACCGGGAGCGGTACCGGGGGAGCGACCGGGTGCGGGTGTAAGGGATCCGCACCCGGATATTTACGGAAATGTATACAAAAATGCTGTCGTCACTATGAAGCATAGATACGACAGCATCTTTTCAGCGTGCGTTAGAAGATTCGAACTCCCGACCTTTTGATCCGTAGTCAAACGCTCTATCCAGCTGAGCTAAACGCACACGGTATTTATTTGTGTTGCTTGGATGTCCCTCGCAACGAAGATTATTATACGACAAGGGGTGGGATTTGTCAACAGGTAATTTTGAAAAATTTCTTGAAATGCCCGGGGGTCTGTGTTAAGGTTTAAACAGTTACATTATTTGAACAACGGAGGAAATCGACAGATGAGAGCGAGCGGCGTATTGATGCCTGTATTTTCCCTTCCGTCCCGGTATGGGATCGGATGTTTTTCAAAGGAGGCCTATGAGTTTGTGGACCGGCTTTCCTGGGCCGGACAGGCCAGATGGCAGGTGCTGCCACTGGGGCCCACCGGTTATGGGGATTCCCCGTATCAGCCTTTTTCCACATTCGCGGGCAATCCTTACTTTATTGATCTGGAGGCGTTGGTGGAAGAGGGGCTGCTGACCAGCCAGGAGTGTGACAGCTGCCAGTGGGGAGTGGATCCCCGTTTTGTGGATTACGGAAAAATCTATGAATCCCGGTATCCGCTCCTGAGAAAGGCTTTCGCGCGTTTTGAGGCGGATGAGGATTACCGGGAGTTTTGCCGGCATGAAGCGTACTGGATGGATGATTACTGCCTGTTCCGGGCGCTGAAGGACAGCCAGGGAGGAAAGCCCTGGATGGAGTGGGACGACGAGCTGCGGACCAGGGACGCTGCGGCCATCAGGGAGGCGAAGGAGGAACTGGCGGAGGAAATCGAGTTTTTCCGGTTCATTCAGTACAAGTTCCAGCAGCAGTGGAAAAAGCTGAAATCCTACGCCCACAAAAAGGGAATCCGGATCATCGGGGATCTTCCCATCTATGTGGCCAGTGACAGCGCGGATGCCTGGGCAAATCCCCGTCTGTTTCAGTTTGACGAGGATCACCGGCCGAAGGCCATTGCCGGATGCCCGCCCGACGCATTTTCCGCTACGGGTCAGATGTGGGGAAATCCGCTGTATGACTGGGAGTACCATGAGAAGACGGGATACGCCTGGTGGATCGAGCGGATGAAAAAGAGCTTTGAGCTGTATGACACGGTGCGGGTGGATCATTTCCGGGCGTTTGCGGAATATTATTCGATTCCCTGTGACGCGGAAAATGCTTCCGCGGGCAAGTGGGTGGAAGGCCCTGGCATGAAGCTGTTTGACGCGCTGGAGAAGGCGCTGGGGCCCATGGACCTGATTGCGGAGGACCTGGGGACTCTGGACGACAAGGTGTTCGACCTGCTGGACGCGGCGGGTTATCCGGGAATGAAGGTGCTGCAGTTTGCCTTTGACTCGGGAAATACGAATTTTTATCTGCCCCATCATTATAAGAGAAACTGTGTGGTTTACACGGGAACCCATGACAACGACACCACAAAGGCGTGGTATTATTCCATGAATGACTGGGCCAGGGAGTATTCGAAAGCATATCTGAACAATTACGACAGGCCCTGGGAGGACATTTCCTGGGATTTCATCCGGGCAGCCCATGCCAGTGTGGCTGATTTGTCGGTGATACCCATGCAGGATCTTCTGTGCGCGGGCAGCGAGGGAAGGATTAATCACCCGTCCACCATGGGAATGAACTGGAGATGGCGGATGCTGCCGGGTGAGTTCAGAGATGATATCATCGGACGTTTCCGGTGGCTGACCGATACCTTCCAGCGGATTCTTCCGCCGCCGGCTCCGGAAGAGGAGGAAGAGACGGCAGAAGAAAATGCCGGAGAGCTTCCGGAGACGGAAAACGTGACGGCGGATGCCGGTGACGGACAGGAATAAACGGTTTCAGGAGTATACAAAGGCCGCGGATCAGAACGGGGATGGCATTGCTGCCCTTGTTCTGATCCGCGGCCTTTTCGCATTTGTGAAAATAGAAAATTGGCGAAGTGTGCTTCCCATTGTTCATGACAAGGAAAAATTCGCAAAGCGTCTTTTCTCTTGTATGTGTTCAGCGCCGGCGGCGTCTTTTCCGGGGATGTTCCGCTTCCAGTTCCCGGGAGCTTTTCACCGCGGCCCAGCCGATCAGCTGGGTTCCTACGATTCCAATGAAAGCCCCCGCGCTGTCAATGAGTACATCCCGGGGAGACGGCCCCCGGCCGGCTACCATGGTCTGGTGGTATTCGTCGGTGGCGGCAAAGGCCACGCAGATGAAGCCTGCCAGCAGAAACAGCCAGATTCCCCGGATATGGTAGGCGTACAGAGGAATGCAGAGAGTGATGGCCAGCACACAGTATTCTGTCATGTGGGCCAGCTTCCGGACCGCGCCGTGGTACTGCTGGGCGTACATATCGATTTCCGCCTGGGACAGATCCTTGTCCAGAATCACAGCTCCCACCTCCACCAGCTTCTGGCTGACTTTATAGCTGAGCTGCCCCGATTCGGTTCCGTCCTGACTGGAAAAGGAAAAGATCATATACATCACCAGCAGAGCCGGCAGAAAAGACAAGGGCTTCAAAAGAGCCACGACAATTCTGTTCATAAAACAACCTCCTGAAATTTATTTCCGCAGGCAACAGCCTTCTGTTTTCTGTGTTTCCTAATGATAGCATCATTTTGCGTTCCTGTCAAAAAAGTGGAGGCTGTACGTCGGACTTTCGGCCGCTTTGCCACAAAAAATCACCGCTCAGGTTGAATTAAACAGGTGGGTATATTATAATGAGTGTTAGCGAGAAAGAAGCACATAAAAGAGAAAACAGAAGGAGGACCACATGAGTTACGCAGACAAGGTTTTTATAGATATGTGCCGGGATATTATTGATAACGGCGTGAGTACGGAGGGGGAGAAGGTCCGGCCCAGATGGGAGGACGGCAGCCCCGCCTACACAGTGAAACGGTTCGGCGTGGTGAACCGGTATGATCTTTCCAGAGAATTTCCGGCGCTGACGCTGCGGAGGACGGCGCTGAAAAGCGCTTTCGATGAGATCCTCTGGATCTGGCAGAAGAAATCCAACAACATCCACGACCTTCATTCCCATATCTGGGACAGCTGGGCGGACGCGGACGGTTCCATCGGCAAGGCCTACGGCTATCAGCTGGGGGTGAAGCATCAGTACACAGAGGGAATGATGGATCAGGTGGACCGGGTGCTGTATGATCTGAAAAACAATCCCTACAGCCGGAGAATCATGACCAACATTTATGTACACCAGGATCTTCATGCCATGAACCTGTATCCCTGCGCCTATTCCATGACATTCAACGTGACCACGCGCCCGGGCAGTGACCGGCTGGTGCTGAACGCCATTTTAAATCAGCGTTCCAACGATGTGCTGGCGGCCAATAACTGGAATGTGTGCCAGTATGCCCTGCTGGTGATGATGATCGCCCAGGTCAGCGATATGGAGCCGGGGGAGCTGGTGCATGTGATCGCGGACGCGCATATTTATGACCGGCATATTCCGCTGGTGGAGGAGCTGATTGGCCGGCCCGCCTACCAGGCGCCGAAGGTGACGCTGAATCCGGAGATCCGGAATTTCTATGATTTTACTGTGGACGATCTGAAAGTAGAAGATTATGTGACGGGACCGCAGATTAAGAATATTCCCATCGCGGTCTGAGGAGGATAAAGAAGATGAGATTGATTGTAGCTGTGGATAAGAACTGGGGAATCGGAAAAAATAACGATCTCCTGGTAAGTATTCCTTCTGATAAAAAGTTTTTCCGTCAGGAGACCACCGGCAAGGTGGTGGTGATGGGAAGAAAGACGCTGGAAAGCTTTCCGGGAGGACTGCCTTTAAAGAACCGGACCAATGTGGTTCTCACGAGAAATGCCGGATACCGCGCGAAGGATACCGTGATTGTCCATGACATCCCGGAACTTCTGGAGGAATTGAAAAAGTATCCGTCTGATGCGGTCTATGTGGTGGGAGGCGGCACGGTTTATGAGGAACTGCTTCCATATTGTGATGAGGCATATGTGACGAAGATTGATTTTGCCTACGAGGCGGATACGTATTTCCCCAATCTGGATCAGATGCCGGAGTGGGAGATGGTGGAAGAGAGTGAGGAGCAGACGTATTTCGATCTGGAGTTTACTTTCACGAGATATGAGAGAAAGGCCTGACAGGGAATCATGAAGGAAAAAGACTTGAATGAAATGGGAGACCGGATCCGCAGGATTGTGCAGGATGCGGTGGAATCCCAGAATTTTCAGGAGCTGAACCGGCAGGTAAAAGGGATCCTGGATGACGCGGTGAACGGATTTCAGGAAGGAATGAAGGGAGCCGGCGCAGGATTCAAAGAAGGTATGCGGGGTGCCGGGGAAGGACTCCGGGAAAGTCTGAAGAATACCGGGGAGGACTGGAAGCAGGCATGGAAGGATGCGGAAAATCCTTCTTCTCCCACAGGTTCCCGTTCTTATCAGGAACGGTATCAGAAGGCGGCGGCGCCGGGATACCGGCCGGGAGGCCGCATGGCGGCACGCCGGGAAGAGGGACAGCCCGCACTGTACGCGAAGCGGACCACCGATCAGATTCTGGGCACGGTGATGGCCATTGCGGGATTTTCTCTGGCAGGTGTGTTTGCGCTGAGTACCATAGCCACTTTGCTGGCGCTTCTGCTGGAGCCGGGCCTGGGTATCCTGGGTATTCTGGGGACCGTCATTCTGGGAGCGGTGATGGCTGCCGGACTGGTACTGGGAATCTGCGGACAGCGGGCCAGAGGAAGGGCAAAACGTTTCCGGGAATATATAAAGAAGATCGGTACCCGCGGTTACGGAACCGTGAAGGAGCTGGCGGAAACCTGCGGCATCAGCCAGAGGAAGGTACGCAGGGATCTGAAGCAGATGATTGAAAGAAAAATGTTCCTGCAGGGACATATGGATGAGGAAGAAACCTGCATCATTGTCACGGATGCCATGTATCAGCAATATCTGCTGACCAGGCAGGAAGCCCAAAAGAAGCAGCAGGAACAGCAGAAGCACGTGGAACAGACCAGCCGTCTGCCGGAGGAATGTCGGAAAATTCTGGAGGAAGGCCAGGAATATATCCGTCACATCCGTCAGTGCAATGAAGAGCTTCCGGGAGAAGAAATTTCTCAGAAGCTGGCCCGGCTGGAGACGATCATGACCAGAATCTTCGAGCAGGTGGAGAAGGATCCGGAGCTGGCCGGAGAACTGAGAAAGTTTATGAGTTACTATCTGCCCACTACAAAGAAGCTGGTGGATGCTTATGTGGATTTGGAGAGGGAACCCATCGCGGGTGACAATGTGGTGAAGATGAAGCAGGAAATCGAGAAAACGCTGGATACCATCAATCTGGCCTTTGAGAATCTGCTGGACGGATTCTTTGAGGAGCGGGCATGGGATATTTCCTCCGACATTTCCGTGCTTAACACCATGCTGGCTCAGGAAGGACTCACCGAAGATCAGATATCGGAGAAAAGCAGAGGAGTGAAATGATGAGTACAGATTTAAAGGATTTTACAGATACCCCCACACTGACCTTTGGAGCGGCGCCCCAGCCGAAGCAGGCCCCCGCGCCTGTGCAGGAGGAGCCCAAGCTGGATGACTCCATCCTTTCGGAGGAAGAGCGCCGGATGGTGGATGAATTTTCCCGTCAGATTGATCTGCACAATACCACCGGGATTCTGCAGTATGGAGTGGGAACTCAGAAGAAGATGGCGGATTTTTCGGAGACGGCCCTGGAAAATGTCAAGGCCAAGGATCTGGGCGAGGTGGGCGAGATGCTCACCGGTGTGGTGCAGGAGCTGAAAAGCTTTGACGCGGAGGAAGAGCGGGGGTTTCTGGGATTCCTGAAACGGCCTGCCAATAAGCTGAATACCCTGAAAGCAAAGTATGACAAGGTAGAGACCAATGTGGAGAAGATCTGTCAGGTGCTGGAAGGTCATCAGATGACGCTTTTAAAGGATATCGCCATTCTGGACAAGATGTATGACCAGAACCTGGTTTACTTTAAGGAACTGTCCATGTATATTCTGGCAGGGAAGAAGAAGCTGAAAGAGGTGAGGGAGCAGGAGCTGCCTCAGCTTACGGCCAAAGCCCAGGCTTCGGGACTGCCGGAGGATGCCCAGGCCGCCAAAGATCTGGCGGGACTGTGCGACCGGTTTGAGAAGAAAATCCATGATCTGGAGCTGACCCGCATGATTTCTATTCAGACGGCTCCCCAGATCCGCCTGGTGCAGAACAGTAACACTATGATGGTGGAAAAGATTCAGTCCACGGTGGTTAATACCATTCCGCTGTGGAAAAGCCAGATGGTGCTGGCTCTGGGTGTGGAACATTCTTCCCAGGCAGCCAGAGCTCAGCGGGAGGTGACGGACATGACCAACGCCCTCCTGAGGAAAAACGCGGAGGTGCTGAAAACCGCCGCAGTGGAGAGCGCAAGAGAGTCCGAGCGGGGTATCGTGGATATGGAGACCCTGCAGAATACCAATGCATCGCTGATTTCCACTCTGGATGAAGTGATGCAGATTCAGACGGAGGGCAGAGCCAAACGGCAGGCTGCCGAGGTGGAACTGCGGAAAATGGAAGATGAACTGAAGCAGAAGCTTCTGGAAATCCGATGAAAACAGAAACACGGACGGCCGGGTACCGGAAAAATATCAGATGGTAACCGGAATTTCAGATGGGAGCGTGTGGAATGTACAGAGAGCATACAAGAAAAATCCGGATCGGGGACCGGGTGATCGGTGGGGGAAATCCCGTCCTGATCCAGTCCATGACCAATACAAAAACAGAGGATGTGGAGAGCACGGTGGCGCAGATTCTGGCGCTGGAGCGGGCGGGCTGTGAGATCATCCGCTGCGCGGTGCCTACGCAGGAGGCGGCCTGCGCGCTTTCCAGAATCAAGCCGCAAATTCACATTCCGCTGGTGGCGGATATTCATTTTGATTACCGGCTGGCCATTGCCGCCATGGAGAACGGAGCGGATAAAATCCGGATCAATCCGGGAAATATCGGAAGCAGAGAGCGGATCCAGGCGGTGGTGGATGTGGCCAGAGAGCGGGAGATTCCCATCCGCGTGGGCGTCAACAGCGGTTCCCTGGAGAAGGAACTGGTGGAAAAATACCACGGCGTGACCGCCGAGGGCATTGTGGAGAGCGCGCTGGACAAGGTGCGGATCATCGAGGAGCTGGGGTATGACAACCTGGTGATCAGTATTAAATCCTCGGATGTGCTGATGTGCGCCAAGGCCCATGAGCTGATCGCGAAGAAGACGGATTACCCGCTGCATGTGGGAATCACGGAGGCGGGCACCCTGTTTTCCGGAAACATCAAATCGGCGGTGGGCCTGGGAATTATCCTTTACCAGGGTATCGGGGATACCATCCGGGTGTCGCTCACCGGCGATCCACTGGAGGAAGTCAAATCCGCCAAACGGATTTTAAAGACGCTGGGCCTGCGCAAAGGCGGTATTGAAGTGGTTTCCTGCCCTACCTGCGGCCGTACCCAGATCGATCTGATCGGTCTGGCCAATCAGGTGGAAAATATGGTGCAGGACATTCCCCTGGACATCAAGGTGGCGGTGATGGGCTGCGTGGTGAACGGACCGGGGGAAGCCAAAGAAGCGGATATCGGCATTGCCGGAGGAAAGGGCGAGGGCCTGCTTATCAAAAAAGGCCAGATCGTCAGGAAGGTGCCGGAGGATCAGCTTCTGGGCGTTTTGAGAGAAGAGCTTTTGAACTGGAATCAGGAACAGAGTGGTGACAAATGACAGAAAAAGAATTTCTGGACGTATTTCCGCACCTGAAGGTGGACGCTGAACTGGAGGCGCTGATGGGGGCGGTGAAAGTGATGAAGGTGGCTGTAAACCCGCAGAAGGATTGTCTGCGGGTTTATATCATGAGCAGCCAGTGGATTCATAAAAAACACATTTATCATCTGGAGGAGGCCATCCGGGAGCAGTTTTTTGAAAACGCGAATCTGCGGGTGAAAATCATAGAGAAATTCCGGCTTTCCCGCCAGTATACCCCGGAGAATTTCATGGAGGTGTACCGGCCCAGTATTCTGCTGGAGCTGAAGCGGTACAGTATGCTGGAGTATAACCTGTTTGCCACGGCGGATATCTCCTTTCCGGAGCCGGAGACCATGGAACTGGTGATGACGGATTCGGTGATTGCCCGGGAGAAGGAAGGGGAGCTGATCCGGCTTCTGGAGAAAATCTTCTGCGAGCGGTGCGGATTTAATCTGCGGGTACATCCCTCCTTCCGGGAAGCGGCGGAGAGCAAGGTGCATAAAAACAGCGAGCTGCGGATTCTGGAGGAGGCCCGGCAGATACTGGCCAGATCGAAGGTGGGAAGAAAGGCGGGATTTTCCGGGGATTTTCCGGAAGAAGGCGCCGCGTTTCCGGAGGGAATGTCAGGCGCGGACGGCATGGCGGACGCCGCCTTTGGCATGGGAAATCCGGAGGTGCCGTTTCTGGAGGATATCCCCGGAGGAAACGCGGGGATGGGCCAGCCGGGATTTCCGCCACAGGGGGCCGGTGATCCGGCGCAAGCTTCGCAGGGCGGGGCTGCCGCGCAGGCCCAGGGCGCCGGGAAGGGCGCTTCCGGCCAGGCAGGAAATTCCCAGAAGAATGTCGGCACAAAAGGCCAGGGCGGTTATAAAAATGGCCGCGGCAATTTCCAGAAGGGCCGCGGAAAATTCCAGCAGGGACGTTACGGCGATGGCCCCAGGCCGCTGAAACGGTCGGACAATCCGGATGTGATTTACGGAAGGGATTTTGACGAGGACGCCATTCCCATCGATTCCATCGCCGGGGAGATGGGCGAGGTGGTGATCCGCGGAAAGGTCACCAGCGTGGAGGCCAGGGAAATCCGCAATGAGAAAACCATCTATATGTTCAATGTGACGGATTTCACCGATACCATCAC
>ERZ1643249.4042-NODE-4042-length-12572-cov-16.620356_pt1 | contig 12572 bp, 10 predicted proteins | sample MGYA00579263_ERZ1643249 | MGnify/ENA primary metagenome ERZ1643249 (study PRJEB29033, sample SAMEA4952264) | chicken gut metagenome | biome: Broiler Chicken; feature: Gastrointestinal Tract; material: Caecum | place: Ireland | collected 2018 | study: Broiler...
GCGTACAGCCAAATGGCTTTATATGAATTACTCCATCATATCCTTTATTTATTAATTCTAAAGTATGTGCAACCGATTCAGTTCCATCTGCACCTATCTTGTATTTTAAATACAGTTTTGAATTATTTAAAAGATTCTTTTGCATTTTATTTTTATCTAAAAGTAGATATGATGCTGTAGTATATCTTTTTACTTTATATCCCTTCTTTAACAAATCCTTTTCTAAAAAATTAGACGAAAAGGAATCCATTAAAGAATATAGCTCTCCAACTATTCCTATTTTTAATTTACCATCTTTTTTATTTATTAATTTATCTATTTCCTTTTTATATTTTATATTTTTTAAACTTATTTCATTAACAGTTTTAATTTTTAACATATCATCTAATATCATATTTTTTATTTTTTTCAAATGTTCTTTGTCATCAATATAACATTCATTATCTCTTATATATGTTATAATGTTATCTGAAAATCTTAATAACTTAACTATAAAATATATTTCTTTTAACAGGCTTTGTACTTTTAAGTTAGAATTTAATATCTTTGCTTTTTTTACTGCTTTAAAAAATTCTAACTTATTTCCATTGTATAAATTTATAAAATCAAAGTCATATCCCATATCTTTTTTTAAAATTTTTTCTTGAATTTGAGCATAATATCCAAATCTACATCCACCACCTATTTGTATTATTACATTTGCTCCTTTATTTAACGAATTTATCATTGAACCAAGTGTATATTTAAATGGAGTACATACATTAGTAGGACTATTCTCTTCACCTAATTCTAAAATTTTTCTATTATTTTTTTCAGGTCTTAATATTTTGCATTTAGATTTGTCTATTATTTTATCTAAAAAATTATAAACTATTCTTTCATATTCACCAATATTTGGGTATGATACAATAATCATATATATATTCTCCCCTCTATAATATCACTAAAACTCTCCATTCTTGTTACTATTCCTGTACTTGATGTATTTTCATCAACCATTATTTCAATATATGGGATATTCCTTATTCTCTCTTTTATCATTTCATTAATTAAAGAATCGGTTGCACAAGGAAATCCTGTAATAAATATGCAAGCATCAATAAAATCTATATATTCCTCCACCCCGTTCATAACATTTATACTATTTGAAAAATATACTTGTTCAGATATATTTTTATATCTATTTACCTTATTATTTATGCATGCAAATATAATATTTACATTATTTAAAGATGAAAGTACAAGCTTTTTTATATACTTATCATTTACAATATATTCATTTCCTATTACTAAAACATTTTTTCTTTTAAAATTTATATTTTCAAATTGTTTCATATATCTATTCTTTTCAAATTTCTTTTGCTCTTGTAAAGCATAAAAAGCACCAAAAAATCTATTTTTAGGATTAATTTCTAAAGTTATACCTAAATTTATTAAAGACTTAAAATAAGTTATATTTTTTGAATAATCGACATTTACATCTATAAATTTAACATCTTTAAATATATTTGTTAAAATGTCATATAAGGCCATAGCCTTCACACAAGCTTCAATATTATTCTTTTCTTTATACACTCTAGGTACAAGTATTGCATCCAAATAGTTATTTTTATATAAATTTACCAACTCTTGCACATGTCCTAAGAAAATTTTACTTGCTATACACTCTTCACTTGTTGCAATCTCTACCCCATCTTCTATAGTCTTTAAAGTAGTATCACTACTTATTACAGTATCTATATTATTATAATTTAAAAACTTACTATACATTGGTATTTTATCTCGAATAAAAAGTGCATTAGGTATTCCAATTTTCATATTATCACCTATATTTATTTTGGGTAAAATTACCAAACTTATACATTTTTTATTTTATATTTTTAATATATTTGTAATTCACAAATATTGTATTATATAGTTTTAAATATACAAAAAAGACACAGCAATTTTAAACTGTGTCTTTCGTCCTAAACAACATTCATAATATACTTTCTCCTTATCTCTACCAGTTAGCCTTGTGTACAATGGTCTCGTATCTTAACGCTCGTATTTCCACCTCATTTTTCATTACTTGACATTCAATGTCTAGTCTTTGATTAGGTTCAATAATAAATATGTCATATTTTTTACAAGTCATAGTCGGACCTATATGCCGATTAGTCTTAAGATCTACTATCTCTGTCTTAACTCTTCTTTTGCCAAATTTATTTACAAAGACAATTTTAAAATCTTGCTGACTAAAAAGTGGACTTTTACTCTTAAAATTACGAGATATTACCTCCTTAATGAGCTCTGCCCGAGGCATGTCACGTTCACAAATAACATCCTTAATGCTAAAAAGAAAGTTTTTCTGTAATATGGTGCATGAATTCTCACCAACATCAATAAAGTAATAGTTTAATTTAAGCATTTTGCTCCCTCCTTTAAATTATTAACCGGATTCCTACGTTTAACATTGTCTATATTATATCATCATCTATGTTTGTGTTAATTATAATTATGTGAATATTGTGTGAAAAATAAGTGATAAAATTTGATTTAATTACTATTTTTACCATTTTTTAGATATTTATTTGTAGAACACATATATTATATATTATACCGATTTAAATATTATTTACTTTAAAAAAAATAGAATAAAAAAAAGGAGCTTTCGCCCCTTTTACTTTGCAAGTTCTATTGCTCTTGTTTCACGAACAACATTTACTTTTATTTGTCCAGGATATATCATCTCATTTTCAATTTGATTTGCTATATCATGTGCCATTACTACAATAGCATCATCATCTACTTGATCTGGTTTTACAATTATTCTTACTTCTCTACCAGCCTGAATTGCATAAGATTTTTCTACTCCTTTATATGAGTTACAAATTTCTTCTAATTTTTGTAATCTCTTAATATATGTACTAACAGTTTCTCTTCTTGCTCCAGGACGTGATGCAGATATTGTATCAGCAATTTGAACAAGAACAGCCTCTAAAGACTTAGGATCAACATCTCCATGATGTGCTTCTACTGCCCAAATAACTTCATCTTTCTCTTTATACTTTTTAAGAAGTTCTACACCAAGTGTAACATGTGTTCCTTCTACATCCTGATCAAAAGATTTACCAATATCATGTAAAAGTCCTGCTCTTTTGGCAATATCTACATTAAGTCCCAATTCTTCTGCAAGCAAACCACATAAATTTGAAACTTCTATTGAATGATTTAAAACATTTTGTCCATAACTTGTTCTAAATTTTAATTTACCAAGAAGTTTTATCAAATCTGGATGTAAATTTAGTACTCCTGTTTCATATAAAGCTCTTTCTCCTTCTTCTTTGATAGTGTTTTCTACTTCAACTTTAGCTTTCTCTATCATCTCTTCAATCTTTCCTGGATGAATTCTTCCATCTGCAATAAGTCTTTCAATAGCAATTCTTGCTACCTCTCTTCTTATTGGATCAAAGCTTGATAGCACGATTACATCTGGTGTATCGTCGATTATTAAATCAATTCCAGTTAAAGTCTCTATAGTTTTTATATTTCTACCCTCTCTACCGATTATTCTTCCTTTTAAATCATCATTTGGTAAAGATACTGTTGTAACTGTAGCTTCTGATGTATGGTCTGTTGCATATCTTTGAATTGTACTAACAATTAGCTCTTTTGCCTTTTTGTCTACTTCCTCTTTAGCATTTTCTTCTTCTTTTCTTATGTATTCTGCCATCTCTTTTGTCATATCATTTTTTAATTCATTCATGATAGCTTCTTTTGCTTCTTCAACACTCATTTTAGCAATTTTACCTAAAGCTTCTATTTCTCTTTGCTTAGAATTTTCTAATTCTTTTTCTTTTTTATTTAGTTCTTCATTTCTTTTAGTAATACTATTTTCTTTTTCTTCAATTAGTGCTGCTCTTTTATCTACCAAATCTTGTCTTTGATTTATTCTGTTTTCAAGATCTTGCATTTCTTTTTTTCTAATTTTGGCTTCTGTTTCAAGCTCATCTTTTCTTCTCATCATTTCATCTTTAGCTTGTAAAACAGCTTCTTTTTTTATTCTTTCAGCATCTAATTTACTGTCATTAATAATTTTTTCAGCTTGTTCTTCTGCTGAGCCTATTGAAGCTTCTGCAATACTCTTTCTGTATTTCATTCCAACAAAAAAGAAAATCACAGATCCTATAATAAAACTCACAGAACCTACTATTCCTATTAGCATTTAACTATCCTCCTTTATATTTATTTGTCAATGTACATTTTAAATTCAGTTTATATGTAATAAAAAATTATTAATTATATCTACTGATTATTCCCCTTAGAAATATATTATGTAATTTTAAAAGCATAAAATTTTACAAATATACATCCATTTAGATTATACATTAAATTTAAAAATATAGCAAGAGTTTCATATAATAAATTATTTAAAAAATGTGTCAAAAAATAAAAAAACCAGTAAAAATTTACTGATTTTATATATTTTTCATCTTTTCTATATATTTTTCCACCCCTAATTCACTAAAATCTGCAATATAGCTTACTATATACAAGTTTTCCATACAATTAAAATCTTTTTCATCCGTTATAGTAAAAGATAAAACTGGTTTTTTAGTAAGTTCATGTGCCATTTTAACAAGCTTTAACTGTATTTTATCTGTTAATTTTATTATTCTATATCTTCCCTTATATATAGAATTTTCAATTTTATCTAAAAGTTTATCTCGTTTTCTTTTTATTTTTAAACTTTCCTCTTTTGATATAAAAAATCTTGTTACTTTATGCCATTTTTCATCCTCATGATTTTCCATATTTATAACATCTGTTCTTGCAATAAAACATATCAAAGATATTATTCTTTCATATGCAAAAGCTACTCTTTTTGGAGCTTTAAACGAATCTAGTATAGTTTTACCTCTACATATAAGTTGTCCTGTTAATACATCTTTTAAATGATTTCTCATAGACAACATGAAAAAAGGATTAAAAGATTGAAGCATTATTTCACCATTTATTGCATATTTATTTAAAATATTGGCTAAATTGTCTCTATATTTAGAATAAAATATATGTGCCTCTTTGGCATCAACAATTATACTTACTTTTGAATTGTTATATTCTAATACATCTTCAAGTTTTGCTGGCGCTTTATCTTTTAATAACTCAACTAGTTCATTATAATTATGCTTATTTACTTTTATTTTTATGCCTTCACTTTCTATTACATTATCATGAGCTAATACTGGAATATTGTCTAGTGTGTTCCTTATATCACACTCAAATGGAATACCATTATCTATTGCAATTTTACATGATAAAAAACTATTAGGTTCTATATTTTGTCTTAGCTTATATGAATATCCATATATTCCTTTATGTGCTATTAGTTTTCCGTCTAAAATGGTAAAATTTCTTTTTAATCTTTTTATTACCATATTTAGTCCCCTCCTTACATTTAAAATTTTAAATGAATATCATATTTTACATTTGTAAAAATATATCTCTTTTAGAAAACATTTGTAATTATACCATTTTTGTAACATAATGTCAAAAAAGCATAAAAAAAGAGCAACATGCTCTTTTTTAATTAAACCTGTAGAGTACTAACATATAGCATATTAATTTGACTTAAGATCTCATCTAATTGTTCATCTTTTATTATACCGTATTCCCTTAAACCATATTCTAATTTTTGTGTTAATAAGACTCTCTTTAGCTTTTCTATTTCATAAACTATAAAATATTTCAAATCCACATAACTTTTTTTGTCTAATTTATTACTAGAATCTGGTAATAACTCATAATAGTAATTTAATCCCTTGTTACTTTTTTTACTACTTAATTTTAATAAATAAGAATATTTATCATCTATTTTATATATTAAATATGGTCTACCCGCAAATTTACAATCTATAGTTTTATCTGGAAAATGCATAAACCTTAAATTTACTAGTTTTTTGATAATTATATCATCCATATTATCGCCTCTTTCTAAATTATTTTTAAAATTAAAAAATTTAATGTATAAAAATTATATCAAAATTTTGCGATTATGTCAACTTATATAGCTATAAAAAATATGGAGCTAATCTCCATATTCTATTCTACTACTCTATTTACTACCTTATTATATATCATTTTTGCATATAAAATTGGAATATAAAACAACATTAATCCTGCTAAAATTACTAATGCAAATAAATATATCCAATTAAATCCATTCAACATAAAATATCCACTTAATAATACAATTAAAATTCCTGTTACTAAACCAGTAAAAGCATTAAGTTTATTTGCTGTTCTCCATACATCTTCTCTTTCTCTTGTTTCTTTTATATTAAGACCTATTTTTGATCCAAATTTGTTGATTGGAAATATACTATAAATGGCTACAACAATTATTCCAATTAATGCCATAAAAACATACCATATAGGTATTTCTACCTTTACTAAATTAGTATTTGTAAAGCTATATCCTATATATATTAATAACCAATTAACATATATTAGTATTCCATCAACTAAAGTAAAAATAAAATCTTCTATTCGCTTTCCATTTGTTACTACTTTATCCATAGTCTTTAGTCTATATATAACTTGAAATACACTTATTAATAATACAATTATTGGTATGATTATTAGTAATTGTTTTGAACACATTTTATCTATAACATTTTGTGAAAATATATTTATTGGTACATTATTAGAAAGTCTTAATATAACAAGAATAGATAAAATTAAATTCAATACTCCTATTAAAAGTATAGTAAAATTCTTTTTATTTTTTGTTTTCATATATTCCCCTCCTATTTTTTTAAGCATCTAATATAATTTGAAACCTCATTAAGTGAACTTACATTTAAATAATATATTACATTTTTACCGTTTTTCTTACATTTTACCAGTCCAGACTCTTTTAAAACAGATAAATGATGACTAAGTGAGGGCTTTGTAATATCGAAATACTCATATATTTGACCTGCACTTAGTGGCCCCTTTTTTAATATAATCAAAATCTCTCTTCTTGTATAATCTGATAAGGCTTCCCAAACATTTCTCATTTTAAACATCCTTTCATATTAATTAGATGATATTATCTACAATAAAAGTATATATTATTTATAAACATTTGTAAAGAGAAAAAAGATTAGATGAATCTAATCTTTTAGCTAATTCCCATATTATTAGTCATATTATTACTAGTATTGCTTTGGTTTAATTGAGTTACATCTTCTCCATTACTATTGACTTCAAGTTTTAAGATATCATTTTTACTATCTTCTAAATATTTATCTGCTTCCATAGTTGGATTATTAAAATATTGAACTTGTTCTATCTCATTATCTGCCTTATTTTCTGAAGATACTACAAAATCCACAATTTGTTCATTAAAAAATTGCTTATCCATTTGATATATATTATATTCTACTGTTATTTCATAAGTTTTATTTTCAGTTTCTTTTACCGATGGTATTACTTGTACTAAATATCTATTTGAAGGATTTGAAAAAGCAGTATTTCTTGCTCTATTTATTGCATCCTTATACAAAAAGTCTATTGCTTCTTTTACTCCATCTGAATAATTTGTATTAACTAATGTATCATATGTATCAACAAACATATTATCTTCTACCAAACCGTATAAATCTGTTTCAATAAATTTTTTAGTAGTAAATACATATGGTGTTGCATTATATGTTTTTTCAAACATTTTAGTATTACTGCTATATCTTTTATATATTGCTACAACATCTTTATTTTCATATAAATTAATCTTATCTACAGTTCCATCTTCTAAAGGAATATATACAAATTTAGGTGATACACTAAATTCAAAATTTTCACTATTATATGCACTTAACATTTTTTCACTCATTATATTAGTAATATCAGCTGTATTTATAAAAATATCTTTAATATCTATTTTTGTAAAATCGTTTAAATTAATATTTATACCCTTATATTCATATTTAGTATTTCCATTAGTATCACAAATTTCTCTACAATACAAAGTAGACAATACATTATTAAAAATATATACATCTGTATAATTATAAATATGATCATATAATATATTAGAATTTTGTACATTTTCATTTGTATATAATTCTTTTGCTGTTTCCATTAATAAATTGTTTATTTTTTCTTCTAATTGATTATCTTTTAGGCCATCTATTTTTTGGTAAGATACTTCTATTTTATTTCCTTCCAAATTTCTAGAATAATCATAAAAAAAACCAGTTTGCTCTATAATAGTCTTTTCTACACTATAATTTAGACCTTCATATGTATCACTAGTACTTGAAATTAAAGCAGTTTCATCTTCTAAATTTAATTCTTCTTTATTTTGATTATTTGAATTTAATACACTATATACTACAACACATAATACAACCACTATAATACATATTATTCCAATTATTATTTTCTTGCTTATTTTCTTTTTCTCTTTTTTATTTATATCATCATTTTCGTCTAAGACTACCTCTTCTCCTGCAACTACACTCTTTTTATTTTGCATATTATTTTCTACCGATTTTATATCTACTTCTTTTGTATGTTCATTATCATTATCTAAATTATACATCCACTACCTCCCTGACTACTATTACTATATTATCATTTAATTAAAAAATATTCAATATATTTAAAAATTTTAACAAAACTATTGCTTTTTTATGTAAATAATGATATAATAATAATCCTAGCTTAAAATATTTTATGCGTTCAAAATTTTGGAGGCACATAACTCTAAAATAAATTTATTAAAAAGGAGGAATTTTATAATGTACGAAAAAAGTAAAAAAGTAGAAGAAAAAATTCAAAGAAGGAGTCCTAAATATTGTTTTCAAAAAAATGAAAAAATCACTTACAAGGTAGGAAAAGAAATTGAAAGTATATTCAATATTCCAAGATATAGTGATGTATTTTTATTTATTAAAAATATGGAAAACAATATTAGAGAAAAAATACCATTTAATATTGAGCTTAACTATATTACAGTAGAAGCATTAAAATTATACAAAAATGATTATGGAGATTTTTCTAATTTAGAAAAATCCTTAGGAAGTAACTTTTTCTATTTACTAAATGATATTTCACTTTATAATGTAGCAAAAGTTCAAAGAATAGTTGATGATTATTTAAATGACGCAACCATTGAAAGACTAAATAAATTTTATAATACTAACAAAGATATTGTTATGTATGCATTTGAAAAAAATTGTTCTAGCTTATATATTTTTGATATTATAGACAAAAATAAAACATATAAATTACTAGAAAATCTATATAATGAAATCAAATACAACAAATATAATAACCGCTTTATAAGAAACGTTGCCGCAAAATTGATACTAGACTTTGAAAGCAAGAAAAAAAATATAACTAGTGAAAAAGGAATGGAAGAATTATATTATCATATTGAAATGATAAATAAATATTTTATTTCAATAAATTTCAATAGTCTTAAAGACGTTGATATTTCTGTAGATAATATATTTGATCATATAAGTCTAAGAAGTCTATCTTCTTAGACTTCTCACTTTTTACTTGACATAAAATTATGAAAATGATATAATATTTCTACATTATATTTTTGCATACCTAAAATAATTATGGAAGGAATGATGAAAATGGAAAAAAGACTATTTCACTTTTCGTACGGAGGCATAAAACCATTTGGAAAATATTTACCAGCTAATAAAAAATTAGTTGCTAATTTTAAATTTGGAGATGTCTATGGAATTTCTATTATAAAAGGAGTATACTTTAATAAGTTTCCAAGAATTTTGAATTTATACATAAAAAATCATAGTCCAAATGATATAATAGTACGTATTGAGAAAAAATTATATTCAGACATAAAAACTTTACATGAAACAATTTATGGTAATAGTATAAAAAAAGTAACAGTTAATATCACTGAAAAAGACATAAAAGAATTAACGATAGCGGTATTTAAAGAAGAGCAACAAACTGATGATACTGTTATTATTTCTTTAAGTGATATAAAAATACAACAAAGGTAGCAAATATTGCTACCTTTTATTTATATTATTTTTCTTTATTTTGTCTTTTTCTTCTTACTATTACAATTACTATTCCTGCTACACATACTACTGCTATTACTACTATTGCTACTACTGCTATATCTCCTGTCTCTGGGGCTTTCTCATTTGTTATTCTTACTTTCATCTCTTCTGCATTTATCTCTATTTCATGTGCCTCTGTATCTATTATGTACTCTTCTGGTGCTTCTATTTCTCTATATGTATATTTTCCATATGGTACATTCTCAAATACATATATTCCATTTTCATCTGTTACTCCCTCTACTACATAATCTGTTTCTAAGCTCTTTAATTCAAATTTACAGTTTGGTATTGGTGTTGAATCTGCAAAATCTAATTTCTCAAATGTTACTCTTGAATCCTTTCTTGTATTCTCTACTACTTGCTTCTCTACTGCCCAATTTCCTTCTTCATCAAAATGTGCTGTAAATTCAAACTCTTCTTCATTTAATTCGTATATCTCTGGCGCTTTTACTTCTTTATATGTGTATTTCTTTCCTTCTTCAAATAAATCTACTGGTATATATCCTGTTCCTTCTTCATCTGTTGTTGATCTTAATATTACTTCTCCTTCTTCATTTCTTATCTCAAATTCACAGTTTGGTATCTTTTCTCCTGTAAATATGTCTATTTTCTCCATATATCCTGATTTTACTGGATACTCATTTAATACTCTATATACCATTTGCTCTTTATTTTCTCTTGTTAGATCTACACTTATTACATTCTCTGCTATCTCATATTTTTCTGGGGCTTTTATCTCTTTTATATAATATCTTCCTAATGGTATATTATCTAGTCTTATCATTCCCTTCTCTGTTGTTACCATTTGCGCTTCTTTATATTCTTCTTCCCCTTCTTCTCTTATGTATAATGGTTTTGTACACTCTTCATCTATGTATATTCCATATACTGCTCCTGGTATTCCTTTTATTTCCTCTTCTTCCATATACTCTTCTACTTCTTCTGGTGTCATTGCTCTTATTGTATTTAAGAAGTCTTCTACTTTTTTATCTAACTCTACTACGTTTATTTCACTTCCTGTTAGTATTATATCTTCTAATAATGTTGTTGTTGATATCTTTATTAATGTTAATGATGCTTCTTCATAATCATTTACCATTCCTTCTAGCTCATATGTTATGAATTCTCTTTCATTTCCTTCATATCTTACTTCTACTTCTCTTGTCTCTTCATTTATTGTATATGGATATGATGTCTCTAATTCTCTTACATAATAGCTTCCTTCTGGTAAATCTATTGTACTTGTTACATCTTCATTTCCTTCTACTTCTATTATATCTAATAAACTATCTGCTTCTATTACTTCTTTTCCATCTACTGTTTGTAATCTATCTTTTGTATATACTCCAAATACTGCTCTTTGTTCTAATTCTTGTCCATTTGCAAAGTTTATATCTTCAAATTCTTTTCTTAAACTTATTAATAATTTTTGTCTTACATCATTTAACTCTTTTGTTGTTGTTTCTACTCTTACTAGCTCATCTTTACTTTCTAATACTACATTTTCTATTTCCTCATCTATTAAGTATCCTTCTGGCGCTTCTATTTCTTCTATTCTATATTCTCCTGGATATAGCTCCTTACTTGTTGCTATTCCTTCTGATTTTGTTGTTATTGTATCTACTTTTTCTCCTTCTTCTACATATGTTACTCTTCCATCTGGTGATACTATATCTTTTGCTGCATATATTTCATATGTTACTCCTTCTAGTCCTCTTAACTCCCAGATTGGTGTATATTTACTTCCATATTCTGTTTGTTCTTGACTTATATTTGTAAACATTTCTCCTGTCTTTACTATCTCTAGTTTTGACATTAATGGTTCATCTTCCATATCTACTATATAATATAAATCTAATTGATTTGCTGGCTTATTCTCTTCTATCTCCATTGCTGCTTTATCTATTCTTACATGTTTTCCGCCTTCTCCTATTACTCCTACTTTACTTTCATCTTCTGGTATTCTCCATTCTTCATGTAAGTAATATCCCTCTGGTGCTTTTGTCTCATATATTATATAATCTCCTGCTTTTATCTTTTGTGGTGTTATGAAGCTTCCTTCTTCATTTGTCTTGTATGTTGTTATTTTCTTATCTTCTGTTGTATCATATAACTCTAACCATTTATCTTCTTGACAATCCCATATCTTAAATTCTGCTCCTGCTAAGTTTACTGTTGCTCCTGTGTCTGCATCTCTTTTTTGTACTTTCAAGTAAAACTCTACTGGCTCATCTGCTTCTATTCTATATTCTTTTTGGACTTGTCTTTCTATTGTTACATCTTCTGGTTGGATAAACCAATGTGTATGCTCTCCTGCATTACTTTCTTTTATTTCTGTTAGCTCATATTCTCCATATGGTATTGTATATGGATAATATTTATCCCTTGATTCTTCTTCTACAAATTCTCCATATCCATATTTATCTATTGTTAATTCGTAATATTTCTCTGGATTTGATTTTAATGTTAATCTTAGTATTGCTCCCTCTG
>ERZ1643249.4043-NODE-4043-length-12571-cov-6.868089_pt1 | contig 12571 bp, 11 predicted proteins | sample MGYA00579263_ERZ1643249 | MGnify/ENA primary metagenome ERZ1643249 (study PRJEB29033, sample SAMEA4952264) | chicken gut metagenome | biome: Broiler Chicken; feature: Gastrointestinal Tract; material: Caecum | place: Ireland | collected 2018 | study: Broiler...
ACTCGTTCTGCATGATGCCGAGGAAGTTGACCATCTGGTTGCACAGCGTCGCGAGGTGCTTGGCGGGGGCGGAGGTAATCTTGCCCGAAATGCCGCCGAGTCCCTCCTGGATGAGCTGCTTCAAAGACCAGCCCGCGCAGTAGCCGGTCAGCATGGAGAGATCGTGGATATGGATCTCCGCGTTGCGGTGCGCGTTCGCCACTTCTTCGTCGTAGATCTCCGAAAGCCAGTAGTTTGCGGTGATGGCTCCGCTGTTGGAGAGGATGAGTCCGCCCACCGAATAGGTCACGGTCGAATTCTCCTTCACGCGCCAGTCGGTCGCCTTCACATAGCTGTTCACGAGCGCCTTATAGTCGAGCATGGTCGAGTTCATGTTGCGGATCTTTTCGCGCTGCTTGCGGTAGAGAATGTAGCACTTCGCCACGTCCGCATACCCCGCCTCGGAGAGCACCGATTCCACGCTGTCCTGAATGTCCTCCACGGCGATCTTGCCGTCCTTGATCTTCGGCTCGAAGTCCGCCGTCACTTTCAGCGCGAGCATATCGATGATGCTCGGGTGGTACTGCTTCTGCACCGCGTCGAACGCCTTCGTGATGGCTACGGCGATCTTTTTGATGTCGAATTCCGCGATCTGTCCGTCGCGCTTGATGACCTGATACATACTCCTCTCCTTTTCCGCCCTTATCGGTCTGTTTTGCCGAATCCTCGGGGTCGCTTATTTTTCGGTAGGGTTTTATTATAGCACCTGTATTTGCGTTTGTCAATATCTTGGGGCAATTATTTTTCGTGAAACACAATATCTTGTATGTTCCACAATTATCGACATTTTTCGCGGAATCGTTCGGCAGGAATGGCTGCGGCGTTTTTTCCGTTCGCTTGCAACGCGTTCCGTTTTGTGGTACAATAAAATATAAGGAGAAAAAGGTATGTCTGAAAAAAAGAGCAAAAAGGGGCGCATCGCCCTGTGCATCGTCGGGGCGGTCGTGCTCGCCCTCGGCATTTTTCTGATCGTGTGGTACTGCGGCGCAACCTACCCGCAGTTCTATGCGCTCGCGCGGCAGGAGTTCGCCATTCCGGGGCTTTCCGAAGGCGTCTGCCCGCAGGGGCTCACCGCCCTGCCCGAAAACGAGGAAGGGTATACCTTTGCGATGAGCGGGTATATGTCCGAAGGCGCTTCGCGCGTGTATCTTATCGACGAGGAAAACGGGCAAAACGGTAAGTTTATAACCTTGTCGAAAGGCGGAAAGGCGGACGAATCGCATTTCGGCGGTGTTGCCTGTTCGGATAGCTTTTTATATGTGGCGTGCGGGGACGAAATCGCGCGCCTGCCCTTGGAAAAGGTTTTTGCAACGGAAAACGGCGGCGCCGTCGAGGCGGATTATTTCCCCGCGGGGCTGAACGTCGCGTTCTGTCAATACAGCGATACCGAAAATATTCTGTACGTCGGCGAGTTTTACCGCCCCGGCAATTACGAAACGCCCGCAAGCCATCACATGGAAACGGCGGACGGTTCGATGAATTACGGCGTCGTATATGCCTACGCGGTGGATGCGTCGGGTGCGCCCGCGGACGAGCCGAGCTATGCGGTTTCCGTGCGCGAGCAGGTGCAGGGCATCGCGGTGTACGAGGGCGGCATCGCGCTCTCCTGCTCCTACGGTCTGCCCGATTCGACGATCTGGGTGTACGAAAATATTTTGGGCGGGGAAACGGACAAAACGCTCGACGTCGACGGCACGGGCGTGCCGCTGTACATGCTCGATTCGTCCAACCTCAAAACGACGATAACCGCTCCCTGCATGAGCGAGGAGATCGCCGTAAAAGACGGGCGGCTGTATATTTTATTCGAGTCGCTGAGCAACAAATATAAACTGTTCACGCGCACGCGCATGTCGCACGTTCAGTCGGTCGCGCTCGAAGATCTGAATGCCGCATGAAGGATTTTGCCGCAAGCCGGCATCGGCGGCGAAAGGGGAGGGAGCGGAATTGTATTCCGCTCCCTCCCTCAATTTTTAAAGCTCCTTGCGCCCGAGCAGATAATCGAGCGAAACGTCGAACAGGTCGGCGATCGCCACAAAGTTTTTCAGCGTCGGCAGCGCCACGCCCCGCTCGTACGCCTGGTACGATTGGTAGGCGATGCCCAGCTTCTGCGCAACGTCCTGCTGTGTGCAGCCGCTGGACTGCCGTAATCCCCGCAAAATTTTCGGAAATTCTCCGAATTCATTCATACTGCAGCCTCCATTGGTTGACATTATACAGTTTATAGCTGTATAATATAAAAAAATACAGTTTATAACTGTATCATGATTATGGGGGCATTCGCAATGAAAAAATTCCGGGAGGGGTATTATCTGCGGTATGACGGGGCGCTCGTATATGCCCTTGCCAGGATAAAAAACGAGGATACGGGCGAGTGGCTTATCCTCTGCAAAAGGGGAACGCCGAAAAGAGAGGTTTGCTTTGCCGTCGGGGAGGGGGTTTTCCGCGGTTCGGCTGAAACCGGGGGCGGGAATGTTCCGCGGTACCGCCGTTGCAGCAAAAGCCATGCCGTTTCTGAAGCGGAGGCGCAGTCTGTCTACGAAAAAAGCGGCGCGTATCCGCCCGAGGAGGCAATCCGCGCGGCGGCGCCCGCACCCGCCGCGGAGGAAGCGGCGGCGCGCGCCAAGGCGATAAGCGAATCGTATCTGCGCGACCTGCGGGTGTTCAGGCAGGGCGTTTCCGCGGCGGGAACCGCAGAGTACGAGAGGGCAAAGGAAAACGTGTTGTTTTTGCAGCGATGCCTTTCGGGAGAGCTGAAGGAATATGCCGCCTATTTCCGTGAACGGTTCATCGAGGGCGTCAGCATACGCAATTATGCGAAATTCCACGGCATAAACCGCGGCTCGGCGGCGTATCTGCAAAAAAAGTTTTTCGGCGCGTTGGCGCACTGCATTGCTGCCAAAGACAGATAGGCGCCCGTGCGGTTCGGAATAAAACAATGCGCGCTGCCCGCCTCCCTTTGGAGGAGGGGCTTCTTTTTTCTGCGATTTTGCGGCGGAAATTGACAAAGCGGCGGCTGTATGTTACAATAAAACGGAATAAAGGTTCTGCGGCGCGGCTGACACCCGTGCCGCTTTCCGCAATGCGCAGCCGGCTGTGCCGCGCTGCCGTGTTCTGCGGCAAAGAGGGGATGCCATGGATTTTTCGCCGGAAAAATATCAAACGCTGAAAAACGGGGCGCGGCTGGTTTCCTTCCGCGCGCCGCAGCTGAATACGGTCGCCTTTTCCGTCGTCCTGCCCTTCGTGCCCGAGGCGACGCCCGGGGTGTACCACCTCGTCGAACACATGTTTTTCGAGCGGGCGGGCGAGCGCCGCGCGCCCGAAATCAACGCCGAAATGACCTCGCGCGGCTCCGAAATCAACGGCTACACCGCCGTCAATTATATGTGCTTCAGCTTCTGCTGCCGCAGGGAGGTGTTTCTGCCCCAGCTTCGGCTCCTGCACTCCATGCTCACCCAAACGGACTACGAGCGGGAGGATTTTGAGAGGGTTCTCCCCGTCATCCGCAACGAGATCTTCGAAAACGCCTTCTACGACGGCCGCGCGGGGGATATTCTGCGCGAACTGTGGTTCGATTCCCGCTACATCAATTCCATCCTCGGCAGCTGGCACGTGTTGGAGGGGCTGGACATCGCCGAGGTGAACGAGGTGCGCGCAAAACTTTTGTCCAAGGAGATGTGCCTGTTTCTGGCGGGGGCCTATTCGGAGGAGGACGAGCGCGCCGTCGAACAGACCTTCGGCGAGATACCCCTCTGCCCTCTCGAGCGCACGCCCGCGCGCGAGGAGGAAAAGGAGACGCGCGAATACAACAAGTGCGGCAGGGGCAGGGAATTGCAGGTGCTCGTCACCTACCACGTCGAGCGGGCGGGCAAGGAACTCAAACTCGCGGCGCACTGGCTGCGCAGCGGACTGTTCGACGGGCTGGACGCCGCCTTCTTCCGCTTTTTCGACGAAAAGGGGTTCCAGTTTTATTCGGTGGACGGCAACTACGCCGTGCGCGGCGACGAGCTCGTCTTTTCCTACCTCATGCACATCGAAAAGAAGGACAAAAAGGCGATCGAATACCTCATCGACGAGTTCGAGGAGGAAGCGGAAAAGACGGATTTTCTCGCCCTCGTCAGGCCGTATTTATACGACAACCTCGTGTTTTTGTTCGACAGCCCCGAGCGGCTGTGCGCGCACTACGTCGACGCGTGGGCGGATCTGTCCGCGCCGCTCACCCTGCGCGAGGAGGCGGAGATCGGCGCAAAGTTCACCAACGAGGCGCTCGCCAGGTGCTGGCGCAAAATTTACACCTCCCTGCGCCGCATCTTCTTTATCGGCAGATAGGGGCGGCGCGGTATACTGTATAGGAGGAAGACGATGTTTGCCGATATTGAAAGAACAAAGCAATTTTATCAGACGTTCGAACCGTGCGGTTGTGAAGAATGCAGAAGATTTATCAGACAATTTTCCTCTCAATATGCGGAGACGGCGAATTATCTCCGTTCGCTCGGCGTAGATGCGGATAAACCGTTTGAATTGATTTGTTTTGACGGGGAATATATTTGTATGTATGCGGTCGTCGGCGAAGCTGAAAGAGGTTTTTCAAAGAAAATCGGAGATATTACGATAACCGTAGCCGAGCATCACCCCGCAACGGGTATAAAAGAGAAACATTTTGTTTTGGAGTTTGGCGGAATATCCTTTTAATGCAAACGGAGCGGTCTCCGATCGAGATCGCTCCGTTTTTTTGTTTTATCGTTTTATTTTTGCGCTACGGGCGGCGCGGCCTCCCGCTTTTTCAATATCTTCGGGAATACGATTAAAAAGACGGCGGAGCTCAAAATCGCGGAAAAGATGTCCGCCGCAGGCTCTGCGTAGAACACCGCCTGCGCGCCCCAGAAGACGGGCAGTACGATGAGACAGCCGAGGAAAACGACGAGCTTGCGCGTCAGCGACAGGGTGATGGCATACTGCGGCTGCCCCAAAGCGGTCAGCCCGTCCACGAACGCGTACTGGAAGGAGAGGGGAATCACGCCGAGCATGAACACCCGAATCCCCCAAACGCTGCGCTCGGCGATCTCCGCGTTCGAGGTGAACAGCGAAACGAAGGGGCCCGCCGCGAACAGGGAAACAACGGTCATCGCCGTCGTAAACAGAAGGCACAGCCCCACGATGTACTTTTCCGCCTTTTTGATGAGCGCCGTGTTCTTCGCGCCGTAGTTGTAGCTGATGACGGGCTGCGAGCCGGTGCTGATGCCCATCATCGGCATGGTGATGAGCTGGAAAAACGCCTGCACCACCGTCGAAACGGTGATCCATAAATCGCCTTCCAATCCCCCGCGCGCCTGCAGGATCGCGTTGGATACGATGATGATGGCGCTGTCCGTCGCCATGATGAGAAAGGGGGATATGCCGAGCCTGACGATCTTCCCGATGAGCTTAAAGTCGCATTTGCCGAGGGCGATGCGTATCTTTGTGTTCTTCCACAGCAGAAAGGTAACGACGAACGCGAAGGATAAAAACTGCGAAAGGACGGTCGCCAAAGCCGCGCCCGCCACGTCCATGCGGAAAACGAAGATGAACAGCGGGTCGAGCGCGATGTTCGCCGCCGCGCCGATCACGGTGGTCAGCATGCCCATGCCCGAATACCCCTGCGCGGTGATATATTGGTTCAGCCCCGTCGCCGTGATGGAAAAAACCGCCCCCGCCGCGTAGATGAGCAGGTACTGCTTCGCGTAGGCGTAGGTCGTTTCGCTCGCGCCGAAGGTCATCAGGAGCGGGCGTTCCAGCGCGAATACGAGCGCCGTCACGATGAGTGCGAGGGCAACGAGCGAATAGAGGGCGTTGGTGAGTATCCTTTTCGAATTGTCCTCCCGTCCCTCGCCGAGCGCCATGGCAAACAGCGGCGCGCCGCCCGTGCCGATGAGGAAGGCGAAGGAGGATATGAGCGTCGTGACGGGTGCGCATACCCCCACGGCGGCGAGCGCCGTGTCGCCGATGCCCGCGATGTTGCCGACGTACATGCGGTCGACGATGGAATACAAAACATTGATAAACTGCGCGATCATCGCGGGGATCACGAGCTTCAATACGGTGGGCAGCACCCGCGGGCTGCCTAAATCGAGCGCCTTCATCCGTACTCTCTCCGAAAGCGAAATTCGTTACAATTTTGCGTGCCCGCCTATCATAGCAATTTGCGCGGAAAATGTCAATGCTTCTCCGTCCGCCGCGGCAGAAAATTTTGCGTTTTGCCGCACTTTTTATTGGATATTTGCGCCGATATGGTGTATAATAGCGAAAAATCATACGGAGAACGATATGGATAAAACGAACGCCATGCGCCTTTTAGACGCGAAAAAGATACCCTATACCCCCTTTACCTACCCGCCCGAAATCACCGACGGCATGCTCGTCGCCGAGCAGCTTGGCGAAGACGTGCGCCGCGTGTTTAAAACGCTGGTAACGGTGTCGGATAAGGGGGAACATTTCGTATTCTGCGTACCCGTGTGCGCCTCGCTCGATCTGAAGCTGGCGGCGAAGGCGGCGGGCGCCAAGTCGGTCGCCATGATCAAGCAGAAGGAACTCGAGCCGCTCACCGGCTACATCCACGGCGGCTGCTCGCCCGTGGGCATGAAAAAGCGCTTCCGCACCTTTATCGACGAAAGCGCGCAGGAATACGAGGAAATTTACGTCAGTGCGGGCAGGGTGGGGCACCAGATGCGCCTCTCGCCGCAGAGTCTGGCAACGTTTGTCGGGGCGAAGTTCGCGCCGCTAACATCGGGCGAACAGGAATAGAGAAACAGCGTTAAAAAAGGCGCACCCGCACGGGTGCGCCTTTGCGCTGTATTTTTCGATACGTTTTGCAAAAATGAGCGCCTTTCAGCAGTTTTGCATGGCAAACCGCGCCGCGCCGACCAGGCCCGCGTCGTTGCCGAGCTTGGCGACCGTTACGAGCACGGGCGCGTACTTCGTTCCGCCGTACAGCAGGCGGTTGACCTTGCGGCGCAGGGGAACGAGCAGGGTGTCCCCCTCCGCGCAAACGCCGCCGCCCAGAACGACCGCGTCGGGGCGGAAGATGTTCGCCAGGTTCGCAATGCCCTCCGCGAGGTAGGTTATGTAGTTTTTGACGACTTTTTCCGCCGTCTTGTCGCCCGCGCGCATGCCGTCGAACGCCGTTTTGCCGTTCACGTCCTCCGGGTTCGGGCAGATCTCCCAAAGTTTCGACGTTTTATCCTTCGCCATGGCGTTCCGCGTCTGGCGGATAAGTGCCGTCGCGGAGGCGTACGCCTCGAAGCACCCCTTGCGCCCGCAGGTGCATTTTTCGCCGCCCATGCGGATGACCATATGCCCGATCTCTGCTCCCGCCGAGCGGTTCCCTTCGAACAGAACGTTGTCGAGGATGATGCCGCCGCCCACGCCCGTGCCGAGGGTGATGAACACGCTGCTCGGGTAGCTTTTCGCCGCACCGGCAAAGCTCTCGCCCAGCGCCGCCGCGTTCGCGTCGTTGGTCGCAAATACGGGGATGCCGAGATGTTTTTTCAGCTCTGCCCCGAGCGGCACCTTTTCCCAGCGGATGTTGTTGCTGTACACGATGATGCCGTTTTTGCTGTCGATGGTGCCGGGCGAACCAACGCCCGCCGCCTTCACGTCGGCAGGGGAAATGCCCGCTTTCTTCGCGAGATCCAAAACAAGTTGCGCCATATCCGCGGCGATCTCCGCGTACGGCCGCTCCTTGCCCGTCGGTATCTTATCCTTGACGAGGATGTTGCCTTCCTCGTCCACGATGCCGCCCTTTACGAACGTGCCGCCCAAGTCGATGCCCGCATAGTAGTTCATTTTCCTGCCCTCCGTTTATTTATTCTCCGGCTCGTCCGCCAGGATGATTTTTGCTTTGCCTGCAAAGGCAAACGCCTCTCCGCAGGGAATAAAAAAGCTGTCGCCCGCTTTGAACGGCTCGCCGTCCGCCGTCCCTTCGCCCGAAAGCACGCTCGCCGCCGTAAAGGAATGCGCGTTCTTCGCGGCATAGGTTCCGTCCAGGCACAGCTCGCGGCAGCGGAAATATTCGCATTCGGTCAGGTGCCGCACCGTGCCGCCCCCGACCGGCTCGGGCGCGCCGCTGCCCGTTTCGTCCTTAAACTTTTTGAAGTTGATTACGTCCATCGCCTTTTCGACGTGCAGGGGGCGCAGCTTGCCGTCCGCGCCGCGGCGGTTATAGTCGTACACGCGGTAGGTCACGTTGCTGCTCTGCTGAATTTCGCAGATCACGCACCCCGCGCCGATGGCGTGTACCGTGCCCGCCTTGATGAGGAAGCAGTCTCCCGCCTTCACGGGGATAAAGTTCAGGCACTCTTCCACGCTCCCGTCCTTTACCTTGGAAAGGAACGCCGCCTTGTCCACGTCCTCTTTGAACCCGCAGTAGATGCCCGCGCCCTCGTCGGCACCGACGATGTACCACATCTCCGTCTTGCCGTTGTCCCCCTCCACGCGGCGGGCGTACTCGTCATTCGGGTGCACCTGTACGGAGAGGTTCTGCGCCGCGTCGATGAACTTGACGAGGATGGGGAAGGCGCTCTTCTCCGCATCGACCGCCGCGGGATTTTCCGCGATGTACGCGGCGAGCGTTTTGCCGTCGGGGCAGAGGCTGGGGCCGTCGGGGTGCACCGAAACTTCCCAGCTTTCGCTGATCTTTTTGCCGCCGTTGTCGCGGCCGAACATGTCCTTGAGTTTATATCCGCCCCAAATATAGTCTTTGAGCGCGGGGGTAAGACGAAACATAACAGCTCCTCCCCGTTTTTCCGTAAAAAAACTGCGTATGCTGAAATTATACCACACAATCGCGCAATATGCAATAAAATCGAGGTTTTTGCCCCGCCGAAAAAATCGCGCGATTTCTTCTCCCGCAAAAACTTGCTTTTTTGCGCGGTATTGGGTACAATAATGGGGAATATTCCCGTCCAATGTTCTTGGCAATGGCAGAAAGAGATGAATAAAGTTTATAAAAAAGAGATCGCGCTCGGAATCCGACCCTTCGTTTACGCGCTGCTGGGTACGCTTGTCGGCGTCGCCGTCGGCGCGGCGGGCGGGCTGTTCGGCGCGGGCATCGATTTTTTCAGCGGCTTCGGAATGCGGCATTTCGAACTGTATGTCTGGTTTTTGCCCGCTGTCGGAGTTCTGACCGCTTTTATGCTCCGTAAATGGGGCGACCCGAATACGGGCATGCGCGCCGTGTTCGAAGCCAGCCGCGGCGAACGCGACCGCTTCGAGCTGCGCAGCGCCGTCTTTCAGTATGCGGGCGCATGGACGGCGCACCTCTTCTGCGCGAGTGTGGGCAGGGAGGGCGCGGGCATCCAGATCGGCGCCGCCATCGGCTGCAACATCGGGCGGCGCATCCCCATCAGAAATGCGGATAAAATTCTGCTCGTTGCGGGCATGGCGGCGGGATTTTCCGCTCTGTTCGGCACGCCCGCCGCGGCGCTGTTCTTCGCGCTCGAAGTCACCGTCGTGGGCGGCTTGCACCTGCGCGCGCTCATCGCCTCCGCGTTCGCATCGTACGCCTCCTATTTCGTTTCGCGGCTGTGCCTGCCGGCACACTTTTCTGCGGAATTCGTGCTTGCGGCGCCGCTCAGCCTTTCGTTGGCATGCCGCCTGTTCGCGTTCGGCGCGCTGTGCGGACTGGCGGGATTTGTGTTTTGCCTGCTGCGCAAATACATCGCCGCATTTTTTCTTGCGTCCGTTAGGAACGAGTACGTCCGCGCCTTTTTTGCCGCCGTACTGCTCGCCTGCCTGTTGTTCCTCTCGGGCGGCCGCTATTCGGGGTTGGGTACCAACCTCATCGGGTCTGCCGTTTCGGGCGGAGAAGTGTACTGGTACGACTGGATTGTAAAAATGCTCTTTACCGCCGCGTTTCTCTCCGTCGGATTTCTGGGCGGCGAAGTGACAACTCTGTTCGCGGCGGGTGCCTGCCTCGGCGCCGCGGCGGGGGAACTGCTCGGCATACCCGCGCAGGCGGCGGCGTGTTTGGGGTATGCCGCCGTGTTCGGCGCGGCGACCAATACCGTCATCGCGCCCGTCGTCCTCGGCTGCGAACTGTTCGGCGGCGCGTCTTTGCCGTATATGGCGGTCGTTTGCGTGGCGGCGTATCTTTTCAACTTCGGGAAATCCGTCTATAACCAAAAGGTTCGCGAGGATATTGCCGCAAAAATTATCCATCGTCTGTATAAAAAACGTCCGCTCGAACTGCCCAGGCGTCTATATTGAACGGATTGCCTGTTTTGCCCTGCGGGGGTCGCCGAAAAAGAGGTCGCCATGCGCCTGTATCTTCCTGAAAACTGCAAAAACAAGCGCGTCTGCGTCGCCCTGTCGGGCGGCGGCGATTCGGTCGCCCTTCTGCACGCGCTCAAAGAGAAGGCGGGGGAGTGGAACATGCCGCTTTCGGCGGTCAACGTCGAGCACGGCATCCGCGGCGAAAGTTCGCTCGCCGATACCGAATTCGTCAAAAAACTGTGCTGTAAAGAAAATATCCCGCTTACCTGCTATTCGGAGGACGTGCCCCGCCTCGCCGAAGAGTGGGGCATGGGCGCGGAGGCGGCGGCGCGCGCCGTCCGCTACCGCATTTTTCTGGATATTCTGCGGCAGGATAAGGCGGACTATATCGCCACCGCCCACCACGCGGGCGACAATGCGGAGAGCGTTCTCTTCAATTTATTCCGCGGCAGCGCGCTCACGGGCGCGGGCGGCATCCGCGGATTTGTAAACGCCCGGGAGCTCGCGGCGGCATTTTCGCCCGAAACGTGCGCCGAAGACGAAAAAGTTTTGCGCGGCAAGGGAATCATCCGCCCGTTTTTGGGCGTTCCGAAATCGGAAATCCTCGCCTATCTGCGCGAAAACAAGCTCGAATGGCGGGAGGACGAGAGCAACGCCGACCCCGCCTACACCCGCAACTTTCTGCGGCGGGAGGTGCTTGCGCCCGCGCGGGAACGCTTCCCCGCGCTCGATCAGGCGCTGTACAATTTTTCCCGCGCCGCCCGCGAGGACGACGAGTTCCTGTACACATCGGCGGAAGAATATTTTACGGCGGGCGAGGTGTGCTTCGTTTCGGAAAACGCGCCCAAGCCGCTGTTTTTGCGCGCCTGCCTGCTCGCCCTGCGGCATTTCGGCGTGGAAAAGGACTATACGTTTGAAAATCTGAACGACGTATATGCGCTTCTGCACAGCGAAAACGGCAAGGCGGTCGATCTGCCGCAGGGTATCGTCGCCCGCCGCGAGTACGGAAAAATCGCGCTGTATAAGCCCGAAAAAAAGGCGGAAACGGCGGAAACGCCCTTCGGCGAGGGGATCTTCGATTTCGGTTTCTGCAATGTGCAGATTTTGAAGGGCGCGTTTTCCGTGATCGGGGAGTTCCGGACATCCCGCCGCCAGCTGGTGCTGGACGGAGACAAGCTCCCCGAAGGCTGCGTTTTGCGTACCCGAAAAGAGGGGGACGTGTTCCAAAAATTCGGCTCCGGCACGAAAAAACTGAAGGATTATTTCATCGACGAAAAGATCCCGCGGCGGGAGAGGGACAACATTCCGCTCGTTGCGTGCGGCAAAGAGGTGTTCGCCGTGTGCGGCGTGGAAATTTCCGATAAAGTCAAATTGGACGGCGGTTCGGAAAATATATTTACGATAGTATTATTTGAAAAAGGAGATTCATACAAATGCATCAGGACGTAGAGAGCATCATGTTTACCAAGGAGCAGCTCGCGGCGCGCATCGGCGAGCTTGCGGCGCAGCTCGACAAGGAGTACGCGGGCAAGACCCCGCTGATGGTGGGCATCTTGAAGGGGAGCGTCATGTTCTATGCCGACCTTCTGCGCGCCATGACGATACCCGTGGAGATGGATTTTATCGCCATTTCCTCCTACGGCTCGGGCGCAAAGTCCTCGGGCGAGGTCAAACTCATCAAAGACCTCGACCGCAAGATCGAGGGGAAGGACGTCATCATCGTCGAGGACATCATCGACTCGGGCTATACGCTTTCCTATCTGAAGCGCAACCTGTACGCGCGCAAGCCCGAATCGGTCAAGATCTGCGCCCTTCTGGATAAGTACAGCCGCCGCGTGGTGCCCATCGAGGCAGACTACAAGGGGTTCGATTGCGCCGACGAGTTCGTCGTCGGGTTCGGCTTGGACTACGCCGAGCGCTACCGCAATCTCCCGTACATAGGCGTTTTGAAGAGGAGCGTATACGAGAAATAGGTTCTCGCAAATTGTTTTAAGCTGATAAAACAATTTGCCGAGAGGAAAGGGAGAAACCTGCCGACAAGGCGGCGGTTTCTCCCTCTTTTTTGCCCTTTTAATGGCACACATAGTATTTATGGCAAAAAATTCACCCTCTTCCCCAAAGCCAAAGTATTGGCAAATAGGGTTGCGCCGCGGAAAAGTGTGATTTTCCTCGCGCGAGTAGTTATGCTCGCGTAAATCTCGGCAAGCTGTTGCCTGCGATTTACTGCGATCGGAGGGGAAACCCGAGCGGCTTTCCCCTCAGCGACGCGCCTTTCAGGGCACACCGT
>ERZ1643249.4044-NODE-4044-length-12571-cov-4.334931_pt1 | contig 12571 bp, 15 predicted proteins | sample MGYA00579263_ERZ1643249 | MGnify/ENA primary metagenome ERZ1643249 (study PRJEB29033, sample SAMEA4952264) | chicken gut metagenome | biome: Broiler Chicken; feature: Gastrointestinal Tract; material: Caecum | place: Ireland | collected 2018 | study: Broiler...
GACGTACACGTAAGATCGGTACGCTTCTTGGAAGAGGGCTTACCTTTGATCAGGCAATGGAAGAGCTGCAGGGCGTAACTTTGGAATCTATCGTCATTGCTACACGTACTGCACGTGCTGTCCGTAAACTGGCAGAGAGAGGAATTGTATCTCTGGATGACTTCCCACTGCTGATGCATGTAGATGCTATCATTAATGAAGGTGCAGAAGTAGATATTCCATGGAAGAAATTTACAACAATCGTAGAAAAATAGAATCCTGAATAAGCTTTGATAAAAACAACGGAAAGAATCCTCCTGTCGGCAGATGTCTGATGGGAGGATTTTTTCATAGGAAACTTGCAAAACAGGATTCTTTTTTGATGCCGCCTTGTTGGATGAAAAAGATTGTTTTATAATTGGAATCAAAAGAAAGTCGGCAGCAGCTGGTTGTTTGGAAGGGAGACAGAATATGGATTATCGTAAATTTAAGAATCAATATGTGATTCGTTTGGATCGAGGCGAAGAGATCGTCGAAAGTTTAAAGGAGATTGCAGGTAAAGAGAATATAAAACTGGCTTATCTGACGGGAATCGGAGCCGTTGAAAAGGTTACAGCCGGTGTGTTTGATACAAAAGAAAAAGTATTTAAAGGTCATACGTGGGAGGGAGATCTTGAGGTCGTATCCATTGGCGGAAACATTAATACGATGAATGGAGAAACCTATGTACATTTCCATATCAGTGTTGCGGATGAACGGGGAAATGTCTTTGGAGGTCATTTGCAGGAAGCGGTGATCAGCGGAACCGGCGAATTAGTCCTGACGAAAATAGATGGAGAAGTAGATCGGACATTTGATGAGGAGATCGGACTGAATCTTTTTGACTTCTAGAATATGGCTGTGAAAGATGCAGATACTATCTCTTAGAAAGTTAAGGAATAAGAAAGAGAGGCAGTATGCATGCATTCCATTTGGCAGGAAAAAATAGATTTTCCATCTTACTCGATTTTAAGAAGGGATAAAAAATGTGACGTTTTATATTTGGGGGCAACTTTACAGAATGCGGTGGAGGCTCATTTTCGTCAAGAGCAGGGAGCCGCGGTGATGCTGCTGGAAGAAAAGATCATTTCACAGATGCCGGAGCTTGGGGGAATGGGAATTCTTCGCGCGCGTGATATCGAAGAACGCAGGAATCTGCACCGGCTTCGAGATTATATTTTAGGCAGAAGGATTCCATGTGAATTGAAGATCGTTTCTGAAGACTGTTTATGGGTTCACCCAGTGAAATTATTTTTGTTTATGACAGAAGGGATCGATGTCTATGAGCAGACGGCGGTCTGTTCCGTGCAGGGGAAACGTCTGGATATCGGAAGTGCCTATGTGGATGCAGGCGAGATCGTGGAGCAAAAAGACAAAAAAGACCCGCTTTATGTCTATGTTTTCCAAGATAAAAGCTTTTATAAGATCCCAGGAGGGGATATGAAAGAGATACGCAGATATAAAGATGTTTGGCTGGTAGGAAGCCCAAGACGGGATCTGGAGGGAGCCATGTATTCCTGGGAGATTTGAAGAACTTTTTTGGGTGTGATAAGATAAGCACAACAGAAGATTTGTAAAGAGGAGGAAAGATACGATGAGTATGATCGATGTAATTCGCAAAGAAATGATGGCAGCTATGAAAAATAAGGATAAAGAAAGGAAAAATGCTCTTTCTATGCTGCTTACAGCGTTGAAGAACGCTCAGATTGACAAGAGAGAAGATCTGACAGAGGCTGAGGAAAACGGAATTATCGCAAAGGAGATCAAGCAGACAAAAGAGACAATGGATTCTTGTCCGGCAGATCGCACAGATATTATTGATGAATGCAAGGCAAGACTTGCGGTCTTGGAAGAATTTGCGCCGGAGCAGATGAGTGAAGAACAGATTAAGGCAGAGATCGATGCTGTATTATCTGAACTTGGAATTGATGCCCCGACGATGAAGGATAAAGGAAATGTTATGAAAAATTTGATGCCTAGAGTCAAAGGAAAGGCGGATGGGAAATTGGTCAATCAGCTGGTAGGGGAAAAACTTCAATGAAACATATTTTAATTGTAGTCGATATGCAGAATGATTTTATCGATGGCGCTCTTGGCACGAAAGAAGCCCAGGAGATCGTCGAGAATGTGGCAGACAAGATCCGGAATTTTGAAGGAGATATCTACGGAACCTTGGATACCCATGGGAAAGATTATTTGACGACCCAGGAAGGCAGGAATCTTCCGGTTGCCCACTGTATTTACGGAGAAGATGGCTGGGGGCTGAATGGTGAGATTCTGCAGGCTTTGGCAGAAACGCAGGCAGAAGTCCATGATTTTTGTAAAAAAGGAGCCTTTGGTTCCAGGGAATTAGGCGATTTGTTGGCAGCTGAATGCGGTACAGAGGAATGTACAATCGAGATGGTTGGTGTATGCACAGATATCTGTGTGATTTCCAATGCGATGATCCTGAAATCTGTATTGCCGGAAGCAAGGATTACAGTAGATGGAGCATGTTGTGCAGGGGTGACTCCGGAAAGCCATAATAATGCGTTGGAAGCAATGAAGATGTGCCAGATTGAGGTACGGTCATAAAAGTTTGATAGAAAGAGGAGTTTGGATAATATGAAACTGATACGATTTGATGATTTGAGAGAAGGAACAGCAAATCGTTTGAGGAATTTGTATGAGGAAGCGTTTCCATCTAAGGAGAAGAAGCCATTTGAATCTATGCGGAAATTAGAGCAGGCAGGAAGAATGGAAATCTTATCTTTGATGGAAAAAGATGAGTTGATAGGGCTGAATATTAATATGCTGGCCGGAGACCTGGCGATCTTGGATTATTATGCAATTCTTCCGGAAAAACGGAGCGGTGGATACGGAAGCAAAGGAATCCAAAAGATTATAGATCGATTTCGCGGGAAAAAATTGATTCTGGAAATTGAAAAACAGGATGCGTCTGCTCCGAATGCAGAGCAGCGAGCCAGCAGAAAAAGATTTTATATGAAGAACGGATTGAAAGAAACAAACTTGTTTGTCAATGCTTATGATACTGATTTTGAACTTTTGGTGCCGGAAGGAGATCTTACGTATCAGGAATATATCAGTGTATTGTCTTCTGTCCTCGGCAAAGAAGGTTTTCAAAAGATCAAAGTAAAACCTATCACAGATAGAAAGTGAGGTAATAAAAATGGAAGAAGTTTACCAATTTCTAAAAGACGCGGAGACATATTATCTGGCGACAATGGATGGTGATCAGCCAAGAGTACGGCCTTTTGGAACGATACATATGTTTGAAGGAAAGTTGTATATTCAAACAGGAAAAGTAAAAGACGTCTCCAAACAGATCATGAAAAACGGAAAAGCTGAGATCTGCGCGATGAAAGACGGTGATTGGCTTCGAGTGGCAGCAACTTTGGTGGAGGATGACCGGGAGGAAGCAAGAGCATCTATGTTGGATGCATATCCATCTTTAAAAGAGATGTACGCGCCGGATGATGGAAATACACAGGTATTTTATTTAAAAGATGCAAAGGCAACGTTTTCATCTTTTACCAAAGAACCGAAGACCGTAGAGTTTTAGATAATTGAAAAATTTGAATTCAAAAAAAGACGAGAGACAAAAGATCATTAAGATCTAAAGTCCTTGTCTTTTTTTATGACCGCTATTTAATTTTTTTTGCCGTCTATCGGATTTCTGGTTACGGTAATTTTAAAGTGTGAAAACATATTGGTATCCATTGCGTAGGAAAATTCAATAGGACGTCCATCTGTATTATATGTGATGGTCTTCACGAATTGAACCGCCGCATTTGGCTCTATTTTTAAAAGATGTGCATCCTCTTCGGTCACATTTACGGCTTTCAGCATTTTTTCGGCATGACCGATTTGAATGCCTTCCTTCTCAGCAAGAACTTCAAATAAAGATCGCTTGGACAGATCGAAATCTTCAAGGTTAGAAATCAGGCTTTTTGGAATATAAGTCGTAACTAACTCAGCTGGTTTTTGTTCAAGGAAGCGGAGACGCTTGATTTTATAGAAAGAGGATTCTTTTTTTCCAAAAATATCTTCCAGAATTTTATTAGCAGGAACTACTTGGAAATCCAGAATCTCAGTGGAAAAACTAAAAGATTTTTTTTGTGCTTCCTCGTTGAAGTTGAGCAAATCATTCAAATTGCGGAAGACGGGGTGAACCCCTTTAATCAAAGTTCCAATACCTCTCTGCTTTTCTACATAGTTTTCCTGGCATAATAAATCAACTGCCTGCCGTATTGTAGGGCGGCTGACATTGTATTGTTCCATCAGTTTAAATTCAGAAGGAAGATAAGTTCCTTCTTTTAGCTGTCCGGATTCAATTTTGCTGCGGATATCTTCTTTAATTTGGAAATAGAGCGGAAGGGGATTATTTGTAGATACAAAAGAAGAGTTAACATTTTTTTTCATGGGCATATCCTTTCAGTGTTTAACATTTCTTGTTTTTATAAAATGGAAAGATTTTCTATTCTTATTTTAACATGTTTTAAGTTTATATGAATCAATAAATTCTAAAAGGTCAAAATGTTGCAATATTGCAAAAAACCAACAAAAATACACAAAATCATTAAAAATCACCAAAAAAATAAGAGGTTTTCAGAAAAATCCAGTCATTTTTTTGGAGAATATTCCATCTTGCATTCATTATGCTCCGATGATATCATTATGTCAAGACGTAAGGACGTCTATACAAAAAACATTTGAATAAATGATACATCAAAAGCAAAGGAGGAAGAAATGGGCAAAGAATGGACGGATTTAAATGGAAAAGTTGTAATCGTAACCGGAGGAAGTATGGGAATCGGGTCACATATTACTGAGACGCTGTTAAAAAATCATGCACAAGTTGTTGTTGCCGACATGGCAGAGAAAGAGTCCAAAAGAGATGAGAATTTGATGTTTGTAAAATGTGATGTTACGAAAAAAGAAGATGTAGAATCCATGGTAGAGCAGACATTGAAAAAATTCGGCAGAATTGATGGCCTGGTGAATAACGCGGGGGTCAATAGACCGCGTCTGCTTGTGGATTATTATCATCATGATCCGGATCATGAAAATAGTATTGAGGATTTTGATTTTATGATGGATGTTAATGTAAAGGGTGTCATGCTTTGTGCACAGGCAGCTGCAAGAGTTATGATCCGGCAAAACAGCGGTGTCATCTTAAATGTTAGTTCGGAAGCAGGAATGGAGGGATCAAAAGGGCAGAATATCTATTCTGCAACAAAAGGGGCGGTGAATTCTTTTACTTTGTCTTGGGCAAAAGAGTTGGGAGCATATAATATCAGAGTCGTTGCGGTAGCCCCTGGAATCAATGAACCTACGCCGATGGGCAATCCGGAACATGTTGCAGAACTGGCTTATACAAGAGGACAAGAAGCCGGAAATATTTCTTCTGACTACCAGAAGGTTATTCCTTTGGGAAGAGTCGGGAAGCTGGATGAGATTGCAGATCTGATCCTTTATCTTTTGTCGGATCATGCTTCCTATATTACGGGAACAATCATGAATATTACCGGAGGGAAATCAAGAGGTTAGGCTAACAGACAGGGGGGACAAAAAGTGAGCGAAAAGAAGAAACCGTGGATTATATTAATGACTCATGGAAATTTTGGACAGGAAGTAAAAAGGAGCGCAGAAATGATAGCAGGAGAATTGGAAAATGTCTATTGTCTTTCCTTGATGGAGGGGATGGATCCACGAAATTTTATGGAGGATTTGAAAACTTTATTAGAGAAAGCTCCGGATGATACGCTTATTTTGTCTGATTTATTTGGTGGCACGCCTTCTAATACATCGGCAGCGATTGCCTTGCAGAAGAGATATACGGTGTTGTCAGGATTAAATTTGCCGATGCTGATTGAAGCGGAAATGCAAAGAGGAATCCTAGAAGGAGAAGAGTTGGCACAGGATCTTATGCAGGCGGCAAAAGATGGAGTAAAAAATATAAGAAACATGATAAAAAAGAGAAAGGAGTCTTAAATGCAAGGAGTAAAATTGGTTCGTATTGATTTTCGTTTGATTCATGGACAGGTCATAACAAAGTGGAGCAATAAGATTGCTGCGACTCGTATTGTGGTGGTCAATGATGAATTAGCGGAAGATGAATTTATGGCAGATATCTATGTTATGGCAGCGCCGCCGGGAATTACGGTAGATGTGATATCGTTAGATGCATTTTATGATAATGCGAGATCGGGAGAATATGAGAATGGAAATATCCTGGTATTGTTCCGGGGAATCCAAGACGCAAAGGCAGCAGTTAAGCGGGGAATGAAATTCGAACAAATACAAATCGGAGGACTTGGAAGCGGAGATGGAAAGACTTCAGTAGTAAAAGGGATTTCTATTGATCAAAAAGACGCCAAAGATTTGTCATTTATAGAAAATACAGGGGCAAAAGTGACGTTTCAGGTAACGCCGGAAGAAAAAAAATTATCTTTAGAGAATGCGATAAAGAAAGTGAGAGGATAGATATGTTAGGAGTAAGTATTTTTACAGGAATTTACTACTGGATCATGAAAACAGATGTGGGCTATGCTTTCACCCATGCTATGAGACAACCATTGTTTTCTGCGTTGTTTATTGGCTTGATTATGGGAGATGTGAAACAAGCGATTATCATTGGAGCTGCGGTTCAGATCCTATATATTGGCTTGGTTGCCGCAGGTTCTAACCTGCCGGCGGACGATTGCCTGGCAGGTTTGATCGCTGTTCCAATTGCATTGAGCGCAGGAATGACAACACAGCAGGCAATTACGTTAGCGGTTCCGGTCGGAGTATTAGGAGTCTTCTTAGACCAGTTAAGGAAGACAGTGAATGTTGTATTCATCCATATGGGAGACAAATATGCGGAAGAGGGAGATGCGAAAGGGATTATCCTCTGCAATCTGGTGTTTCCCACAATTTTAAGCTTTTTTATGAGGTTTCCGGTACCATTCTTAGCCAATATGTATGGAGCAGGAGCGGTGCAGAACTTTATGAACTCAATACCGGATTGGCTGACACAGGGATTTACTGTGGCCGGTGGTTTGCTGCCGGCGCTCGGATTTGCTCTTACGTTGTTTGTCATAGGAAAGAGAGAATTAATGCCATTATTTTTCATTGGCTATTTCCTTGTAATCATAAGCGGTATTACGGTATTTGAAGCAGCGATTTTTGGTGTATGCGTTATTTTGCTAATTATGGCGTTTACAGATAAGAAAGTGGAGGAGGCATAGATTTATGGCAGAAGAGAAGAATCTAATTACGGAAAAAGATGTGAAAAAAAGCTGGCTAAGATATTATTTTTTCGCGGAGACAGGGATTTCTTATGAACGTTTGCAGGCTCTGGGATTTTGTATGGCGCTGATACCGATTTTTAAAAAATTATATAAGAAAAAAGAAGACTTTGCAGCGGCTTTAAAACGTCATATGGTATTTTATAATACGGAAGCCGTATTTGGATCCGTGATCAACGGAATTACGATTGCAATGGAAGAGCAAAAAGCAAAAGGAGCCCCAATTGAGGATGAAACAATTACCAGTGTGAAATCAGGTCTTATGGGTCCTATGGCTGGGATTGGAGATTCTCTGGACTGGGCAACATTAAAACCTATTATTTTTGCATTAGGAGCTACCTTGTCTGCGCAGGGGAATCCAATTGGGTGTTTTGTGCTTTTTCTTTTACCAATCATACAGATCGTGATCGGAACAAATCTGGCGGCTTTGGGTTACCGAAAGGGACGATCTTCTGTTAGAGGTATCCTGGGATCGGGAAAGATCAAACAATTACTGACAGCAGCCAGCGCGCTTGGAATTTATATGATGGGAGCATTATCTTCCACCTATGTATCCTTGTCTACGCCATTGGAATTTTCATTTGGAGAAGGAAATGAGCCTTATGTTATTCAAAATATTTTAGATGGGATTGTTCCGGGCTTACTGCCTTTATTAGCTGTATTAGGCGTTTATTGGTGGCTGAGCAAGAAAAATCAAAACATGGTCATTATCATGTTGATGATTGTTGCCATTTCGCTGGCAGGTGCATTTTTTGGAATTTTTTAATTTGATAGAAGATCTTTAAAAAGAAAGGGCCTTTGAAACGGATGAAAAACAATGGATCTGTTTCAAGGGCGTCCTTTCGCTATTTTGACATCTTTTCGTGTTCTTTTTTTAAATCTTTATATAGTTTATAAGAATGCCATTCTTGATTGTGTGGTGTGACAATGGCCTTTAAAGGAATACCTGGAATTCTTCGTTTGTGAAACCCACGGATGACCTGATCGATCTCGCAGCTGGTTAGTCCGGCCATAATCATCATTTCATCTTCAAAATAACAGTCGTCCGATGCGAGATCAGAGGGTTTGTACCCTTCTATGTCCAATAGATATCCGATTGGATGTGCAAAATCATCTGGCGGAATATTTTTGATTCGAAGCTTTAAAGGCATAAGAACTCGTCGGATCTCCATGGCTCTTTTTCGGTCGTTGATGTTATATAATAAAATTTGTTTTTTCATGATTGTCTCTCCTCTCTGCTTTGTTCAGGGTTTTATTGTAACACAAACAGCCGGTATCTGAAATATTTAAAAACGAGGAGTATGATGGTGTTGTTCTGTATATTGTGTGGTAAATTCTTTGGATGGCATAGGTTTGCTGTATAGATATCCTTGTCCGTAATCGCCTCCCATGATTTGGACCATCTCAGCTTGTTCCGGTGTTTCGATTCCCTCTGTGACAGTGGAAAGTTCCAGGCGTTTGGCCAGCTGAAGAATATGTTCCATAATGATGCGGGAGCGGGGATTTTCAGAAGCTTTCCGTAGGAATTCCCGATCCAGTTTTAATTCATTGATCGGAAGATTTCCAAGCAGTGTCAAGGAAGAGTACCCGGTTCCGAAATCGTCCATGGAGATGCGGATGCCTAACGTTTTTAATTCATGAATCAATTCGCTGAGGGTATCAGCGCCGTATAAAGCAGCATCCTCCAAGATTTCCAGCGTGATCAAGCCGGGAGAAATCCGGTATTCCCGCAGGAGTTTTTGGAGACTATTTACATATCCGGCTTGAAAAATCGTGGTTTTCGATTGATTGACGGAGATGGGAAGCACTTGTTTCCCATCATCGATCCATTGTCTTAAAAGGCGGCAGGCTTGACGGATCATATATCGATCTAATTGGGCGCAAAAACCATTTCGCTCAAAAAGAGGGATGAAGTCATTGGGAAAGAGCATTCTGCCTTTCGAAGGTTTCCAGCGAACGAGAGCTTCCGCTCCGGCTGTGCTCTGAGTCTTTAAATCGATCTTGGGCTGTAAAAACATCTGAAACTCATGATCTTTTAATGCTCGGTGCATTCGGCTTTCCACGTAATATTCCAGCTCTTCTTTTTTATGAAGTTCGGCGTCATAGACCCAGGCTTGGTTTGGCGCAAGGTCTCTGGCGCTTGCCAATGCAAAATGAGAAGAGGTCATAAGTTTATGAGCGCGGAGGTCATTTCCGGATATTTTTTCACTGCACATTACGATCCCGGCATAAAATAAAATTTGATAGCGGCTGTCATCAGAGATAACGAATTGGCTGCTGATGTGGTTCATCATATTTTCCATTCGTTGTTTTGCTTTTTGCGGTTGGGATTCTTCTAAAAATATATAAAAAAGATCAGCATGATTCCGGCAGCAAAATTCCGTCTTGCTTAAAAGATTTTGGATACTTTTTTTCGTATCCTGAAGCAGCTGGTCTGCAAATTCTTTGCCGAAAATTTCATTAATGAATTTAAATTGCCGGACATTCATAACGGCCAGGCATCCTGAAATGCGAAGAGAAAGTGTCTGATCTAGTTTATGAGAAAAAAGGCGGACATCGTCCGCCTGGTGAATATTATGGGATGGGTGTATGTCGATCCTATGTTGTTCGTTCATTGAGGGCAGATTCTCCTTTTATAGTGTCACGACGGTTACGCCTAAATCTCCCTCGCCGTATTCTCCGTCTCGATAGCCGGAAATACGATGTTGTTTTTTCAGCGTTTTGAAATACGTATGAAGACCTTTTCGCAGAGCGCCGGTGCCTTTGCCGTGAACTACGGTAATCTGGCTTAGATTGGCAAGACAGGCGTCATCGATATATTTATCCATCTGTGCAATGGCTTCATCTACGGTCATTCCCATGACGTTGATTTCCGGTTTGATCACAGCAGATTTACCAATTGATGTGCGTGTTCTGCTGCGATTTTCGCTGCGCTGATTTTCTTTCTTTATTTCCTTGGCAGTCTTTGTGATTTCCAAATCTCGGATATTGACCAGTGAGCGCATCATACCCATCTGCACATAAAGGTCACCTTTTGCATTTGGCAGGGTTTGGACGGTACCGTTCAAAGAAAGACTGGATACATATACTTCATCTCCTACATGGAAATCACCGGCATCATGATGCTTTCCGGAACGTTTTTTCTTCTTCTGTGTCATCTGGTTTTCCAGCTTGTTCATGCGGCTGCGAAGATCGCTGCGCATATGCTCCATCTTCTTGTTTGTATCTTTATTTGTTTGCTTTTTCAGCTGATTATATTCACGTATCGTCTGATCTGCCACTTCTTTTGCCTCAGAAATGATACGGTGCGCTTCCTCTCTGGCATTTCGCAGAGTTTTTTCCCGTTTTTCTTTGATATTATCCTGTCGTGTTTTTAAGTTTTGCCGCAGAGATTCGATTTCTTTACGGTAGGCAAGGATTTCTTCTTGTTCCTGTTCGATCGTCTGCTTGCTTTTTTCCAGGTCTGCAAGAATCGTTTCAAAATCTTTTACGGACTCATCGATCTGACTGGAAGCGTTCTCGATAATATGTTCGTCTAGTCCCAGTTTTCTAGAGATGGCAAATGCATTGCTTTTTCCCGGAATCCCGATCATCAGGCGGTAGGTTGGAGATAAAGTATCTACGTCAAATTCACAGGATGCATTTTCAATATCATCGGTTGAGAGGGCAAACATTTTCAGCTCACTGTAATGGGTTGTCGCCATCGTTTTTATGCTGCGGTCATGAAGATCTGAGAGGATTGAGATTGCCAGTGCGGCTCCTTCAATCGGATCGGTTCCTCCGCATAACTCATCCAGGAGTACAAGAGAATCCTGATGTGCCTGTTGGATGATGGATACGATATTGGTCATATGGGAGGAAAAAGTACTCAAATTCTGTTCAATGCTCTGTTCATCTCCGATATCAGCAAAGACTTCTCGGAAAATACCGAGACAAGAACCCTGAAATGCCGGAATATGAAGTCCTGACTGACCCATCAGTGTCAAAAGACCTGCGGTCTTTAAAGAAACAGTCTTACCACCGGTGTTCGGGCCGGTGACGATCAGCATAGAAAAATCCTGTCCAAGAGAAACATTAATCGGAACGACTTTTTTCTGATCCAAGAGCGGGTGACGACCCTGCTTTATATTGATGACTCCATCCTTGCGAAAAATTGGACGGGATGCGTCTAAATCTTTTGCGTATTTGGCCTTTGCAAATATAAAATCCAGCTGAACCAGAATTTCCTGGTTTCTTGTAAGATCTTCAGATGCGAAAGAAGCCTGTTCACTTAACAGAGATAAAATATGTTCGATCTCTGTTTGTTCCCTGCCTTCTAATTCTTTTAGCTCGTTATTAAGAGCAACCACAGACATTGGCTCAATAAATAGGGTATTGCCGGATGCAGATTGATCGTGGATCATACCTTGGAAAGAATTACGGTATTCTTGTTTGACCGGAATGCAGTAACGGCCGTTTCGCATGGTAACAATGGCATCCTGCAGCTTGTCTTGGTTGGAGGCTGCGCTAACCAGGGAAGTCAGTTGGCTGTGGATCTTTTGGTTCGTCTGTTTCATAGAACGGCGGATGCTTTTTAAAGCAGAAGAAGCATCATCGCTGATCTCTTCCTCGGAAATGATACATCGCCGGATCTCTCGGAGAAGATCGCTAAGAGGCATAAGAGCTTCGAATAATTCATCCAGAGAATCAGGTTCTGTTTCGATATCATCTCTATGTCCGTAGGCGGCTGTGTTTTTAACAGCTTCCAGCTGCTTGGCGATATTTAAAAGTTCACCGGCTCCTAAAGCTCCTTTCATATGCAGACGGGCAATGGAAGGTTTTAAGTCTGTCACCCCGGAAAAAGAAATGCTGCCTCGCTGAAAAATTCTGGTGAGGGCGTCCTGAGTGTGATCCTGGGCATTCAAGATATCTATCTCATCTGTCATAGGGGATAAATTGCGGCACAAGATTTTTCCCATCTCTGTTGTCGCGTAGTTTGTCAAAATATTGATAATTTTGTCAAATTCTAGGGTTTGAAAAACTTTTTGATTCATAATCCATGTTCCTTTTTCATAATATGATGTTGGAGTCAAAAGGTATTTTGACCCCTTTATTGAAATTAAAAAAAATACATATTATAATGTAAACGTAATTACTAATAAAAGTGTAACATATATTATTTTTTGTGTAAATGCAGGCAAAAGCGGAAGTCGATTTCTGATTCCAAAAGGGATGGATTTACAAGAAATTAACATAAGAGGCACCTATATTTTACATAGGAA
>ERZ1643249.4045-NODE-4045-length-12570-cov-39.134638_pt1 | contig 12570 bp, 10 predicted proteins | sample MGYA00579263_ERZ1643249 | MGnify/ENA primary metagenome ERZ1643249 (study PRJEB29033, sample SAMEA4952264) | chicken gut metagenome | biome: Broiler Chicken; feature: Gastrointestinal Tract; material: Caecum | place: Ireland | collected 2018 | study: Broiler...
TTCTGTTTGACACGAATCATATTATAATAATCAACATAAAAAATGTCAAGTATTTGGTTTAAAATTTATTTTATTCTTTCTAAAACATTGTAATTCCGTGACTGACAGAACTTCAAGTGCCGCCAAACCCTAGTATGCTTCTCCGATCACACTGCCATCGTAAGCATTGATCACATAAGAAAGCTCCTGCAGGGGATTTCCCCCAAGACTTTCCTGGACAGTAAAAATCCACGCCGGAACCAGCCATGCATGTTTTGGCTCCTGATAGGCTGTAGTATAAGTATACTGCAGCTTCGCGTTTATCACATCATATTCCAGTATAGTAGTATCGTTGGCAGACTGCCCTTGTCCGGAATACCAATAAAAAATCTGATCTGTCAGCTTTGCCTGTATTTTTTCAAAGGGCAGAAGCTTTGTATTTTCCGTCACTGTACGGACTTCCTCCGCCATCCCATCCCATTTAAAATACTTAACTCCTTCCTCTGTTATCAGAATGGAGATCGTTTCTATCTGGAACGGCGGCATATAGCTGTCTACCGTTTCTTCCGCAGCCATGCCTTCGGAAACTGAGGTAATCCCCTCTACGCTTCTTGAAAAAGAATACAGGTATCCCGGCAGTCCCTTATCCAGATCCCCCTGCCACAAGGCGTCACTGCCAAGACCCAGACCATCGCTTTCCGAACATGCGCCCTTCGGGAACCACACGGTGCGGTCAGAGTCTACAATACCCATGCCGTCAATACCAAGATCCTCTAAAACTTGTTCTGCCTGTTCTTTTCCCTCTTCTTCTGTGAGGGTAATCTCATCCATACACTTTCGGTACGCGTCCGCCAGTTCATGGAATTTTTCTGCATAACCGTTTGTATCCATGCCGAAGCTGCTGTAATACTCACTCTGCATTTCCTCAGTTTCTATTGTTTCTTCCTCTATAAAATCAGAGCCCTCCATCCAGAGAAAACTGCTGTCATTATCAATTTCCTGATTATACCGCTCTGCTTCTATATGTGCCGTTCTGCCCTCTCCCACATCTGCGGCAAAATAATCCTCTGTATCTGTACTTTCCGGTTCAGCGCTTAACCAGCTCCGCGCCGCCTCCACGCCGGGATCCTCTGATTTTTTATAAAATCCTATCTCCGCCTTTTCCGGGGCAGGCGTCTCTTCCGGCGCAAGCTCCATCCCCTCACGGGTTGCTTTTTGAATGCCTGCAATCGATGTGGAATACGCTGATTGCAGATAGCTTCCTTCCTTATTGGAGATCCTGTCTAATACTGTTTGATACACATCCTTTGTCACCATCTGCGGCGTATATAATTCCTCACCATTCGTAAAATAATCGATCAATCCCTTCAATTCTTCCTGCGTCAGCTCATGACTTTTCATCTCTATGACCGGAAGATTGCCAATGCTTTGTTCTCCCAGTTTAAGATCCGCCTGGATGATCACACGGTCGTTGCTTTTCTTTTCTTCAAACTCCCAATGCGCCGGAACATCCGTCTCCCTCGTTTCTCCTTCTTTGAGGGGTTCGCAGACAACCGCCTCGCTGATCCCGTCCGCTTTGCTGACAACCGCGCTCTCCTCGGGCGTTTCCTGACAGCCGGAAAGCGTTATACATAATGCACCTGCCATTATTGCCAAAATATATTTTTTCATTTCTCCTCCACATATCATATAAAATCGCACTTGTCATTTAATCTGTGTCAGGACGCCTGCATCCATCTCACAGATCGTATCACAGAGCCATTCAATCTCCAGCATGTTATGTGCTGCGACAAGGATCGTCTTCCCCCGCTCCTTTAATCCCTTCAAAAGCTCGCAGACCTCTTCTGCCCCCTGCTTGTCCAGACCATTAAAAGGCTCGTCCAATATCAAAAGCTCCGGATCTTCCATGATCGCCTGCGCGATGCCAAGACGTTCACGCATTCCAAGAGAATACTGTCCCACTTTCTTTTTAGACAGAGGATCAAGCCCCAGAGCCTGCATCGCCGCCCTCACATCGTCATCGGAAATACGGTGCTTCAGAGACGCCAGCCTCTTTAAATTCGCAAAACCGCTGAGATCCAGAAGAAAACCGGGATTTTCAATGATAATTCCTACGGAGTCCGGAAAGTCCAGTTCCTTCCCGATCTGCTTCCCCCCTACGAGGACTGTGCCGCTCTCAGGTTGTAAAAATCCGCAGATGCATTTGAACATTACGGTTTTTCCAGAGCCGTTAAAGCCCATAATCCCATGGATCTTCCCTTTTTCAAAATCATGGGTAATGTTCTTTAATACTTTTTCTTTTTGAAAGGATTTTGTCAGTCCCTTCAGCCTGATCGCATATTCCATTTTGCCCTCCATTTATTCGTTCGTCTGCGTAAAAGAGAAATTATAACCCCTGATCCGGACGGCTGACAAGATGATCAGCGCCGTGATCAATACTACAAATATGGACATGCTCACCCCGATCCCCGGCAGGTAATCATAGCCAAAGCTGTGCATGGGAAAGGTGGCATGGTTCAGCGGAGACAGCCAGCCGCAGAGCACATTCGCCCGGTATGCCTGACTTTCTGTAAAATGAAACAGCTTCCGGAAAATATCCGGATTCAACAGAAGTCCATACAGACTGACAGCAAAAGCCCCAATCACTCCTGCCATGTTTCCGGCAGTCAGATTTAAAAACAGCATGAAAACCGCCATAAAAAGAGTATACAAAAGGACAAGTCCAAATACGATTGCTGCGCATGCATAAGGAGTTGAGCTTTCCATTGTTTTTATGGAAACAGGAACGGTTATGCTCTCCCCGCCGCCATAGCCCAGCATTGCCGCTGTTTCGCTCCACACATTTCCCGTAAAGGAAAAGGGAGCTCCCATAATCCCAAGCATCACTGCCAAAAAGATATTATAGATTACAGTCGCCAGGATCACATAGATAATCTGACCTGCAAGCCACACCTTCCGTTTTGTGCGTACAAGCCAATACGGAGTTGCCTGACTGATAAACGGCATGTCCGCAAAGAGCAGGATCAAAAGCAGGGAGGACAGCATAACAGAGGACGCGTCCCCATATGTCCAGATAAACGGCTCAAATACCTGAAGGATTGTCTCATATTTTATCGCACGGGAAATAATCTGATCCGACAGCATCAGACATAATACAGCCGCCAGAATGAAGGTCATCCAGATCCTCGGACTTTTTTTCCATCCGTAAAAATTCTGGCCTGCAATACGAAAAGCCTGTTTAATATCACGCATACCGCAACCTTCTTTCTATTGCGCACATAAAGATCAGCGCTGTCAAAAAAGTTCCAACCGCTAATACAGCGATGCAGAAGATATCATTGTAGTAAATAGACGCCGCCCAATAGCGGGGGCTCAGAAAGAATGCTTTTTGATAGTAACGCTCCTGAAATACGGTCAGGACATAATAGAGAATAAAAGGAACAGCATAGGACATATAGCGGTTTTTTGTTATGACAGCCGCCAGACCGCCAACCAGCGCCCAAAAAGCGCCGTTTAAAAACAGCCTCAGAAAACTTACCGCCGTTCTGCCCGCAAGCATTGCCATATCATAGTTCCCGTCGATCAAAACGGGGTACTGTCCGAACCTAAATATACAGATCACAAGAAGGAACACCATAGCAAGTAAGGCTGTCAGGCCGCCGGAAACCAGAAGTCCCACTGCCTTTCCCATGAGATACTGCTTTCTCCCTGAACGGATATAGCTGAACAGGAAGAACCGGCTGTGCAGTTCAGCCTCCGTGTTCTCTCCGCCTGCAAAAGCAACGGCAATAGGAACGAACAGAAGCATATTAACACTGTTCATACAATAGGTGTATGCCACAAACCATCCCGGCCCCTCCGCAGAACCGCCGGCATCTATGATCTTCTGCAGCATCTCATGCTCAGATATCAGGGCAGCCGTAACGATCAGCAGGATCCCCAAAATAAAACGGGCGCTTCGGATATTATTTTTTATGTCCGCTGCCAACACATGCTTCATGCGCTTCCCCCCCATACATCGAACAACAGTCATAAACTTTGTTTTTTGATTCTTATATATAAATGGAATCTTTTTTCTTACCACTATCAAGAATTATAAATTGTAATTTAAGTTTACCCCCCCCCTCCCCTATGCAAAAATGTCAATTATATTTGCTTGAAAATTAGCAAAAATCCATTTTAACTGAAGTGGAAAGCTCAAACTTCACAGAACTCTTACCCGCATTTGTTGATTATAATCTTTTCTTAACTGCTAAAAAAAGATACCCTTAATTTATTCGTAGTTAAATCCTTCTACGTCTTGGTAATACTCATCACTGTTCGTATATGTCTTGTCTTTTATCACTTCTCCATAATAAGGTTCTGGTTGGTTGTTAGCATCTTCATCTGATGCGCTTTCATCATCCCCATCTCCCTGATAATCTTCTTCGTCAGTAGTGTAATTATTGGAAGCATAATCATCTACATCTTGATAGTAATCATCACTGTTCGTATATGTCTTATCCTTTATCACTTCTCCATAATAAGGTTCTGGTTGGTTGTTAGAATCTTCAGCGGATGTGCTTTCATCATCCCCATTTTCCTGATATTCTTCATCGGCAGAAACAGAATTATCGGGATCATAATTATCCCCTTCATATGAAGAATCCATATCATAATCATAAGAGTTGTTCTCGTCATAATCCTCATCTGAAGATGTTTCTGACAATGATGTAGATGGAATATATTCTTTGACTTCTTTTTCACTTTGCTCTGAAAGACTTGTATATTTGAGCTTGAAAGTACTATCCTCTTTTTCTATCAAAAATGATTTGTCTTTCATATCTTCACTATCTATATTACAAAATTCATATACTGAGTTATCTTTTGTCAGGATTTTTAAATCAGTTTGGTGTGTATCTGAATTTTCTGACATTAACTTAAGATTGTAATATATTTGAACCTGTTCCGTATCATGTACGAAGGCTTCCGAAGGTACGAGATTTTTTCCCCAGTCTTTTTCGTCAGAGCACTTTATATAGATCCCTTTTACATCTGCCCCCAGTTTATTAGTAAAATATACAGACTCCGCTTCTGCTGATTTTATACCAATTATTCTCTTTACAGCCGGAGTGGTACTGATTGTAGTAGGGACCGTTTGATCCGCTGCATAAACAGCCGCGGGGCAGAACATCGCCGCTGCCATCATTACTGCCAATACTTTCTTTTTCACCGCTTGTCCTCCTGTTTGAATTATAAATTATAATTCAAGTTTACCCCCCCCCATGCGAAAATGTCAATCATTCTTTTTTTGCAGGATCAACGAATAAAAATTTGCGAAACGCCAGCCCCTTATGACCTGGACACGTTTACTTTCTCGGACATATGAGATATGATATAAGTAGATATAAAGATAATGTCCGGCGTGGATGCTATTCAGGCGCTTGCAGATGAAACATGCTACGGAAAGGAACGGTAAAATACGGAGTCGAATGTGGCTAATATCATCACCTGCGACAGGGATATTTAGCCTAGATATGGACGCTATCAAAAACACTTTTGAAAGAAAGGGAATATAATGTTTTTGCATCTATAAACATTATACAGGAAAATTTTATGGCATCTTCAATTTTAGTGTTTTATATAATCTATCTTTTTTCTTTACCAATTTTCCCCCAAATACCTTTAATTAATTCTAACTCTTTTATTCTCGAATATTTATTGCTTGCATGGCTTTTCCTTTTATTTTTTATATGGAAAAGATTTTTTTCTAATTCGTCAATACAGAAATTTGGAAACATATCGCTTTCCTTTAAATCTGGTTTAATTTGTATTATTTATGGCGTCATGATGTTTTTTTTAACTTTTACCATGTTATTCATCTTGTTTTACCTGGTTAATCCTGCTAAATCGTCTCTTTTAGGGGATTCTACACCTCAAATATCGTTGCAAACCATTATTCATACAATTATAATCTCCTGTATAATTACTCCGATTGTAGAAGAACTCTTTTTTCGTTTCGGTATTTACAATAGCTATCGTATTAAATTTAATACTGGTGCATCGGTTATTTTATCCTCTTTAATATTTGCAGTTGCCCATTTAAGACCAGAAAAAATTATTAACGTATTTCTTTTGGGTGTATGCCTAGCCCTGATCTATACAAAATATAAAAATATTTGGGCATCGATATTACTTCACATGGCAAACAATATTTGTGCAACCTTAATTCCAATATTCGGAATTCCAATATTCGTATTTGTATTATTTAATATTATTTCTTTTGGGACAGCTTTTTATCTGATCAAATGCTATCTTTTACCTGCATGCCAAAAATATTCTAAAGAAAAAGTTCATGTATTATTTTTACAATTATATTCGGCAATAAACCTGCCTTTTATTATTTTGATTGTAAGTTGCATATTTTTAATGTATATCACACATTAACCCATGAGTATTGACTCATTTTATGATCGCTGTTTTCGGTGGCCAGTTTTCATACTCAGGGTCTTTACTCTGATCAAGAGGATGTCCATTAGCTGTTTAAACCAAACTCAGGAGGAGAACACCATGATTGAAGTTTATTATGCGGAAGATGACGAAACCATTGGCAAATCTGTAAAAGAATACTTAGAACAGCAGAATTGCAAAGTAGCTGTTTTTGATAGAATTGCCGATGTCAAGAAAGCGTTGATCGGGCATTTACCTACTATCGTCTTGCTGGACTGGAATATGCCGGACGGACAGGGGCATGAATTGTGCCTCTGGATCCGGGGAAGGTGGAAGACCCTGCCTGTTATCTATTTGACGGTCCGGGACGATTCTCATGACATTGTTGCGGGGTTCCAAAACGGGGCGGATGATTATGTGGTAAAACCCTTTGATCTTGATGTTTTATATTCCCGTATCCTGGCGCTGCTGCGGAGAGCAGAAGGCGTAACCGACACGAAACTCTTCTGTGACGACTTGATGCTGGATAAGGAGAAAACGGCTGTCTATGACGGACAGAAAGAAATCGCTGTAAGCCAGCCGGAATACCAGGTTCTCTTGATCCTGATGGAAAACAAGGGAAAAACCATCACCAGAAACCAGTTATTAGAGCAGGTCTGGGATCGTAGCGGGAACTATGTAAATGACAATACGCTGACAGTCGCAATGAAAAGGCTGCGGGAAAAGCTGAATCATCCAGCCTGCTTAAAAACAATCCGAAGCTTTGGCTACCGTATGGAGGACACAAAATGAGTGAAAAATGGAAACAAAAAATACTTCTGGTTTTTCCGTTTGCTGTTCTTGCGGCAGGCATGATCCTTTCCTCCGCTTTCTTCCTGCACACGTACCGGCAGATTGCCTTTGAACACACCTCGGCATTATGCGAAACCATATTGGTAAATTCTCCTGAAGCAGAGCCACATTTATTAGCGGCCCTGAAAGACTATCATTCACTGACGGAACAGGAACTTAAGGGCAACGATTATCTGGAAAAATACGGTTATCGGGCCGATGATTTTTGCTACGATTTTCCTCCGGATACAGTACTTTTCCCAATTCTGCTTTTCCTTCCGGCCGCCTGCCTTTTTGCAGCCGGAATCTTTCTGTCCCGCAGAAAAAATCGAAAACGGATTGATGATTTGACTGTGTATCTTGAGAAAGTCAACACCGACGCGGCCGGGACATTGATACAGACGAAGGAAGATGAATATTCCCACTTACAGGACGAAATATACAAAACTGTCACCATGCTTTATCAAACAAAAGAAAAGGCAGTTGCCGCAAAGAAAAATTTTGCAGAGAACCTGGCTAATATCGCACACCAGCTGAAAACGCCCATCACAGCGGCCTTTTTGTCGTTGCAGCTTATGGAAAAAGAAATTCCGGGGGCTTACGCAGAACAGGTCAGACAGCAGTTGAAACGATTGAATCGTCTGGAAGAAGCCCTGCTCACGCTTTCCCAAATCGATGCCGGAGCGCTGCCGCTCAAGCGGGAAAAAGTCGATCTTTATACTGTGTTAAATCTGGCGGCAGATAATCTGAACGATCTATTACGGAAAAATCATATTACTGTTGATATTCCGGAAAATGGCTGTATTGAATTTTCAGGGGATCTGGAGTGGACAATGGAAGCTCTCATCAATCTTATAAAAAATTGTATGGAACATTCCAAACCGGACGGCGTAGTCCATTGCGACTACTCAGGCAATCCTCTCTATGTAGAAATTCGGATATGGGACGACGGAGCGGGCTTTGACACAGAGGACTTGCCTCATCTTTTTGACCGTTTTTACAGAGGGCGGCGTGCAGTCCCCAATGGAATCGGTATCGGCCTGGCTCTTGCCCGTTCTATTTTTGAATTGCAGAATGGAACCATAACCGCCTGTAATCTGCAAAATGGCGGTGCCTGTTTTGAAATAAGGATATACAGTCACTGAGATGTCACTTTACTTTGTTATACTGTACGCAAGACCATTTAGTAGAGACACCCTTCGGGTGTACCTTTATGCCGTATAAAGCATGGCGAACAGCGGAAAGGAGAAAGTGACATGGAAATACTAAAATGTGAAAATGTCCGAAAGGTATATGGTTCTGGAAACAGTCAGGTCGTGGCGCTGGATCACATTGACCTGTCCGTACAAAAAGGAGAATTTGTAGCAATCGTAGGGGCATCCGGTTCGGGAAAATCTACACTGCTGCATATTTTGGGAAGCGTGGATAAGCCGACAGAAGGGAAAGTCCTGATAGAGGGGACAGAATTATCTGCCATGAACCGAACCCAGGCAGCCATTTTCCGGCGCAGGAAGGTCGGATTGGTCTATCAGTTTTATAACCTGATCCCCACCCTTACCGTCCGAAAAAATATACTCATGCCGCTCCTGTTAGACAAACGCAAACCCAATAAAGAATACTTTGAGCAGATTGTACATTCCCTGGGAATCGAAGATAAACTGGAATCACTGCCCAGCCAGCTTTCCGGCGGACAACAGCAGCGAGTTGCTATCGCCCGTTCTTTGATCTATCGCCCGGCGCTGTTGCTTGCTGATGAACCGACCGGCAACCTGGATCGGAAAAACGGAGAGGAAATTATTGACTTGCTAAAATTATCTAACCGTAACCTGGAACAGACGATTCTTTTGATTACCCATGATGAAAAGATCGCATTGGAGGCGGATCGCGTTATTACCATAGAGGACGGGAAAATTGTCGGCGATCAGAAACGGAGGTAAGAATATGTGGAAAGACTATTCGATAGGATTCATCAAAAAGAATCGGGCTTCCAGCGTATCCGTTCTGGTTGCGGCGTTTATTTCTGCTCTGTTTCTTTCTTTGCTGTGCGGTTTGTTTTATAACTTCTGGAATTATGAAATAGAATCTGTTGTTTTAGAAGAAGGAAACTGGCAGGGACGCATCAGCGGGGCGTTTGAAGAAGATAAAGTGTCCGAGATTGAGAATTTCGCCAATGTAAAAACGGCTATAATCAATGAGGATTTATCAGACGATCAAACTCTTGTAGTTGATATTTGCTTTGATAACATGAGGGCTGTGTATCAGGATATGCCTCTTATCGCCCAGCAGTTAGGTGTTCCGGAAACTTCCGTATCGTATCATGAATCACTGCTGTCAAGTTATTTCATCAACGATCCGCAGGACAGCAATCCGCCCTTATTGATGGCTTTTTATCTCTTTGTACTCCTGCTTGTGTCGGTGTCTTTGATTTTAATCATTCATAACTCGTTTGCTGTATCTATGAATGCCCGTGTCCATCAGTTTGGCATCTTTTCCAGCATTGGGGCGACGCCGGGGCAAATTCGCACCTGTCTTTTACAGGAAGCGGCGATGCTTTGCGTGATTCCTGTTTTGATCGGAAGTTTTGTCGGAATCGCTTTGACCTTCGGAGCCATCCAGGCAGTCAATATTCTCGCCGATAGTATTGTCGGCAGGCATGAAGCTGCCTTTGCCTATCATCCGCTGGTGTTTGCAGTCACGATTCTGACCTCGTTTTTGACGGTACTGATTTCTGCCTGGCTGCCAGCCAGGAAATTGAGCAAGATGACCCCACTGGAAGCTATAAAAAACACGGGAGAATTACAGCTAAAACGGAGAAAAAAATCCCGTATTCTTGCGCTTTTATTTGGAACCGAAGGGGAACTTGCCGGGAATGCGCTGAAAGCACAGAAGAAATCTCTGCGAACCGCCACGCTGTCGTTGACCCTTTCTTTTTTGGGCTTTGCCCTTATGCTGAGTTTTTTTACTCTCTCTGGAATCAGTACAAACCATACCTATTTTGAACGCTACCAGGATGCCTGGGATGTGATGGCAACGCTTGAGGACACAAAGATCGAGGACTTCTCTCATACGGATGAAATCCATGCTTTGCCTGATACAGACAGTGTGATTTATCAAAAGGCAAACGCCGTTTGTTCTATTGGGGCGGACGCTGTCAGCGAAGAAGTAAAAAGTCTGGGTGGTCTTGAAACAGTCGCCGGAAGTGATGTCAGTATGGCAGATGGGATTTATACCATTCAGGCTCCTATTGTAATCATGGACGACAGCAGCTTTGCCACGTATTGTGAGCAGATCGGCGTTTCCTCAGCGGAAAACGGGAGCGTTGTTTTGAACCGTATTTGGGACAACATAAACAGCAATTTCAGATACAAAGAATATGTTCCGTTTTTGTCAGAGAACCAGGACACGATGACTTTACAAAACCTGGAAGATGCGGCTGCAACTGTGGAGATTCCGGTTTTGGGCTTTACAAAGGAGCCGCCGGTTTTGAGAGAAGAATATGATAACTATGCTTTAGTTCAATTTGTGTCCCTTTCCACATGGAAACAAATCGAAGAGACGATTGGAAATGCTGAACCAGATACCTATATCCGCATTCTTTCAGAAAAAGAAAGAACCCTGACAGAACTGAGTATGATTGAAACCGAGCTGACGAATGTGCTGGGGCATGACATTTCTTTCGAGGTGGAAAACCGGGTTCAGGAAAAGATAGACAACGATGCTATGCTGAACGGGTACAAACTGATAATCGGGGCGCTGTGTGTGCTGCTGGCCTTCATCGGGATCGCTAACGTATTTTCCAACACGCTGGGATTTATCCGGCAAAGGAAAAGAGAATTTGCGAGATATATGTCCATTGGCATGACGCCGGAAGGTATGCGAAAAATGTTTTGGATCGAAGCCCTCGTTATAGCTGGCCGCCCCGTTCTGATCACGCTGCCGATTACGGTTGTGTTTGTGTGGCTGATGATAACGGCAAGCTACTTGAATCCAATGGAATTTTTAGCAGTGGCTCCCATTGTTCCTATCCTGCTTTTTATCGTGGCACTTTTTGGCTTTGTGGCACTGGCATATTATCTGGGCGGCAGGCAAATCATGAAGTGCGATCTGGCAGAAGCACTTCGAACTGATTATATGGGATAATTTTAATCATTTCCTCTACACATAATAGCCCCAGTCCTCAAAACAGAGAGCTGGGGCAAATTATTTACACTGTAATCTATTTTTTCTTTCCGGCAGAAGCTTTCTTTTCCGGAACTGCTGTTTTTTTCACTACTGTTTTTTTCACTGTTCTCTTTTTTGCGGCCGCCTTTTTTTCCTCCGGCGAGCAGGAAAAGACCGTCACTCCCAGGGCCGGTACTGTGATCTTAATAGAATTTTCCCTCTCGTCGCATTCCTCCGCCCTGCTTGTCTTAACTCTCGGATTAGTCATTCCTTCACCGCCGTATTCTTTGCGGTCGCTGTTAAAAATTTCTTTATATTTTCCATGGAAAGGCACGCCCACCTGGTAATTCCTGTAAGGAATCCCCGCGAAATTGAATACTGCAAGGATCGTCTCTTCCGGCTTATCTGTCTTTCTGAGAAAAGTGAGTACATTTTCCTCGTATTTCATCAACTGCACCCATTCAAAACCGTCATAGTCGTCATCCTTTTCATAAAGAGCGGGATGTGATCTGTACAGCCCATTCAGATCTCCCATAAACTTCTGCAGTTTTTCCGGCGTTTCTTTGTCCGGGGCAGTCATTTTGCATCCCGGATGAAGAGTCAGATAAGAATAAGCGGCTCTTACCTGGGCAAATTTCTGCTCTGTATTTCCCGGAAGATTTTCCATAAACTTTTCCAGGCTGCCCACGTCCCGGGTTCCAAGAGTCAGGATGTAATGTTCGCAGTATGCGTACACCATGGAAAGTGTAAGCTGATCGTGGGCGTTCTTCCTTTCCAGCGGGTCTTTTGAAAGGTAGTCGAGGAAATCCCTAGTCCATCCCTGATTCCATTTATAATCGAAACCTGGATGGTCTTCCTCCACACTGTCCGTAAGCTCCGGCCACAGCCCGTCTTCCTGGGCAATCATCAACGCGCCCGGAATCTGTTTTTTCACAACAGAATTCAGGTGTTTCAAAAACTCCAGGGCCGCCAGATTTTCGTTTGTTCCGTAAATATTAGTTTTCCACTGCCCCGGCTCTCTTCCATAATCCAGGTACAGCATAGCGTCTACATCGTCAAATCTCAAACCGTCCACATGATAAACTTCCAGCCAGTAAAACGCATTCGCAATCAGGAAATCTTTTACCATCGGACTTTCATAGTTGTAAAGCAGAGTTCCCCACATAGGAT
>ERZ1643249.4048-NODE-4048-length-12565-cov-5.504476_pt1 | contig 12565 bp, 10 predicted proteins | sample MGYA00579263_ERZ1643249 | MGnify/ENA primary metagenome ERZ1643249 (study PRJEB29033, sample SAMEA4952264) | chicken gut metagenome | biome: Broiler Chicken; feature: Gastrointestinal Tract; material: Caecum | place: Ireland | collected 2018 | study: Broiler...
CGCAGGCGGTTGACGATCAGGGTGGACAGTGCTTCGCCCTCGATGTCCTCTGCAATGATCAGCAGCTTCTTGCCGGACTTGACAACCTGCTCGAGAATCGGGAGCAGCTCCTGAATGTTGGACAGCTTCTTGTCGGTAATCAGCACAAGCGCGTCATCCAGATTTGCTTCCATCTTCTCGGTATCCGTGCACATATAAGGAGTGACGTAACCGCGATCAAACTGCATGCCCTCGACAACCTCAGAATAGGTCTCGGCGGTCTTGGATTCCTCAACAGTGATAACGCCGTCGGTAGAAACCTTCTCCATTGCCTCTGCAATCAGCTTGCCGATCTCATCGTCGCCGGAAGAAATCGCGCCGACACGAGCGATATCGTTAGTGCCGTCTACGGTCTTAGAATTCTTGGCAATTGCTTCCACCGCAGCCTTGACAGCCTTGGAGATACCGCGGCGCATTACCATCGGGTTTGCACCGGCTGCAACATTCTTCAGGCCTTCGCGGACAAACGCCTGTGCCAGAACCGTAGCGGTGGTGGTACCGTCGCCAGCGATATCATTGGTCTTGGTCGCAACTTCCTTGACCAGCTGCGCACCCATGTTCTCGTACGGGTCGTCCAGTTCGATCTCCTTGGCGATGGTCACGCCGTCGTTGGTAATCAGCGGAGCGCCATACTTCTTATCGAGCACAACATTGCGGCCCTTCGGACCAATCGTAACCTTTACCGTATCAGCGAGCTGATCAATGCCGCGCTGCAGTGCCTTGCGCGCATCCTCGCCGTAAATAAGCTGCTTTGCCATGATATATTACCTCCTGAATTACTGGTTCTTACTCAACAATTGCAAGGATATCGCTCTGACGAACGATGATATACTTCTCGCCGTCCAGCTTTACCTCAGTACCGGTGTACTTGCCGGTGATGACCTTCTGGCCCTTCTGGACTTCCATCTTGATTTCCTTGCCGTCTACCACGCCACCCGGGCCGACCTCAATAATCTCAGCAACCTGCGGCTTTTCCTGCGCAGACGCAGTCAGAATGATACCGCTGGCAGTGGTTTCCTCTGCCTCGACCATCTTGATCACAACACGATCGCAAAGGGGTTTGAGTTTCATAACGGATGCCTCCTATGAAAAATAAAAATTAACAAATCCATGGTTTAGCACTCAATGAACCAGAGTGCTAACTCGAGTATTATATTACATCAACTCTTTCCAATTGGCAAGAGGTTTTTTGGAAAATACGTCAAGAATTTTATGAATTTTTTGTGAATTCATTATTGCGAATCTTTACTGATTAGCAATTTCACGTCTCGAGTGCTTAAAATACATATGCAGCTCACATTTGATCATGCCGTTATAAAGTTTTCTGCGCTTGTCGGCCTTTCGGCCAAAGCAGCGTTCAAAAAGTGGATCCGAGCTGAGAATATATTGTTTCATGGGTGATTTTTGCATTGCAGCCCCCATTTTTTGATACAACGCCTCCGCTTCCTGCAAATCCAGCAGGCGTTCACCATACGGTGGATTTGCAATCAGCACACCGTTTTGCGTGTAGTCTCGTGCAACGGCATCCGCCTGTTCAAAAAATACCGTGTTCGCCACACCTGCTTTGCGCGCATTCTCAATCGACAGCTGTACACAGGCCGGATCAATATCGCTGCCGACAATGTCAAACCGCGCGCCGCCATCCGCCATGCCGATGGCATCCTCCCGTGCCTGACGCCAAACAGAGGCATCAAAGCAATGCCATTTTTCCGCATCAAATGCGCGCATCAGGCCAGGCGCGCGTCGCTGTGCGATCATCGCAGCCTCAATTGCAATCGTGCCGGAGCCGCAAAATGGATCGAGGAAAGACTCTCGCCCGCGCCAGCGCGCGAGCTTCACCAACGCAGCCGCCAGTGTCTCCCGCAGCGGCGCTGCATTACTGTTCGCACGATAGCCGCGCTTGTGTAACCCACTGCCCGAAGTGTCCAGATACAGCTCTGCGGTATCACGCATAATAGCAAACTGGATCTGATATTTTGCGCCGCTTTCCTCAAACCAGTTCTGATGGTAATGCGCCCCCAAACGGGATACCACGGCTTTTTTAATAATTTTCTGACAATCCGGTACCGAGTGCAGCGCGGAATTCAGGCTATGCCCTTTTACCGGGAATGCACCGTCTTTGGGAATAAATTGCTCCCACGGCAGCGCACGCACACCTTCAAACAATTGGTCAAACGTTTTGGCCTGGAAAACACCGAGCCGGATCAAAACACGTTCCGCGCAGCGCAAATTGAGATTGGCCCATGCCAGTGTATTTTCGTCTCCTTCAAAGAACACCCGACCGTTTTCGGCATGCACATCGTTCAGTTTTCTGCCAAAGCGCAATTCATCCGCCACAATGCCTTCCAGCCCGAATAACGTCGGGCAACACATGGTTAATTCCATATCATGCACTCCCCTTTCTCCTGCAAAAAGGCTCCTGCCGGAATCGCGGGCAGGAGCCGTCATATCGTGTGTTTATCTTATCTGTTTCAGCCTTGTTTGTCAAGGTGTTTACCACATGTGCAGTCTTGGTAAATATGGTTTCTCCATTCGCTTGGATAAATAGTAAAACAGCCGAATTCCCATCAGGCGCAACACAACAATATAGAGAATCCCTACACCGCCCACGGTACACACCAGCGCTGCAATGTCAGAATGACAGATCTGTGAAAACATCTGATAGAAAATGCGCGTCCAGAAAAACAATGTTGCACCGCAAAGCAACGGCACGCCGAATCGTCGAAGTGGCCGCAGTGAAAAGCCCACTTTTCGATAAAGAATCATAAAATTCAGCGCGAATGCTGCAATTCCAGTGAACAGCATAGCAATGAGATAGCCATAAATGCCAAGCCACGGAAAAGCACACCATCGATACATCAGAATTACCTGACACAGCTCTGCGCCAACCGAGATCACAACATTCCAATGCTGTAAGCCAAGCGCATTGAGCAAACTTCCTGACGCCATCTGATAATAACAAACCACGGCTGTGGCTCCCAGAAGCGATACATAGGGCGCGCTCAAGGGCTGCCCGAAAAACAAAACGCTGAGCTTCGGTGCAAGCGGGATCAAAACGGCCGTTGCCGGCACCGCGATCAAGCCAACCGTTGTGATGGCGCGACCCACCAAAGCCTGCACCCGCTTATCATTTCCCGTAGCTTGCGCTCCTGTCACAGCAGGCAGCAGCGCCGTACAAACCGAACCGACCAAGGCAATAGGAAGCAGCAATAGCGGCATCGCCATGCCGGACAGAACCCCCAGCGCAGACAGCGCCTGTTCATAGCTGAGCCCGGCAACCATCAACCGCTTCGGAAGCAGGATGGAACCAGCCGAGCTGATCGCATTGCCGAGCAGAGCCGATGCAGAAACCGGAAACGCAATGAAAAAAAACTGACGCACTGTTTCCTGTTCCAGCGGCGCATGCTTAATGCCGTTTGTCTTCCAGTTCCGGAACAGAAAACTCAAGAATAACGCGCTGAACACCTCACTGATTACCATGCCGGCAAAGATCAGCATGGCAATGGTGCCATAGTCATCCCCTTGATACTGATAAAGCAAAAACCAGACCGTAGCAATGCGAATCAGCTGCTCACAGACCTCGGATGTTGCTGCGTACTGCATTCGCTCCAAACCGATGAACAGCGATTTGAATATATTCTCGATACCGGTCAGCGCAAGGCAAAGCAGCATAAACGGGAAAGCACGTGCGCATCGAGTATCACCCAAAATATCGGCTGCAATCCACTTTCCACCAAGCAGCAAGCAAGCGCCGCAGAACAAGCACGCGCAAAAGAAAACCGCAAACGCCAGCCGCAGAATCATACTGATCTTACCGCGTTCGCCTCGCGCCTCGCTTGCAGCACTCAATCTGGAACACGCCATGGTGATGCCAGACAAACACCCGGCGTTGCACACCAGATAAACAGAATGCACCAGCCGATAGACACCCAAGCCCTCCGCACCAGCATAATGGCTGAGCAGCACACGATACAGGAAGCCAAGCGCCTGCAACACAATATTGCCGCAGGCCAAAACACCTGCTGCATATAGAATGGTTTTTTTCTGAATTCGCACGGCAAAACCCCATTTCAAAACAAAGTATGCCGTGAAACGTGGAAATATGAATAAAAAAGCCGGACTCACATAAGAAATCCGGCTTATACTCTATTAAATTCGTTTGCTCATTTTCTCGCTGTACTCCGCACGGAACGCAGCAAAGGTGCCATTGTCCAGCGCATCTCGAATTTCCTGCATCAGATGATTATAGAACCAAAGGTTATGCATCACCAGCAGTCGCTGAGACAGCATTTCTCCACTCTTAAGCAAATGACGCAGATATGCGCGCGAAAACCTGCGGCAGGTCGGGCACTGGCAGCCCTCCTCGATCGGACGATCATCCGTCTGATACTTGGCGTTCATGATATTGAGAATGCCATTATGCGTAAACAAATGTCCATGCCGTGCATTTCTCGTCGGCATAACGCAGTCAAAAAAGTCCACGCCACGGGCTACGCCTTCAATGATGTTAGACGGCGTGCCCACTCCCATCAGATAACGCGGTTTGTTCACCGGCGCATGCGGCAGCACCACATCGAGAATATGATACATCACTTCCGTGCTCTCACCAACGGCCAAACCGCCAATGGCATAGCCGGGCAAATCCAACTCAGCGATCTGCTGCATATGCTCGATGCGCAGATCATCGTAAGTGCCGCCCTGATTGATGCCAAACAGCATTTGATGCGGATTGATCGTATCCGGCAAACTGTTCAGACGATCCAGTTCGGTTTTGCAGCGTCGGAGCCAGCGGGTGGTGCGGTCAATCGAATTTTTTACGTATTCCCGCGGCGCCGGGTTTTCAATGCATTCATCAAAAGCCATCGCAATATCCGAACCAAGGTTGGACTGAATGCGCATGCTCTCTTCCGGCCCCATGAATATCTTGCGGCCGTCAACATGGGAATGGAAGGTCACGCCTTCTTCCTTGATTTTACGCAGTGTCGCAAGCGAAAACACCTGAAATCCACCGGAATCGGTCAGCATCGGCCCATCCCAACGCATAAAACGGTGCAAGCCGCCCATCTGTTTTACGATCTGGTCACCCGGACGCACATGCAGATGATAGGTGTTGGACAATTCGATCTGACAGCCCAGTTCTTTCAGATCAAACGCATCCACTGCTCCCTTGATCGCACCGGCGGTTCCGACATTTTGGAACACCGGGGTCTGCACCGTGCCGTGCGCCGTGCAGAACACACCTCTTCTGGCGTTTCCTTCGGTTTTCAACAACTCAAATGTTCCGATTTGCATAATTCCCTCTTCATTTGCGGCGCAATGCCGCCTATATTTTGTTTTATCTCAAAAAATCAGCATGGAATCTCCGAAAGAGAAAAAGCGATACTCTTCCTCGATCGCCTGGCGATAGGCTTCCATAATCATTTCACGTGTGGCAAAGGCCGAAATGAGCATCATCAAGGTGCTCTCCGGCAGATGGAAGTTGGTCACCAGATGATCGACCGATTTGAAATGATATCCCGGATAGATAAAAATATCCGTCCAGCCCGACTGCGGCTGAACCGTTCCGTTTTCATCTGCAATCGTTTCCAGCGTGCGGCAGGCTGTCGTCCCAACCGCCCAAATTTTTCCGCCATTTTGCCGGGTGCTGTTGATCTGTTCGGCGGTTTCCTCGTCCATAATATAATATTCCGAGTGCATTACATGATCTGTGATCTCGTCTTCCTTAACCGGACGAAACGTGCCAAGGCCGACATGAAGCGTCACAAATGCCAGCTTGACACCCTTTTCACGCAGACTCTCCAAGAGTTCAGGCGTAAAATGCAGCCCCGCCGTCGGCGCAGCGGCAGAACCAGGCGTTTTCGAGTATACCGTCTGGTATCGCTCCGGGTCATCCAGCTTTTCCTTGATATAAGGCGGCAGCGGCATAGTTCCGAGCTGATCGAGGATTTCCAGAAAAATGCCGTCATAATGAAAACGGATCAGCCGGTTGCCGTCTGGCTGCACTGACTCGACCGTAGCCGTCAGCAATCCGTCACCGAAAACCAGCTCTACACCCTCGCGTGTTTTTCGTCCCGGACGGGTCAAGCACTCCCACAGGCCATCCCCTTTATCGGTCAGCAATAAAACTTCAATCGGGGTCGTCTTGCCAACGGCATGTCCCATCAAACGCGCCGGAATGACGCGGGAATTGTTGAACACCATGCAGTCCCCCGGCTGCACATACTCCAGCAAATCGCGGAAATGCCGGTGCGTTACCGAGCCGTCTGCCCGGTCCAGTACAAGCAGTCGTGAAGCATCCCGCTGCTCCAGCGGATGCTGGGCAATCAAGCGCTCCGGCAGATCAAAATAAAAATCGCTTTTTTTCATTGCAAAAGCATGGGCGCTCACACGGAGCACCCATGCTATACACCTCCTTTACGGTAGGTTACTCAACCGGCGATCGAAATGCCGGTATAATAGAATTTCAAAATTTCTTCGTAAGTAAAGCCCTGCTGCGCCATTGCGTACGCGCCCCACTGGCTCATGCCAACGCTATGTCCCCAGCCGGAACCGGTAAAGGTATAGCTGACAGGCGGAACCGCAGGCACAGGAGTGATATCCGGTACAGTTGGGCCTTCCGGGTCCACCGCAGCCGACGGACTGGATTCAATTACCACTGTCTGCTCGTCCTCATCATAGTCCACACCGAAACCTAAAGCCGTGCCCACATCGCGCAGCTTATAATAATTATTGCCATTGATCATATAGCCTGTTAAGGAGATGGTCTTTCCATCCAGAACAATCGTTGCGCTCGACGGCGCGCAGCCTGTAATCTGCGCAGAAACCGAATCGGTCATCTCACCGCCTACAGGCTGATATGCCGTTCCGCTGGTCAACGCAATCGCGTTATTTTTCGCATCCCATGTCACATTGAACTGGCTTTCCGTACCATTTAACATGTAAGCAATATCGCGCAGCTTAAAATAATTATTGTTCTCGATATTATATCCCTGCGGTGCCACCGACTTTCCATCCAACGTCACCTTATGCGTAGACGGGCTGACCTTGAGGCTCGCGCTCTGCGGCAAAGCAGCAGCCGACTTGGCTGCATTCGGTGTGATGGTGTAGCGAATACTGTTCAGGCCAAAAACCGTACGCACGCTATCACGCTGAATGGTCACGGTTTTCCCATCCGTATCGGTTACCGTAACCTCATTGACATTGTCCGTATCCGTGCGTTTCGTCACCGCGACGTTGGCGACCGTACCGATCGAATACCCTGCGCTAATCAGTTTTTGGCGTACCTCGTCCGCCGTCAGGGTCACGCTCCACGAGCTGTCATATGTTTCATAGGGATCAACCTTGCCCTGAAGATACGGATAATCGCCGCCCCAGACATTGACCGCATCCTCCGTTGCACCGCCGTCCGAAGAGAAGAAATAACCAATCACCAGGTCGCCGTTATAGGACAAATACTCACCGCGCGTTGCTTCTACCGCAGCATTCGAGGCGGCCGTAGCGAGGTTCGTGCCAAGATACATCTGGCAATTTGTGGTGTTGCACAGATCATATCCCGCGCTCGTATGCTTGTGTGTGCCAAGTGCGAAGGAACGTGCACATACTGCCTGTGCCTTCTGCGCTTCTGCCGGCCAGTCCGCACTGATCTCATACGGCAAAACGCCCTTCACATAATCCTCAAGGCCAACATAATTTATAACCGTAAGGTTATTGCCGGAAGCACGGCGATACACAAAATCTCCGTTCCACTTGTATCCCTTAAACCAAGTTACCGCGCTGTTTGGGCGGATTGCCAAATGGTCTGCCCCCTGCACGGAAGTATACAGCACCTTTCCGGTTGCGCTGTCGCTCACCTGAAAAGCATCGTTGACCAGTTGAATGGTCAGCTGCGAAGAAGAAATCGGCGTACTGCCGGAAAATGTCGTCCCCTGCATCTGACCGATGGTATACCCCGTCGGTTCTCCGTCTACATTTTCCAGTTTGGGATCTGCAAAACTGCTTGCACCACTGATCGTCAGCCCGACGCGCAGTATAACATTGGTATCCACCGCAGAAGCAGGAACCACACATAGGACTCCGAATGATAGGATAATGCAAAGCAATAAAGAAACGATCCTTTTCATCTTTTCAACTCCTTCTAAATTTTTGTGCGTTCTATTGACAAATAAATTGCCTTACCTTACAATAAGAACGAAAAGCATGTTTTCACAGATAGAGGCGCGGTTTTCATCAGTATCGTCTGGGAGGGTCCGTAAACCCGTTTAAGCAGTCGAGAAAGGGTCTTCCGCCGAAGCCGGTTCTTGTTGCGGCAAGGCTGTGCTGGACGTTCCGGAGAATATCCCTGCGTCTGTCATCAGCAGAAATGCCGGTGGAGAGCTATTCTGTTTAGAAAGCCGTGGCCCGTCCACTCTTTCTATTATAGTATAGATCATACCGGTTTTTCAACCGGTATTTTTCTTTGTTTCCCCCTGTGTGGAAAAAAATCAATTTGTTAGTAAATCTTTTGGAAGGATTTGATGAAAATGAATCACTACAAGGTAGGTATTGTTGGTGCAACAGGTATGGTGGGACAGCGTTTTTCTCTGCTTTTGGAAAACCATCCCTGGTTTGAAGTGGTAGCGCTTGCCGCTTCCGCGCGCAACCGCGGTAAAACCTACGCCGAAGCCTGCGAAGGCCGATGGAAGATGGCTGTTCCGATGCCGGAAAAGTATAAGGACATGGTAATGTACGACGCTACGGCCGATGCGGAGGAAATTGCATCCAAAGTGGACTTCATTTTCTGTGCGGTAGATATGAAAAAGGATGAAATCCGTGCATTGGAAGAAAAATATGCCAAGCTGGAATGCCCGGTTTGCTCCAATAACTCTGCAAACCGCATGACGCCCGACGTGCCGATGATTATTCCTGAGATCAATGCAGATCACGCTAAAATCATCCCGGCGCAGCGCAAGCGTCTGGGCACCAAGCGCGGCTTTATTGCCGTCAAATCCAACTGCTCGATCCAGAGCTATGTGCCGGCGCTGTCCGCACTGCTGGACTTTGAGCCGACCGAAGTTGCTGTCTGCACTTATCAGGCCATTTCCGGTGCCGGCAAGACCTTTGAAACCTGGCCGGAAATGGTGGATAACGTTATCCCCTATATTGGCGGCGAAGAAGAGAAGAGCGAAAAAGAGCCGATGAAGGTTTGGGGCCATATCGAAGGCGACCATATTGAACCGGCAACCTCCCCTGTCATTACATCCCAGTGCCTGCGTGTTGCCTGCTCCGACGGACATATGGCTGCGGCATTTGTCAAGTTCAAAAACAAGCCGTCCAAGGAGGAGATGATCGCGCGCTGGCGCAGCTATAAGGGCCGTGCGCAGGAGCTCAAGCTCCCCTCTGCGCCCGAACATTTCCTGACCTATTTTGAGGAAGATAATCGTCCGCAGACCAAGCTCGACCGCGATCTCGAAGGCGGTATGGGCGTTTCGATCGGCCGTCTGCGCGAAGATGCCCTGTATGACTATAAGTTTGTCAGCCTGTCGCACAACACGCTGCGCGGCGCGGCCGGCGGTGCCGTACTGATGGCGGAGCTGCTGTGTGCCGAAGGCTATATGGACCGCTAAAGGAGGCTATTTTATGAAGAACCCTATTTTTACCGGTGCCGGTGTTGCCATTATCACGCCGTTCAAGTCCACCGGTGAAGTGAATTATGAAGAGTTTGGCCGCATCATCGACTATCAGATTGCGCATGGCACCGACGCCATCATCATTTGCGGCACAACCGGCGAATCCTCCACTCTGCACGATAAGGAACACCGCGAAGCCGTCGCATGGTGCTGTGAATACGTCAACCACCGCGTCCCCGTTGTTGCCGGTGTCGGCTCGAACGATACCGATTACGCCATTCAGCTGACCAAGTTTGCCAAGGAATGCGGCGCAGACGGCGGTCTTTCGGTTACCCCATATTACAACAAGACCACGCAGCGCGGCCTGATCGCACACTATACCGCCATTGCAGACAGCTGTGACCTGCCGATCATCCTGTACAACGTCCCCAGCCGTACCGGTGTTTGCTTTACTGCGGACACCCTGTATGAGCTGTCCAAGCACCCGAACATCAACGGCCTGAAGGCTGCGTCGGGCAACTTCAGCCTGATTGCTTCCACGATGGCAAAGTGCGGCGATCAGCTTAACGTCTGGTCCGGCAACGACGATCAGATCGTTCCGCTCATGGCACTTGGCGGCAAGGGTGTCATCTCGGTGCTTTCCAATGTCGCACCGCAGGAGACCCACGACCTGACGCAGCTTTGCCTGCAAAACCGTTACCCGGAAGCGGCAAAGATGCAGTTTGCCTATCACAACCTGATCGACGCACTGTTCTGCGAGGTCAACCCCATCCCGGTCAAAAAGGCAATGGAAATCCTCGGCTGGAATGTCGGCGCGCTGCGTCTGCCGCTGGTTGAGCCGACCGAAGAACATATCGCTTTGATCCGTCAGGAACTGGCTGCCGCAGGCTGCAAAATCTAAGTCCTGCATTTCCCTTAAAGGAGTTTTTAAAGATGTTGAAAATTGCACTTTCCGGCTGCAACGGCCGGATGGGCCGCGTCATCAGCGATATTGTTGCGAACAAAAAGGATATGGAAATCGTTGCCGGTTTTGATATCAACACGGAAAAACATGCCGGTTTTCCGGTATATGCTGATCCGTTTGAGTTTCCCGGTGCATGCGATGTTATCATTGATTTTTCCAATGCGTCCAGCACGGAGCATCTGCTGGCCTATTGCGAGCAGCACAATACGCCCATTGTCATCTGCACGACCGGACACTCACCGGAACAGCTTCAGAACATTCGAACCGCCTCCGCAAAGTTCCCGATCTTCCGTTCGGGCAATATGTCCATCGGCATCAATTTGATGATAGAGCTGCTCCGCAAATCCGCATCCGTGCTCGGAGAAAATTACGATGTGGAAATTATCGAAAAGCACCACAACCAGAAGCTGGATGCACCTTCCGGCACCGCACTGATGCTGGCTGACGCGGTAGCGGATGCGCTTCCCTATGATGCGGAATATGTCTATGACCGCCATGAGCGCCGCGAAAAGCGTCCCGCGCACGAGATCGGCATTTCTGCGATCCGCGGCGGTACCATCGTCGGTGAGCATAGCGTTCTGTTCTGTGGGCGCGATGAAATTATTGAAATCAAGCACACCGCGCTTTCGCGTGAGGTATTTGCGGTCGGCGCCGTGGATGCTGCTGCTTTTATGGCCAGCTGCGCACAGCCCGGTATGTATGATATGAGCGATGTGATCGCATCTCACAGCCATTGACAAGCAAAAAACAAGGCTGCACTGCCAAAAGCAGTGCAGCCTTGTTGCATATGTCGCAGTGTCATTTGTTGCCCTGCGGTTTCACCGTTGCCAATGGATTTTTCGCGGCAGCATCCCGCAGACTGCTGTCTTCGATATGCGTATAGATCATCGTGGTATTGACACTGGTATGCCCGAGGATGTTTTGCAGCGTGCGGATATCCACGCCATTCTGATACATCAGCGTCGCAGCCGTATGCCGCAGTTTATGTGCAGAATATTTCTGCGTATCCAGCCCCGCTTGCTCCAAGTGCTTTTTGACCAACCACTTTACTGTCTGCACATTGATACGGTTGCGGTTTCTGCTGATGAACAGCGCATTTTTATCACGCTCATGCGGAGTCAGTCGTTTGGGCAAATAGCGTTCCAACGCCAACTTGCAGGCTTCATTCAGATAAACCGTGCGCTCTTTGTTGCCTTTTCCAAGTACCCGCACCGTGTCCCCCTGAAAATCCGTTAAATTCAGTCCAACCAGTTCAGAAACACGCAAACCACAATTCAGAAACAGCGTCAAAATGCAGAAATCGCGTTCCGCATACTCTCCCTGCACGGATTCCAACAAACGTATGCTGTCATCCGTCGTCAAATAAACCGGCAGGGTCTTGCGAATCGTCGGGGACTCCAAATTGCTGACCGGATTATTCTCCAGCACATGCCGTTTATCCGTTAGATAACGGAAAAACGCACGGATTGCAGAAACCTTGCGCGCCCGGGACGTGCCGCTCAATCCATACTCAGTAAAAGCACTATTCTGTTGTGTGGGCCTCTCACCGGACATATACTCCAGATAATCGTAAGCGTCCGATAACGTCACCTGCTCTAAAAAATCAATATCAACGTCTTCGATCGGAATCTGGTCCAGCGGCATATCACTCGGCACCATGCCCTTATTATGCTTGAGCACGCGAAAGAATAACCGCAAATCTAGATAATATTCGTGCGCCGTTTTCGCGGATTTTCCTTGGATCGTCGAAATATAGGTCAAAAAATCCTTGAGCACGCGCGGTGCATCCGCAGCATATTGCGACATTGGTTTTTCCATCGCGCTGCCTCCTTGGTATCATTACTCTTATATATATTATAGCTTATCCGTATCAAACCGTCAAACTTGCAATTTATCTGCGCCGGACGTATAATAAGTCCAATAAACCACCCTGAAAGAAGGTTTGTTCCATGGAACG
>ERZ1643249.4050-NODE-4050-length-12563-cov-5.419172_pt1 | contig 12563 bp, 12 predicted proteins | sample MGYA00579263_ERZ1643249 | MGnify/ENA primary metagenome ERZ1643249 (study PRJEB29033, sample SAMEA4952264) | chicken gut metagenome | biome: Broiler Chicken; feature: Gastrointestinal Tract; material: Caecum | place: Ireland | collected 2018 | study: Broiler...
TTCCTGTTGACCAAATCTGCATCAAATTTCCTAGATGGATTGATGGATTAGATATGTCACACCCTTTAAAAACAGAATTATATAAAGAAATTAAAGATGCATTTTCTAATGTAAATGTACTAAAAGAAATATCAAACTGTGCAGATACCATTAAGCAAACAGAAATCATTTCAAAAACTTCTATAACAGATATTCAATTAGGAACTGGAAGAGTAAATGTAGAAATTACTTTAAAAGAAGAACTATTCTACCAAGTACTTACAGAAATTACAGGTGTTCCTGTTTCTAATGAAGGAGATTTATTTAGCATTATCTCTGAATTAGCTGATGTAAAAAAGAAATATGATAAAATCGCTTATGCATTAGATGAAGTTAATAGAAAAGGTTATGGAATTGTTACACCTTCAATGGATGAATTAATTTTAGAAGAACCAGAAATGGTAAAACAAGGTTCTAAATTTGGAGTAAAATTAAAAGCCATGGCTCCTTCTATTCATATAATAAGACCTAAACAGATACTTTTTTTATCCACCTCAGACATCGTAAGATCGAGGTGGAAATTTATTTTTAATCTTACATAATTTTTTTCTATTTTCTTGACATATATACAACTTATTTTTTTATGTATGAATTCCTTTGTTATTTCAAAACTATCAAAATCAAAATATTCTTTTATCTTGTCAGCATTTTTTTCCATCTCCCTTCTATATCTGTCATTTTTTATATCTATTATTTTAGACTTATATTCAAGTATTTCGTCTTTATATTCATTATTTAATGCTTCGAATTCATCTTCATCAATCTTATTCATAGAATATAATTTTACCAAACCTTTTTTATTTTCTTCAATACCTTTTAGTTCATTTTCTAATTGTTCAATATCCACATGATTTTTTTCATAAGTTTTTATTATCTTACTATTAATATTTAGCAACTTTTTTGTTATGTCCTTTTTATTATTTACTATACATGAAAAAACATCTTCTAAAATGCAATTTAATTCATTTGTCCCTATATATGTATTGTTATCACAAGTTTTCATTCCATCTTTTGCATATTGTGAACAAATCCAAAATTCTTCTTTAGCATCTGGTCTATGCTTTTTTCTCCAAAACACCTTATTGTCATTTGCACAAATAAGTATATTAGAATATTGATATTTATTATTCCATCTGTCACCTATACCTGTATATTTTTTACTTCTTTTATCATAAATTTCTTTGCATTTCTCCCATAGCTCATCTTCTATAATTTGTGGGACAATATCTTCATTCGCTTTATACATAACCCACTCTTCTTCTGGAATATTTACTCTTTCCTTTGTTAAAAAATCTATTACTTCTGTTTTTTTACCACAATAAAAACCTTTATATTTTGGATTTTCCAACATTCTTCGTAATGTTGAATAACCAAGTGGTTTACCAGTTCTTGATACTATTCCTTCTTTTGCCAATTCTTGTCCTATTTTTCTTATTCCGATTTCTCCAGTTGAATATAATTCAAACACTCTTTTTACCATATATGCTTCTTCTTCATTTACTTTTAATTTGCAATGGTCTTTTTCGTATCCCCAAATAGCATTATTTCCAAGAACTCTTCCACTTTCAATTGCTCTATTAAATCCAAATTTCGTTCTCTCTGAAAGTCTTCTACTTTCATCTTGAGCAAGTGATGCCATAATAGTTAATCGTAATTCTCCCTCTTGCTCTAATGTATTTATATTATCTAATTCAAAATATACTCCTTTTCCATTTGCTAATAGTCCTCTTGTTATTTGTAATGTATCTATTGTATTCCTTGCAAACCTACATACCTCTTTTGTCAATATTAGATCATACATATCATCTAACCCATCTTGTATCATAGCCTTAAAATCATCTCTTTTTTTAGTAGATGTTCCTGTAATTCCATCATCTGTATAACCATTTACTAATGTCCATTTTGGTATTGATAAAATTTTCTTTTTATAATATGTGTCTTGATTTTCAAGCGAATTCTTTTGATGATCTTTTTCTGTCGATACTCTGGCATAATAAGTAACCCTTAAAGGTAAATCATATATGCTTTTTCCTGAAGATAATGCTTTTCGCATTTCATACAAATTCATATAAATCACTCCCAACTAATAAACTTAGTTGTGTTCTAACTCTGTTTTAATGTATTGTCAACACTTTGGGAGTTATTTGCAAAAGAAAAAAGCCCCTATGAGCTTTTAACTTGCAACCTTTTGTTGCTCTATGTATTTAATAATTTTTTTCTTTTTATATAATATGTTTACTGTTATTCCAACACTTAAAAAGATTTCTAAATTTGCTAAACCATTATCCTCTAACTTTTCAACTTCTATTTTGTCTAATATTTTATCAGTTATTTCATCTGGTACACCTAAATTAAACTCCATATCCTTTTGAAAACTTTTTCTTAAATTTTCTTCTAACTGATTTATATTATTTAAATTTCTGGTTTCATTTAATCTATTGTATTCTTCTTCTAATTTATTGATTTTATTATTATAAATATTATTTTCTTCTTCAAATTCTTTTTCATCTATTAAATCAGTAGTATATAATTTTATTAATTTTTTTCTTTCCTTTTTAATTTTTTCTATCTTTTCTTCAAGTCTTTGCATATCATTCCCTGTCATACATTCTTTTATATAAGTCATAGATTTTTCTAGTAAACTATTAATAAATTCTTCTTTGTGTAAAAATAGTTCTTTAAATATTTTTACAAATACTAAATCTAATGTTTCCGTATATACATTGACACTATGTCCACAGCCTTGTGTTCCTTTTTTGTTATATAATGAACATTGCCAAAATTCTTTTCCTCTATTTATAGATCTCCAATAACTTTGTCCGTCATGTTTGCAAAATATTTTGCCTGAATATTTATATTTATTATTGTATCCTTTAGTTAAACTCTTAGCTTGTTCACTTCTTTCCTTGAAAATTTGATTACATCTTTCCCAAATTTTATCGTCTACAATTTGAGGAACAACATCTTCTTTAGCCTTATATTCTACAATTTCATCTTCTCCTAAATATACCCTTTGCTTTGTCATAAAGTCAATAACTCTTGTCTTATTTCCAGAATAAAATCCTTTATATTTTGGATTAGTTAAAATATTTTTAATTGTTGAATATGCAAATTCTTCACCTTCTCTTGTGTATATTCCTTGTTTAGCCAGTTCTTTTCCTATTTTTCTTATTCCTATTTTTCCAGTAGCATATATTTCATAAATTTTTTTTACTATCTGAGCCTCTTCTTCATTTAATTTTAATTTACAATTATCTTTTTCATATCCCCAAATAGAATTGTTTCCTAATACTTTTCCATTTTCTATTGCTCTCTTAAAACCAAATTTTACTCTCTCTGAAATCCTTCTACTTTCATCTTGAGCAAGTGATGCCATAATGGTTAATCGTAATTCTCCTTCTTGTTCTAATGTATTTATATTATCTAATTCAAAATATACTCCTTTTCCTTTAGATAGTAGTTCTCTAGTTAATCGTAAAGTGTCTAATGTATTTCTAGCAAATCTACATACTTCTTTTGTTAAAATTAGATCATATTTATCATTTAAGCCATCTTCTATCATAGCATTAAAATCTTTTCTTTTTTTGGTAGATGTTCCTGTTATTCCATCATCTGTATATCCTTGAACTAATACCCATTTAGGTGTATCTAATATTTTATTTTTATAATATGTGTCTTGATTTCCTAATGAATTTTTTTGTTCTTCTTTTTCTGTTGAAACTCTCGCATAGTATGTAACTCTCAAAGGTATATCATAAATAGATTTTCCTTCACTTAATTCTTTTCTAATTGTATATAAATCCATACTTTATCCTCCATAATTAGATATTATGTATTATATATTCTTTCATATTATCATCAATTAATCCTTGTTTATTTGCAGAACTAATTAAATAAATACTTAACATTTCACTTATAGATTTTTCAAATTTATCTATAATTTTTTTATCTATATTTTCAAATATTTTGTCCATCTCGTCACCTCTGTTTAATGTATATTGAAAAGATAAAATAAATATTACTATTATTTCCATTTTATGGTTTTAGGAACATCTATTCCTACATTAATGCCTTTTTTTAATTGATAACTTTGCTTTTTCTTATTATATTTATATATTGAAGAATTCCAATTTCTAAATGCACGATTAGAAATTGTTCTTCCAGTAGACATCTCCCTACTTGCTTGGTCATGCATATTCTTTAACGCATAATTTTCATCAGCAACCCTTTGTCTTCTATTTTTCATAAAATCTTTTCTATACTGATTTTGTTTTTCTTTATTTTCAGACTTTCTTCTAGCTTTTTCTTCAATATATCTAGAATCTTGTTTTACTATTTTAGATACATATTGTTTTGAAACATTTAATTCCTTTGCAATATCAACTATCTTATATTTTTTTAAGTAATATAAATCTATAATCACATATTTCTTTACCATTTTTACATCCTTTTGGTTGACTTTTTTGTAACACTTTTTTTGCATGAAGGGATTAATAGAGCATAACTCTATTTAATCCCTTTAGTATTTTCTAATTGATTTTTTCTATCTATAAAACCTTTTATAAAATATCCTGCTGTGAAAGAGAAAAGAGCTGTTAAAATAATTGCTAACATCTAAATTTCTCCCTTCTTCATTTTTATAACTTCATCATGTACTTGTTTTTCATCATATAAACGATATATGATCCACATTTCTGATTCTAATGAATCTGGTGTTACGATATTTCCATCACATATAGTCAAATTCTTTAATGCTACTTTTGCATATTCGATTGCTTTTTTTATGTCCATTGAAATATACCTCCTATTTTTTATTAAAGAACTGTTCTTCTATTAGGTACATTCCATTTGATTTTCAAAATGTCCAAAAATCAGAAAAATTTTTTATTTTTTTCTATTCCTTGATAAAGATTTAAATATCTCTAACCTTATAATCTGCTCATAGTCTTGGTTTGGCTTTCCTGTTATCTTTTTTACTGCTGTCTTTATATCTGAATCAAATTCTTTTAAAATCTTTTCTACTTCTTCATTGGTAAGATTAAAGTTATTAAATAATCGTTTATTTTCCATATTTCATTATCTCCTTTATTGTTTTTATTTTTTGTTTAATACAAAAGTCCCTGTAATAAACTGTTTTTCTATCAATATTTAATAGTTTAGCAACCTCATTAACCTTTTACATATAACAAAAAAACAACTAGCTTTTCTTTAAAAGTTAGTTGCTCAATATATTTCTTTATTCCTGATTCATTTGCAATGCTATCCAATGCATTAACAATACTTTCTTGCTCTTCAAAAGTATATGCTTTTAATGTAATTTCACTTTTAGCATAATCACTTGTTAATATTCTATCCACAAAGCTATACTCATCTTCCACCATTAAAAGTCTTTGATCCAATTTTTCATCAAAAATAGACACACTTTCAACTTGATTTCTTTTGTAATTATCTCTTCTACATTTACGAGCAGATTTCCAAACAATCCCTCTTATATATTTTTTTTCTTCTTCTGTTAATTCTTCATATAAATAATTCTTCCTTTCCATTTTCTTTCTCCAATCTTTTCAAAATTGGACAAAGTCTGAAATTAAAGGAAGTATTGATTTATCAAAATTCCTAAATTATTGATTTATGTTTATCCCATTATAAGTTCCTCCTTTCGCACAATATAGTCTATAAATTAATTCTTTATTTTACACAATCTTTTGTTTTTTTATAATATCTACTGTGTATCAATATCTTCCTATAATTTACAGACTATATGTCCTGCACAAAATCATATTATGATTTTGTGTGGTTGTCATAAAATACGAAAAAATCGGAATTAATCGGAAAAAATAAGTTTTTTGCAAATAATATATTTAAGCAAAAAATATATTGTTACTTTTTACATTATATGGTAAAATATTGTTGAATTTCATTATAGGAGGTAGATTATGATAAAAGTCATTCTCACTCAAAATAATGATATTCTATATAACAGCTTATCTGAAATTGCATTAAATTACGAAAGAAAAATTGAACTAATAAATGTACTACCAGACAAATTGACAAAAACAATTTGCCAATTAAAAACAAAAGAAAATGTAATAATATTGGACTCAAATACTTCAGTAGCTTTTTGTAAAAATATACTGAAAAATGCAATAGAAATAGGTAGAGCGAATATCATTATTTTGGTAATCGATTCTAGCAATATTTCCAGTATTATTAATCATGAAAAGTATCATTCTTTTTTTCAGAGAAAGCCTTCAAAAAATTCCATAATGAACATTATAGATTTAATTACTAAGTCTTTAAATGATACATTAGAGATAGAAAAAAATATTGATTCAATTTTATGGAAAATAGGTTTAACCTCTTATTTTAGAGGTAGTACATACATAAAAGACGCTATTTCCTTTGCTTATGTTGATAAAAAGATATTATTTGATACAAGAACATTAGTGAAAAAAGTAGCAGAAAAAAATAATATTTCTAATGATTCACTTGTCCGTTCTGATATGGACAAAGCATTAAATAATGTATTAGATTTAGTTGATCAACAAATAATTTATGATATTTTTGGGAATGACTATGATGGTAGAAAAATTAGTTTGAGATATTTCATTGATTTATGTATTCGTTATTTGAATAATAAGAAAGATATTGCTGTTTAGATTAAAAATAGAGCCACTTATATTTTTAAGTAACTCTATCTCCTATATTTATTGGCATAAGAGCTTTATGCTCTTTTTTATTGGTTATAACGAATTTCTTCTAATCCAGCATGAACTAAGACTCTTTTCTTTCCTGTTCTATCGCAAGTAGAAAGTGTTAATACTTGATTTGTATTTTCATACTCACTTTCAAAATCCATACTACTTCTTTCTTTTAATGTTGTTTTAAATTCATCTAATTCATTTTCTGTAATTGATGTATTGATAGCATAATCTTCTGGATCTATATTATAACTTGAAAAGACTTTAAAATTCATTTTTCTATCTGGCATATATAATTCTATATTTATATTATTCCCTAGTTTTCCATTTGCAATATTTTCTAAATCTGCAAACATGATTCCTCTTTTTATGTTGTGTCCATAAATAACTATATTCTTATCAGTTAAATTACTTTTGTAATCTAAAAACAATGAACCACAGGCATCATATTCTTTATAAAAATTCTTTTTTAGGTAATAATTATTATCAGTTGTTTTCATTACAGGATAATTAATTGTTGTCCCATCGATTTTTATCCAAGCTACAACATCAGGATTTATAGATTTTAATTTTTCAAAATCGATTGTATTTTCATCTGCATTTTCTTCATTAATACTTACTACTTCTTGTGCTAATTCTTTATACGTATCCTCTGACTTATTTGTATCTAAAAACCACTTTAGTAATATAAAACCAGATACTAAAAATATAATAATAAAAATGATTAATAATATATTTTGCATTTTATTATTATTTGATTTTCTTTTTCTTCTTTCCGTTTTTCTGGCATCTATTGGACTTTTAGCATACCTTTTAGCGTGTTTTGCCATAATTTCCAGTCCTTTCTTTTTATGAAATAAGCTCTTTAATTTAAGAGCTTATTTCGTAAATGATTATTATTTTCTAATTTTTTTTCTAACTATAACTGCTATTCCTAAACCAGAGATAACCATTAATGAAACAAACATTTCTACTGCTATATCTCCTGTTTTTGGTGAATTAGATTTATTTTCTTCTGCTTCTGCTTTTTCTTCTTCAACAGTTGTTTCTCCATTTTCTATATCTGCTGTATCATCTACAACTTCTATTTCTACTTGTGATTTAACTCCATTTGGTGCTTCAACTGTTAAGATTGCTTTTCCTAATCCTTTTGCTACTATTGTTCCATCTTCATTTATAGTTAATATGTCACTATTTGAAGATACAAATTTTAGATCACTCATGTTATATGTTGCATCTGTTGGATTTACTGTTACTTTTATATCAACATTTCCTCCAACTAATACCTTAGCTGGTGCATCGATTGTTATTGAAGTAATTGGAATACCTTTTACAGTTACTGTTACACTTGCTGTTTTATCTCCAACTTTTGCTGTTATTACAGCTGTTCCTTCTGCTAATGCTGTTACAACACCATTTTCATCTACTGTTGCAACTTTATTATCTGAACTTGCCCATTCTACATTTATATCATCTGTAGTATTTTCTGGATTACAAACAACACCTAAACTTTGAGTTCTTCCTATTCCTAGATCAAAGTCTGCTATATCAATTGCGATAGAATTTAATAGGATTTCTTTTACTGTAATTTCAGCTGTGTCTATTATTTCATTTCCATTTTCTACTGCTTTTGCTGTTATTGTAACTGTTCCTTCTTTAATTCCTTTTACATTTCCATTTTCATCTACTGTTGCAATTGTATCATCACTAGATGTCCATTCTACTTTTCCAGTATATGTTGTATCTTCTGGAACTAATGTAACTGTTAATTTTTCTGTTTGTCCTTTTACTATTTCAGCTACATCTTTATTTAGATCTATTCCTGTTAATGGAACGACAACATCAATTTTGCAACTTACTTCTTTATCTTCAACTTTTGCTTTAATATATGTTGTTCCTGCTTTTAATGCTGTTACTTTTCCATTTTCATCTACTGTTGCTACTGTATCATCTGTTGATGTCCATGTAACTGTTTTATCTGCTGTTGTATCTACTGGATTATATGTAACTGTTAATTGTAAATTATCACCTTTGTTTAATTGTTTTTCTGTTTCATTTAAGCTAATATTTTCTAATGGTACTTTTACTTCTACTTGTGTTGTAGCTGTTTTATCTCCCACTTTTGCTGTTATTGTTGCATTTCCTGCTCCTACTGCTGTAATAACTCCATCTTCGCTAACTGTTACTGCATCTTCATTGCTACTTTCCCAAGTTACTGTTTTATCTTCTGTTGTATTTTCAGGATTATATGTAACTGTTAATGTTTCATTTTCACCTTTATTTAATATAATATTTTGTTCTGTTATTGAAATTGAGTTTAATTCAACTGGTAATACTGTTACTTTACAAGTTACTTTTTGTCCATTTGATGCTGTTGCTGTAATTGTAGTTTCGCCTACTCCTACACCTTCTATTGTTCCATCTGTTGAAACTTTTGCAATCGCTTCATCTGCTGATTCCCAAGCAATTGTTTTATCTGCTGTTGTATCTACTGGATTATATGTAACCTCTAATTTTTCAGTTTGTCCAAATTGAATTGATGTTTCTGTTTTTATTAATATTGAAGTTAGTGGAACTTCAACTTTTACTTTACAAATTGCTTCTAAACCATTTACTGTAGTTGCTTTAATTTCTGTTTCTCCTCCACCAATTGCTGTTACTTTTCCATTTTCTACTGTTGCAACTGATGTATCTGTTGATGACCATGTAATTGTTTTATCTGCATCTGTATCTGCTGGGTTATAAACAACTTCTAATGTGAATTCTTCACCTTTATTCATTGTTTTTGATGTTACATCATCTTTAAATGATATAGATTTTAAAGGTACTCCTACTGTTACTTTACAAGTTGCTGTTTTTCCATTTTGTGTTGTTGCTGTTATATTACAACTTCCTTTTCCTACTGCTGTTACTGTTCCATCTTGTGATACTGTTGCTACTGCATTATTGCTTGATTTCCATGTAACTGTCTTATCACCATCTGCATTTGCTGGTAATACTGTCGCAACTAATTTTTCTGTTTGATCTTTTTCCAAATCTAATGTTGTTTTATTTAAAGTTACTCCTGTTACTGGTTGTTTTACTATTATTGTTACTGATGCTGTTGTATTATTTGCTCCTGTTGCTGTTATTGTTGCTGTTCCTTTTCCCATTGCTGTCACAATTCCATCATTTGATACTTTTAATATTGATTCATCACTTGATTTATATGTTACACCTTTTTGATTTGTATTTTCTGGTGTATATTTTACTGTTAAGTTAGCTGTTTCTCCAACCATTAATTCACTTGCTGTTGTTGATAATGAAATTGATTCTAATGGTAAGATTACTTCTACTGTTGCATCTGTAATTGTTGATTCTACTGGTTTATTGTTAATTCCATCCTGTATAGGATATGTTTCACCATCTGTTTGAATTGCAAAAGTTGTTTGCCCAATTTTTGCATCTTGTTTAGCTCTTAAAGTTAGTTGATATACTGTTCCATTATAATCAAAATTTCTAGTAACTGAATATGTAACATTTACTTCTCCTGCTATATCCGTATTTGCTAAATATGTTTCTGTTTCATTCCCTGAGTCTTGTTCTTCTTGCGAAAGAATATTTCTTATTCCTCTACTGATTTTACTAACTTCAAATACATCTGAATCATAAAATAATACAGTTTGAATTGATGATACATTTTTATTCAAATTCGTATTTAGGCTAACTGTTACAGTTATTTCTTCACCTCTTTTTATAGTTGATTTGTCCGTAGTAACCTTTAATTCAGGTTTTCCGTTCTCTAATGCATAAGCTACATTAGGCATAATTGAGTAAAATAACATTAATAAACATGTTATTAAACTCATAATCTTAATCGATTTGTTTTTCATTTTCTTCCTCCTTCTTGTAAATGTATTCTTGCTTTTATGCTTTCTACATTTACATTTTATTTATATTAATATTAAAACGTTAAAAACTAAATAAAATATTAGATATTTTTATCTTACAGCTTATTGATTTTTCCAACTATAAACCTCATTATCATGTTTATATCATTTACGTTAAATATTCCATCTTCGTTAACATCACCTATTTGTTCTTCTAAATCCGTTAATATTACCTTACCTACTATTCCTCTCATTCCATAGTTTACGTCATTTACATTTACGATTCCATCTTGATTTATATCTCCCTTTAAGCCACCTTCAACTGTAATGGTGTACGTTTCTGAAAAAGTTCCTATGGAAACTGTTAGTGTTGCTACACCTTCACCTTGCCCTGTGATATTTCCTTGATTATCTACTGTAAATACATTATCATTAGAACTTTTCCATATTAAATCTTCGGGATGAATCTCTGTATAAAATCTTAGTGTACTTGCCTGATTTAATATCTTGACAGAGCTTGCTTTCATACTTTCTCCAACTTTTACTGTATTATTTTCTTCTATTCCAGATATAGTTAAATCAAAAAGTCCCCATCCATTAGCTACAGGTATCTTTTTTGTTACTTCTTCTTTTCCTGTCTTTGTTACTTCTTCACCTATATCATCTCTACTGAAAGTTTGCACCCAATAAGTAGCTCCATTTGTTTGAAAAACACCTACACCTATTGTTTTATATTCTTCATTAACTATTTGTCTTTTATGCCCAGCTGAATTCATCCAACTATTCATCATTGTTATTGCAGATGCTGGTCCTGCACCTATATTTTCACCATCTATTTTGGCTGATAATGTAAAAGTTTGTGTCATATCTGTTCTTGTATGACTCCAAAAAATTGATGTTTCTGCTGCCCTTTCCATTGCTGCGTTACATAATTCTAAATCGAATTTTAATGGTGATAATCCTAACTTTTCTCTTTCTTGATTTACTAAATCTACAACATCTTGTGCTAAATTGTAATTATTTGTTCCGTCTACTGTTACGGTTGATAAATTAACGTACGTATTATCTCTTTTTGTTAATGTACTAGGAACTTCAAAACTTTGTAGCTTTGGACAGCCATTAGTTAATGTATACATTTTTAGTACACTATCTGGTACATTTACAGTTGTTAAATTTTCACAATCTGAAAATACATAAGAATCTATATATAAAACTGTATCTGGAAATGTAACAGTTACAATAGAAGAATTTCCTTTAAAAGCTCCTCCATCAATAATAGTAATCTCTTTCTCATCTATTTTACTTGGAATAACTAAATTTTTTTCTGTACCATTATATTTTTCTAACATAATTGTTCCATCTTCTAGGTTGAAATATTGGTAGTCTCCACTTGTTACAACTTTTCCAACTGTATTCGCTATTCCATATTCTATATCTTTTTGTATAATTACATCTGAAGCTTGGATAAATGTTGGTATGCCTACAACGCAGAAAAATACTAATAAAATCAACATAAAAATCGGTTTTCTTATTCTATTCATTTTTTATTCTCTCCCCTTATTACTAAAAATTATCAATTTTTCCAACTATAAACCTCATTATCATGTTTATATCATTTACATTAAATATTCCATCCTCATTAACGTCTCCTATTTGTTCTTCTAAATCTGTTAATGCTACTTTACCTACTATTCCTCTCATTCCATAGTTTACGTCATTTACATTTACTATTCCATCTTGATTTATATCTCCTTTTAAATATTTTGGAGCTTCTTTTACAACTATTTCTATTGAATCTGATAATCCATTTGCATCACTTGATACTCTTATTATTACTGGTGTATCACTTGCTTTTTTTATTACTAATTTTCCATTTTGTTTTACTTCTATTACATCTTCATTACTTGATGTCCATGTTACTTTTTTATCTATTACCTCTATATTATCTATTTTT
>ERZ1643249.4055-NODE-4055-length-12552-cov-14.965192_pt1 | contig 12552 bp, 13 predicted proteins | sample MGYA00579263_ERZ1643249 | MGnify/ENA primary metagenome ERZ1643249 (study PRJEB29033, sample SAMEA4952264) | chicken gut metagenome | biome: Broiler Chicken; feature: Gastrointestinal Tract; material: Caecum | place: Ireland | collected 2018 | study: Broiler...
GCCTGTGAGACCAAAGCGTAGTTTTATGTCCATTATTCACAAGAAGGATTCCTAAAGCTGTTCCCCAGCTTCCCGCACCGATAATTCCGATATTTGCCATTTCTGTTACCTCTTTTTACTGAGAAAAATCTTATTTTCATTTCCATGGATAAGGCGGCTGATATTTTGCCTGTGTCTCCAATAAGCAAGGGCCATCAGCAGAACAGCCACCACATACATCTCATAAAGCACCGGCTGACTGCATGGGTACATTCCTGTCTGGCCGAAAATCACAAGAAGGATCACAAAGCAGAGGTATCCGGCCAGAGAGCACAGAGAAACATAATGAGTGGCAAAAAACAGTGCAAAAAAAACAACTGCACAGATCAGGAAAATTCTCCAGTCAAAGGCCAGGAGAAGGCCCACTGACGCTGCAATTCCTTTACCGCCTTTAAACTTCAGATAAAAAGGAAAATTATGTCCCAGAATACATCCTGCACCTGCGTAAAGTTCCAAAAGACGGATATCATCTCCGAATCCATTGCCGAATAAAAGTCTTGCGATCAGCATTGCCAACACACATTTTAAAATATCTCCCAGTAAAGTCAACGCTCCTGCTTTCTTCCCCATGGTACGAAAAGCATTTGTAGTTCCCGCGTTCCCGCTTCCATGTTCTCTGATATCGATTCCCTTTTTTCTTCCATAGATATAGGACGTCTGAAACAGACCCAGCACATAGCCTACAGCCAGACATACGATACGTTCCAACATTTTTATTCCCCCTCTTTTCTCTCTCTTATAATAAATTTCAGAGATGTCCCTTTAAATCCAAAAGCTTCTCGCACTTTATTTTCCAGATATCTTGTATAGGAAAAGTGCATCAGCTCTTTGCTGTTCACAAAAATAACAAAAGTAGGAGGCTTAACCGAAACCTGGGTCGCGTAAAAAATCTTCAGCCTCTTTCCTTTGTCAGAAGGGGGCTGCTGCATGGCTACTGCTTCCGTAATAATCTCATTGAGGACTCCTGTCTGAATACGAAGCGTTTGATTTTCCAGTACCATATCAATGGTTTCAAAAAGTTTTGGAATTCTCTGCCCCGTTTTTGCCGAAATAAACATAATCTCCGCATATGGCATAAATGACAGGACCTCTCTTACCTTATTAGTAAATTTATAAATAGTCTTATCATCCTTTTCCACCGCATCCCATTTGTTTACTGCAATGACAATTCCTTTTCCTCTGTCATGAGCGATCCCTGCAATCTTGGCATCCTGTTCTGTAACGCCTTCCTCTGCATCGATCATCATAACCACCACATCAGCGCGTTCCACAGCAGTTACGGTACGAATAATACTATATCGCTCCAATTCTTCTTTTATCCTGCTTTTTCTCCTGAGTCCGGCAGTATCAATAAAAATATATTCTCTGTTCTGATAAGATACCTTAGTATCTATCGCATCTCTGGTAGTTCCGGCTATATCAGAGACGATCACCCTGTCTTCGCCCAGAACCTTATTGATCAAAGAGGATTTTCCTACATTGGGTTTTCCTACTACTGCAATTCTGGGGATCTCGTTTTCCATTTCTTCTTCAGATATATCCTGGAAGTGCTCTGTCACCTTTTCCAGCATATCCCCAAGTCCCAGCATAGACGCCGCCGAGATAGGCACCGGCTCTCCGATTCCCAGATTGTAGAATTCATAGGTATCCATCATAAATTTCTGAAAGCTATCCACTTTATTTACTACAAGGACCACCGGTTTTCTGCTTCTGCGGAGCATATCCGCAACCTTACCGTCAGCGTCTACCAGTCCCTGGCGGACATCTGTCATAAAAATGATCACATCTGCAGTGTCAATGGCGATCTGGGCCTGCTCACGCATCTGTGAAAGGATGATATCCTTGCTCTCTGGTTCGATTCCTCCAGTATCGATTAAAGTAAATGTTTTATCCAGCCATGTAACGTCTGCGTAGATCCTGTCCCGGGTAACTCCCGGAGTGTCCTTTACTATAGAAATTTTCTCTCCTGCCAAAGCATTAAAAAGTGTAGACTTCCCCACATTCGGCCGTCCCACTATAGCTACGATCGGTTTGCTCATACATTTGTCTCCTTTTATGTTCTCCGCCTGCTTCCCGGTTCAGAACGGCTTCTACCAGATCAGCTCCTTCTTCCCCTACAATCTTCACAGGCACCTTTAATTCATTCTCTACCTCTTCCACTGTCATATCATCCAAAAATACATTTTCCCCGCTTCGAAGCAGATTACAGGGGAGCAGAAGATATTCTCCCAGCTCTTTTCCCTTAAGCTGCTTTACAATATCCTGCCCTGTAAGAAGTCCGGAAACAGTAATTTTCTCTCCAAAAAAATCATTTCGTATCTCATATCCCTGTATCTGAATATTTGGAAATTTCTCACTGATTTCTTTCATATAGCGGCTGATAAACGGATATGCCAGTCTGCCGGTGGCAAAAGCCAGCTTTGCTTTTCTATCATCACCCTGTTGTGTACTCAGGCTCTCTTCTACCTGTTCCTCTAAAAGTCTCAGCATGCCGACTCCATTTTCCAGCTGCAGATAACCGTCGTACCGGCTTTCTTCAGGCAGCTCTCTTTCCGCCAGAAGATACCATTCATCACTGGCATGGGCAAAATGAAGCCCGTACTTATCGAACAGCTTTTTCTGCCATCTCTCAATCTGATCGATCACCATACATGCATCTTTTTTGTTAAAACTTTCCAGAGGATAAAGCCCTTCCCGAAATCTGCTCAGACCGACGGGAACCACAGAAACGCTTTTCAAATGGGGAAGATAAGCCGAAAGATCTTTCAGGCTCCTTTCAAGTTCTTCTCCATCATTGATTCCCTTACATAGAACGATCTGTCCATTCATCTCAATCCCTGCGCGAAATAATCTGTCTACTTTTGGAAAAATATCTCCTCCAAAGCGGTTACGGAGCATTCTGCACCGCAATTCCGGATTCGTAGTATGAAATGAAATATTAATAGGAGCCAGATGATATTCTATGATCCTGTCAATATCATGATCCTTCATATTCGTAAGAGTCACATAATTTCCCTGGAGAAAAGAAAGCCGTGAGTCATCATCTTTGAAATACAGAGTCTCCCTCATTCCCGGAGGCATCTGATCAATAAAACAGAAAATACAGTGATTGCTGCAGGACCGATATTCATCCATAAGGCTGTTTTCAAAAACGATCCCCAGATCTTCCTCATACTCTTTTTCTACTTCCAGTTCCCATTCTTCGCCGTTTGCTTTTTTCACCAACAGGACAATATATTCATCATTTACCAGATAATGATAGTCAAAAACATCTTCAATAGATTTTCCATTGATAGAAAGCAGCTCATCTCCCGGCTCCAATTCCAGTTCCCAGGCAATACTTCCCTCTTCCACTTCTCTGATAATATGTCTGGATTTTATCATATTTACCTCTCTTTTCTGCAAAAACGGGCATGTCCGCTCATCAAAAAACTGCCTGTCTGTTCTCTGCATTTTAGTAAAAAAAGAAGCCAGGCGAGTATTTTTATTTATCCGGCGGCTTCCAGAATACTGGCCGCCCTGCGGCTAGTATACCAACAATGCTGTAAAAAATCAATAATTTTTCCTTGACGGTGCGCTATGTCGAATGTTATAACTTTATGTGTGTTTATGTAAAAAATTTGTTTGGAGGTCCTTATGGTTAATATCAGTTTGCTGGAAAAATCTATTCCGGTGGCTCCTATCAAAATCGCTGCTCTGGAAAGCTGCGCCCAGTTGGCGTCTCAGGTAGATTCTCATCTGGTACAATTCCGGAAAGAGTTAAAATCTCATAATCCATCCGGGGTTAATTTCCGCGGTTATACAGAAGACAGCTTTTTAATTGATTGCGAATGTCCCCGTTTCGGCTCCGGAGAAGCAAAGGGAGTGATCGGAGAATCCATCCGAGGCACCGATATGTTTGTAATGGTAGATGTGTGCAATCATAGCCTGACTTATAAAATCTGCGGCCATATCAATCACATGTCCCCGGATGATCATTATCAGGATTTAAAAAGAATCATTGCAACTTCTGTAGGAAAGGCACACCGGATCAACGTCATTATGCCGTTTCTTTACGAAAGCCGCCAGCATAGAAGAACCAAGCGTGAATCTCTTGACTGCGCGCTGGCTCTTCAGGAACTTGTACAAATGGGTGTTTCCAACATTATAACTTTCGATGCCCATGATCCGCGGATGCAGAATGCCATTCCTTTATCCGGATTCGATAATTTTATGCCAACTTATCAGTTTTTAAAGACTATGGTCGCCTCTATCGAGGATTTTAAGATTGACAACGAGCATTTAATGATCATAAGTCCTGATGAAGGAGCTATGGGAAGGGCTGTGTATTTTTCCAATATCCTGGGTGTGGATATGGGAATGTTTTATAAGCGCCGGGATTATTCTACGATCAAAGATGGAAAAAATCCTATTGTAGCCCATGAATTTTTAGGAGATTCTGTGGAAGGTAAAGATGTGGTGGTCATTGATGATATGATCTCATCCGGAGAAAGCATGCTGGATGTAGCCAAAAAACTGAAAGACCGAAAAGCCAGACGGGTAATCGTATGCACTACTTTCGGACTTTTTACAGATGGCCTGGAAAAATTTGATGAGTATTATGAAAAAGAATACATCTATCGTGTCATCACTACCAATTTAAGCTACAGAAATCCTGAACTTTTAACAAAGCCATATTATCTGGAAGCCGATATGAGCAAATATCTGGCCAGCATTATGGATATTCTGAATCATGATCTTTCCGTAGAAAAGGTAAGGAGCACAACAGAAAAAATCAACCGGCTTCTCAACAGGTGCTGACAAAAAACAGAAGGTTTTTCGACCTTCTGTTTTTTATTATGTATCTATTTTTTAATTGACCAGATATACATCTGCATATGTACTGCCAAACTGAAGGGCTTCGCCATGGGTATTAAAGAAGATATCCACATGCGAATAGGAAGTTCCTCTGTCTTCTACCGTATATACTACGCCATTGATCAGCAGTTTTGTTCCTAAAGGAACGCCGCCCATAGCAACTGTACGTCCCGCAGTAGCCTTTGTACCGCTGGCAGTAATCCCGTCAGATTTTCCGCAGCACTGAGCGCAGGGGCAATATCCTGTCAGACGAAATCTTCCCAGATAAGTATTTCCGCTGTTCTGTTCTGGCTGCTGAGTCTGAGACGTGCTGGTCTGGGAAGACGACTGGCTGCTGCTTGCCGCATTTCCCTGAGATGGCGCTGTTCCGCTCTGCTGAGAAGAACTTTCAGCTTCTTTCTCTGCCTGCTGACGCTGGGCAAGTATCTGAGCTGCTTCTTCGTCTTTTTGCTGTTTAAGCAAGGTATTGATCGCATCTTCCTGGCTTTCGATCTGATTCACAAGATTTTTAGCTGTTCCCTTTTCTTTAGAAATTTGATCGCTGTATTCCCGGATCTGCACATTTGTACTTTTTACCGCTTCATAAATTTCATCCTGTTTTTCCAGGCTTTCCTGTTCTAATTCTTCCAGTTCCTGCTGTTCTTCCTCGATGTCAGCTTCTTTTTTCTCTATTTCTTTTGTCGTGGCTTTATACTCATCAAGCATATTTCTGTCATATGATGTGATCTGTGACATATTCTCTGCCTGACTGAGGAAATCAGAAATAGAATTCGATTCCAGAAGCATGATCATGTAAGAACTTTCTGAATTTTCATACATATACTGAATTCGAAGCTTCATATCTTCATACTGCTGTGCTTCTTTTTCCTTGGCAGCTTCAAGCTCTGTCTTTAGTTTCTGCAGATTCTTCTGAGTCTCTTCTGACTTCGTCTGAATCTCCTGAAGATTCTCCTCCAGATCTCCCATCTGTCCGTTTAATTTCTGCAAGTACCCTTCCAGATCGTTTTTCTTGGATTCCAAGCTGTCGATTTTACTTTGGGTATCGTTTAACTTCTGTTGGCTTTCCTGCCGTGCATTCTTCGTATCCGTAATCTTCTGCTGGGTAGAAGAAGCGTAGCAGGGGACAGCAGCCAAACTGGCCGCTAAAAGACCCATAAGCAGGCTTGTACTTGTTTTTTTCTTCATAATTAAAAACTCCTTTTCACTCACGAGTTTGATTATAGCATAGTTTCCCGTAAATGAACAGTACTTTTTTCATTTTTTTGTAATATTTATGTAATACCGTCTGAGAAAAAATTTAAACTTTATGCAACTATTCTATTAAAGGCAAAGTCCTAAAAAAGCTGACATATTTCCTCTTTTTCCGTGACTGGCCCTGTGGGAAAATAAAAATTCCGGATTACAGCATGTACAGACTCCGGGAAAGCTTATATGTTCTTCAGGAATACCGCTTTCTTTAAAAAGAAGCTCATTTGCTCTCCACAAATTCAGCTGATATTTCTTCTCCCTTCCAGGATAAAGAAGTGTTCTGTCCTTTTTATACTGAGAGAATTTCTCTTGGAAAACTTCCGCCACATCTTCACTGACCTCATAGCACTCCTGGCAGATAGAAGGACCAATTGCCGCATACAGATCCTGAGGCCGGGAACCAAACTCTTTTCCCATAGCCCTGACCATATGAACCGCCATTTTCTCCGCTGTTCCCCTCCAGCCGGAATGCGCCAGCCCTATGGCCTGATGAACAGGATCCACAAAGAAAAGAGGAACGCAGTCAGCGAAAGACGTCGCTAAAGTCATTCCGGGAACATTCGAGATCAATCCGTCAATATCATGATAATCCTGAGGAGTCAGAATTCCCTTTCCTCCATCTTCTTCTTTTACCAACCGTATATTTGTGGTATGTGTCTGCTGTGAACAGACTGTTTTTTTTAGATCAAATCCTATAGCATCTGCGATCCGCCTGTAATTTTCCAGCACAGCATCCTCTTTATCTCCTCTTTGGAAGCTTAAATTCATCGAGGCATAGATTCCCTCGCTCACTCCGCCAAGCCTTGTGGAAAATCCATGGATGATCTGTGGGAATTTTTCAAAAGCCGGATACTGCAGATAGATTGTTCCGTGTTTCTCCTTTACCTTCATCGGCTCCGCCGTATTTTTGTCCCATTTAATATTCATAATCTCATCCTTTAAATGAAAACGCATTTTTAATAAGCATGATCCTTTCCGGAGTGGCTCCTACTACATCAAATCTGCAGGGAACCGTATCCGGATATCCTTTCTGCATTAAATAATATAAAGCTGCATCAGACAGCCTTTTTTGCTTTTTGCTGTTTACTGCGCACTCTGGACTTCCATTTTTTTCACTGCTCCTGAATTTTACTTCTATAAAGCAAAGATATTCCTCATCCTTTGCTATAATATCAATTTCACCCTTAGGGCTTCGAAAGTTCTTTTCCAGAATGCAATATCCTTGTTTCTCCAGATAATCTGCAGCCATATGTTCATAAAAGTTTCCTATATTTTTTGAAGATTCTTGCCCTCTCCTTCCAGATTTCATGATTTTTCCTCAAAAACATTCTTTATAAAAGTCTTACGGTGAATAGGTGAGGGGCCATATTTTCTTAAAGCTTCAATATGTTCCTGGGATCCGTAACCCTTATGAGAAGCAAAACCATACTGAGGCAGGATCTTATCATACTCCCTCATAAGCCGGTCCCTGGTCACTTTTGCTATAATACTGGCCGCAGCAATGGAAACACTTTTTCCATCGCCTTTAATGATCGGAACCTGAGGAATGTTAATACCAGGTATGGTCACTGCATCGTTCAGCAGGATCTGAGGCTGAGGAATCAGTTTATTCACAGCCTCCCGCATGGCTTCATAGGTTGCCTGCAGAATATTGATCTCATCGATTCTTGCCGGTCCTACAAGGCCTGTTTCTGCAGCAACAGCTTTATCCATAATTTCTTCATAAAGCTCTTCCCGCCTTTTTTCAGAAATTTTTTTTGAATCGTTCAATCCCAGGATTTCGCAGTCTTTTGGCAGGATAACCGCCCCCGCTACTACAGGACCTGCAAAAGGGCCTCTCCCTGCTTCATCTATACCGCACACATATCCCAAATCTTCATACTGACGTTCATATACCCGCATTTTTTCCAGGCGCACCCTCTCATCTTTAAGCTTCTGCATTCTTTTTTCTGCCTGGGACAATATGCGCTGTACGCCTTTACGGCTGTCTGTGCTATATATTCCGCAAAGTTCCAAAAGCTCCTCCTCTGCTGCGTTTTGGAATTCTTCTTTTATTTCCTGTATGCTTTTCATTTCCTGTTACTCCTGTGCCAACGGCCTTTCCAGTGTGATTTTTCCAATCTTCCCATTCCGAAATTCCTCAAGAAGGATATTTGCCGCTTTACTGTAATCCAGCTGGCCGCCTTTCTGGATACATTTCCTGTTTTCGGCAATCTGCTCCAGCATAGACAAAGGGTCTGACTCTTCAATCCCGTATCTTTCCTTCAACAGTCCCGGATAGTCTTTCGAAAGGCAGCCTAAAAGCTGCAGAGACAGTTCTTCAAGATTCAAGATTTCATCTTTAATGGAACCCACCATAGCCAGTCTGGCGCCTACCTGCTGATCTTCAAATTTCGGCCAGAGAATTCCTGGTGTATCCAAAAGCTCGATATTTTTATTGATCCTGATCCACTGTTTTCCTTTGGTTACGCCAGGTTTATTTCCGGTTTTTGTACAGGCTTTTCCAGCAAAAGCGTTAATAAATGTGGACTTGCCTACATTCGGAATTCCTACCACCATAGCCCGTATAGGACGGTTTTTAATCCCTCTTCTTCTGTCTCTCTCTATTTTTTCATGGCATGCCTCCATAACAATCGGCAGCACTTCTTTGACCCCTGCCCCGCTTTTGGAATTCAGCTTAAGAACATAAAAACCTTTTTTCTGAAAAAAGCCGCTCCATTCTTCTGTTCTTTTTTGATCTGCCAGATCGGATTTATTCAAAAGAAGGAGCCGGGCCTTATTCTTTCCCAGATCATCAATATCCGGATTTCTGCTGGACATTGGTATTCTTGCATCTACTACTTCCACGATCAGATCGATAAGTTTTATATTCTCCTCCATCATACGTTTTGCTTTCGTCATATGTCCAGGGTACCATTGATAATTCATATTCGTCCTCACTTTTTCTTTAATTTTTCATAAAGCCAATCTGATCTGCAGGGTAAATACAGAACCAGACTTTTCCTTTAATATATTTTTCATTAATATTCTGCACCTCAGCAAAACGGCTGTCTTCACTGTTATTCCGGTTATCGCCCAATACAAAATATTCGTCATTAGCTAAAGACACCCCGTCTTCGGCCAGTCCCGGATTTGTAATCTGAGGAAGCTTTTCGTCTTCCTGATACACCTGTCCGTCAATATAGATAATACCATCCCGGATTTCTATGGTCTCGCCGGGCAGGCCGATGATCCGTTTAATATGGATAGTGGCATCGTCGCTTCCATCCTTAGTGAAGGCAATAATATCGCCCCGGTCAGGACTTGCAAATTTGTAAATCAGCTTATTGATAAAAAATCTCTCTCCTGTCAGAAGTGTAGGTTCCATACTGCTTTCTTCCATGGCAATACTCTGGAAGAAGAAAATTGCCACTACCGCTGCCAGAGCCAGCGTAACCGCGATCTGAAAAATCCATGTAAAAACAGGGCGTCCTTTTTCACTTTTAATAAAGTCTAACGCCGTATCTCTCTGAAACTCAACTCTCTGTATTTTTTTCTTTCTTTTCTTTCTCATGTCATCTCTCCACGGTTTAAGAAAAGGGGCCGCTGAATGCATTTTCACACAGCGGCCCCTGTCTATCACCTTATTATCTTACTAACTCTTTTACTTTTGCAGCTTTACCAACACGCTGTCTTAAGTAGTTCAGTTTCGCACGTCTTACTTTACCACGTCTGATAACCTCTACTTTTTCTACGTTTGGAGAATGAAGAGGCCATGTTTTTTCTACGCCGATACCATTAGAATTTTTTCTTACAGTAAAGGTTTCACGGTTGCTTCCGCCCTGTTTCTTTAAAACAACGCCTTCAAAGACCTGGATTCTTTCACGGTTTCCTTCTTTGATTTTTCCGTGTACTCTTACAGTGTCTCCAACGTTAAATTTGGGTGCTTCAGCCTTCATCTGAGCAGCTTCGATGTTTTTGATGATTTCGTTCATAATATATTCTCCTTTTATCTCTGGATGTTCTTAATGCATTCTGCAGCAGAGGACCATCTCTTTTTATTTAGGGAAGGGCAAACTATGCCCTTCCGCTGCAACGGGTATCATTATACTATGAGAAAAATTTCTTGTCAAGTATTAGGCCTTGATTTCAAAAATAAATCCGCTCTAAAAATATTGTATCTCTTTTGGAGCTCTGTAATTTTTTTCTAAATATTCAGCCACCTGGGAGCAGTCGCAGGTTCTTGCGCCCGCAGCGCATACCTTCACACATGCCATGCAGTTTAAACAAAGGTCCTCCCTGATCTCTAAGGTTTCCTGAGAAATCCCATTAACCGGACATTTCTGAACGCATGCCTGACAATTCCTGCATAATTCCCGGCGAAAATATTTTTTCACCGGTTTCATCTGTTTTGGAGCCGGTTCAGGATTACCTGGAAGTTGAACTGAAACAAAACCATACTTTTCACCATTTTCCACCCTTTTTTTTGTTTCTACTGCAAATCTTCGAAGAATCTGGACATCTTTTTCATCCGGTCTTCCATTTCCCAATACTTCTGAATATACATGGGGAACTATCGGAGCAATGGCTCCAATGCAGATAAAGCCTTGTTTTTCCAGACGATGCTGCATCTGGGCAAGAGTATCATCATAATGACGGTTGCCATATGCAGCCATGATCACACAGGGCGTCTTCTCTCCTTGAAGATTTGAAAAAAGAGGCTCTTGTATATCAGGAAGCTGTCCTCCATATACCGGGGCCGCAGCGACTAAAAAATCTTTAGAAGAAAATTTCCATTTTTCTTTTCTTAATTTTCGTCTGCCCAGATCCAGATATCTGGGGTTTTGAGTAAGAAATTCTGTAAAAATTTCCACCGTTTTCCTAGTCCCTCCTGTAGGACTGAAAAAGGCGGCGGTGACTTGTCGGTTCTTTTCCAATAGATCAGGCCTCCTCTGCCTGGTCCTTTCTACAGACTGTTCCAGGCGCCAGGCCTGTATCTTTCTATGATCTCCCTGAAGGAGTACCTCCGGCACCTTTCTGTCATGCCACGCCTCCGGCCTGGTATAATGAGGATATTCCAAAAGATGATCCTGCATGGATTCAAACTGAGAGGACTCCTGATTACTCAGCACCCCCGGCACAAATCTGGAAACCGCGTCAATAAGCACGCAGGCTGCCAGTTCTCCTCCTGTAAGGACATAGTCTCCAATGGATACATAATCCGTCACCACTTCTTCAAGTACTCTCTCATCAATTCCTTCATAGTGACCGCAAAGCAGAATCAGTTCCTCTTCCATGGCCAGTTCTTCCACCATCGTCTGATTCAGTACTTTTCCCTGGGGTGTAAGATAGATACATCTGGGCATCTTTTCCCGGTTTACACAGTCTGCTCCGGCAACTGACTTCCATGCCCGAAAAACAGGTTCTGGCTGCATGACCATCCCTGCTCCTCCTCCATAAGGATAATCATCTACACGCATATGTTTATTATCAGAAAAATCCCGGATATTTACTGTGTGAAGAGATAAGGTTCCTTTTTTTAATGCTCTGCCGGTGATGCTGGTATGAACCGCATTCTCAATCATTTCCGGAAACAAAGTCAAAACATGAAATTTCATAGAACCCCTCCTGTCAAAGCCCCTTCAAAAGATGGATGGTCATTTTATTATCTTCCACATCCACCTTAAGAATACAATCTTTAATAGCAGGGATCAGCACCTCTCTGTCCTCAGTCTGAACAATATAAACATCATTGGCCCCTGTCTCCATAACATCCTTTAGAGTTCCGAAATAACTGCCGTCTTCCAGAAAAACCTCCATGCCGATCAGATCTCCGATATAGTATTCATTTTCTTTAAGGGGCACAGCCATATCTCTGGTCACATAAAGACTTTTTCCCTTATAAGGCTCAATTTCATTGATATCATCTACATCCTTGAATTTTAAAATAACAAATTGTTTAAAATACTTTACCCTCTGTATTTCCAGTTCACACAGCTCCTTCCCCGTATCCAAAAGGATACTGGGCAAAACTTCAAACCTATGGGGATCATCTGTGGTAGGGAATACTTTTACCTCTCCCCGGATGCCATGGGTGGTAGTGATCACTCCAACCTGAAGCAAATCTTCCATTTCTTTCTACTCTCCTATATATAAAAGAAGAGCTGCCGCAATAATATCTTTTATTGCAACAGCCCGCTCTATGCTGTTATAAGCCAAACGCTTACTGCAAAATATCGACAACTACCTTTTTGTCACTTTTTGAAGAGGCAGCTTTAACTACGGTCCGGATAGCTTTTGCAATCCTTCCCTGCCGCCCGATCACTTTGCCCATATCCGAAGGGGCTACTTTAAGTTCCACCAGGACTGCGTCGTTTTCTTCTGTCTCGGTAACAACAACTTCATCGGGACAATCTACCAGAGATTTTG
>ERZ1643249.4056-NODE-4056-length-12549-cov-19.657275_pt1 | contig 12549 bp, 15 predicted proteins | sample MGYA00579263_ERZ1643249 | MGnify/ENA primary metagenome ERZ1643249 (study PRJEB29033, sample SAMEA4952264) | chicken gut metagenome | biome: Broiler Chicken; feature: Gastrointestinal Tract; material: Caecum | place: Ireland | collected 2018 | study: Broiler...
AATTAAAAGAATTAAAAATAAGGAGGAATAATATGACTAAGAAAGAAAAACAAGAACACATAGATTTTATACAATCTATAGTAGATGAAGCAGTAAATTTTTATAAAGAAATAGAAGAATTGTTAGGAGATGAATAATATGAAATACACAGAAGAAGAAAAGAAATCATTAAAATTTTTGACTGATAAAAGAGATGAAGCTTATGGACTTATGCAGTTTGAAGATGGAGAGATTTATCAGCTTGCTGAAGAAGAATTTAATAATTATCTCACAATAGAAGAAATAATAGATAAACAACAAAAAGAAATAGAAGAACAAAATAAAGAAATAAATGAAAAAGATAAACTATTAAAATTTACTAGGAATTATATAAATAAACTAGAACAAGATTTATTTGAAAATGCGAGCAATTATGTAATATCCAAAGATAGAATAAGAAAAAATATAAAAGAATTAAATGATAATAGACCATATTTATCTAAATTTGACGACTGGAAAGAAAAAGAATATACAAACGAGGATGTTACTAACAAGTGCGTGGAAATTTTAGAAGATTTATTAGGAGATGAATAATATGAAATACACAGAAGAAGAAAAAGAAGCTATTGATGAAGCTAAAACAATAGTTAGTAAAAAATATGGAAGTATAATGCATATTGAAATAAGAAATATGGAAAAAATCTTAAATTTACTAGAAAAACAAAAAAAGGAAATAGAAAGATTAGAAAAAACAATAGATGAAAATATTATTATTGAGCCAGATGAAACAGGTTGTCATGAGGAACTTAATATACACATAAAGGATTTTATACCTAAAGATATAATAAAAGAAAAAATAAAAGAAATAGAAGATAGTTTAAAAGAAGATTGTATTGCATTACATGAATTTCAAAGATTAGCAAAAATAGATGTTTTAAAAGAATTATTAGGAGAATAGATATGAGAGAAATAAAATTTAGAGGAAAAGATTTATTAGGTAAATGGAGATATGGAGATTTTATACAAGAAAAATGGAAAAGCATTTTAAATACTAACGAAAAAGCATATATGATAAAAAAAGATAAGAGAGCTTGGACTGTAGACAAAGAAACTTTAGGACAATATACAGGACTAAAAGATAAAAATGGAGTAGAAATATATGAAGGAGATGTAATCAATTGTAATAATAGAAATTTTATTGTTAAATTTAGAAAAGAAAGAGGTGGATTTTTTCCATTTGCATGTGGAGATGGATGTGGTTGTTGTGAAGATGAAGTAATATCATTATATGCTCTTGAAGAATTAACTAAAATAATAGGAAATATTTGGGATAATCCAGAGTTGTTAAAGGAGAGTGATAATAAATGCCAAAATTAACTTTAGAAGAAGAATTAATGAATGATAGAGAACTTATATTTAATTGGTTAAAATCAGGAAGAATAACTTGTGAGGATTTAATTCAACAATACGCAGATATATTGAAAAAAGAAAGAGATCAAGCAAAATTTGAAGCAGTTTCATATACTTATCCTTTATTCCTAATGCAAGAAAAAGCTAATTTAAAATCAAAAGATGAATGGATAAGAGATAAAGCTATTCAAATGTTATATGCTTTTAACAATAAACAAACTGGAATTAATTTTAATAAACAATTTGAAAAATATGTTAAAGAGCATAGATTAAATAAAGATTTAAATACTATACAATATATTATTTATGAAGATGAATTAAATAAATTTAATGAAAAAAAGGAGTAGGTAATTTATGGGAGAAATAATGCTTAAAAGACTAGGATTTAAACTTGAAAGTATGTATTCAAATACTCAAAGAAGAGAATTATTTAAGCGTAGTTATTATAATGAAGAAAAAAGAGTAAGAGTACAGATAATGAATAGAACTTTTAGAGTATCATATATTAACGCATACGGAGTTGAAAAGCCATATGATATAGATTTAAGTTTATATAAAGCAATAAGTGAATGCATGCATGATTGGGGTTGGATATAAAATGGAAAGAAAAATTGAAATATTTGTATATTGTATATTAGTTTTACTGTTTATTTCTGTAATAGTAGGAAAAATATTGTTTTTAATATATTAACATTTACAAGTACGTTTTATTATATATAAAAAGATTAAAAAAATATTATTGTAAACTTTATTTTTTCTTTTATTTATGTTAAACTAATGTAAAAGGAGGAATAAAATATGAAAGACATCAAAATAATTATTAGTGTTATAGCAACGGCGATTTCATCTTTTTTAGGTGGCTTTGATGTACCTATTACAATATTACTAACTGCTATTGTAATAGATTATATAACAGGTATTGTTGTTGCTATAATACAAGGAAATTTAAACTCAAAAGTTGGATTTAGAGGATTACTAAAAAAAGTATTATATTTATTCGTTGTAGGAGTTGCAGTAATGATAGATAAAGTAAGTGGATCAGGTGGAGCAGTGCGAGATCTTATAATTTATTATTTTGTATCTAATGAATGCTTAAGTATCTTAGAAAATTGTGGCAATGCAGGTATACCATTACCTCAAATATTAAAAGATAAATTAGCACAAATTCAAAATAAAACTACAAATAAAAAAGAAAATACAACTAATACTACTGTAACTACAACTACAGAAAAATAAAAAAGGGGGAATTTTAAATGAAATTTAGTGAATGGAGAAAATATGTAGAAGATGTAAAAAATAGAGGTGGAATAATTGACACTGATGGATATTATGGTGGGCAATGTATGGATTTATATAATCATTATATGAATAATGTAGTAGGAGTAAAAAATGCAGGGGCAGATTGTGCAAAAAACATTTTAAATAATAAAGATGTTGTATCTGCATGTGAAATTATAAGAAATTATGATACATTTGTACCTCAAAAAGGAGATGTAGCAGTATGGACAGGAACTAGATATGGACATTGTGCAGTTTGTACTGGAGAAAATAGTAATATAAACAATTTTGAATCTATAGATCAAAACTGGGTTGAGCAAACTATTACTATAGAAAGACATAATTATATAACTTTTGCACCAATTTATTTTCTACGTCCAAAAGATCAATCAAATATAATTGAACAAGCTCCTAAAAAAGACATAAATGAGATTGCAAAAGAAGTAATAAGAGGAGACTATGGTAATGGAGACGATAGAGTAAATGCATTAAAGAATTTAGGATATACAGATTCAGATATTGATAATATTCAGCAAAAAGTAAATGAAATTTTAAATAATCAACCTGATACTGTAAAAAATATAAATATTGAAGAACTTGCATATAAAGTAATACGTGGAGAATATGGTAACGGAGACGATAGAGTAAGAAATCTTCAAAATGAGGGATATACTTTAGAAGAGATTGATAAAATCCAACAAAAAGTAAATGAACTTTTATAACACATGGGGAAAAAGGTATTATCCTTTTTCCATTTTTTTATTTTAAAGGAGTGGATAAATAGTGTATGCAGGACAAAAAATGGTAGATGACTTAGGAGTTGAAGTATTACTTTTTCCTATGGATTGCATGTATATAACACAAGGAGAACATGGAAGTATATCTCATGTGCTTGCAATGGATTTTGTTGGTTGGTCACCTCAAACTGGTCAGATTAAAGATTATCCATACTATGCACCATGTTCATGCACGTGCATTGCAAAAAATTATTCAAATGGTCAAGCGTATGTAATTTGGCAATCAACAGGACTTGTACACATGGCAAATAATCAAATAAATAGTGTATGTTGGGTAGTAATGCATGATGATAATCCACCATACAATGTAGGAGATACAATATCTCAAGGAGATTTAATGGGACATACTGGTGAGTCAGGATTTGTTACAGGAGATCATATGCATTTAAATGTAGCAAATGGAACATATCAGGGTTGGCAAAACGTAGGAGGTAGTTTCTATGAACTTATAAACTCTATGAGTATATATGATGCAATGTGGGTAAATGATACTACATTATATAATGACTATGGATATGATTGGAAAGTATTTGAGGGAGGAATTACACCCGAGCCTCCAACACCAGAGGCTAAAAAGAAAAAAAGATTTCCATGGGTATTGTATGCAAATAAATTAAGAAATCAAAGAAAAATTTAAAAATAACTTGACATAATATAAAAATTATTATATAATATATGTATACTTCATGAAAAGATTATAAACTAGCTATTTATTTTTTTATATTCTTTTTAATGTTTCCTATTGTTTACTTGAAAGATAGTTGTAATTTATAACTATCTTTATTTTTTTATATTTTGTTGTTGACATATTTTTTTATTTATGTTATATTTAAATAAAGAAAAGAGGTAAAAGTATGGATGAAAGTCAATTAGATGAGTTATTTAATAATGTAAAAGAAAAAATTGGAGAAGAAAATTACGCTTTAATTTCTGATGATGTGTTAAATATTAGATCAGGACTTATAACTCAAATTAATAATTCAAAAGAAAAGGATAATAAAATAAGTGAACTTGAGAAAAAAAGAGAAGAGTTATTAATTGCAAATGGTAATTTATTTCAAAAAATTCAGTTTGATCAAAATCAAGCAAACAAATCAAATGATAATAGTTTTTTAAATAACTTACAACAAAAAGAAAAACAAAAAATTGAATTGTCAGATTTCATTGATGAAAAAGGGGGTTTTATAAATGCCAAATAGTGGTGTAACTATGATGAATTATATTAGACAAAATTCATCAAGACTATATCAAGATGTTGTTCCAGAAGCAACAAAGGACAATATTCAAACTTTAGGTAATATATTACTTGATGACGCTTATCAACCTCAACTTAATGAGTTTATAAACGTATTAATTAATAGAATTGCACTTACAATGATTAGGAATGCTTCATTTACTAATCCACTTGCTAAATTTAAAAAAGGATCAATTCCACTTGGAACTGATATTCAAGACATTATTACAAATCCTGCAGAAGCAGAGCCTTATGAATATTCGAATACTGCAATGGAAAAATTGCTTACAATAACAGATCCTGATACACATGTTGCATATTATAGACGTAATAGAAAAGATTTATATACTAAAACTATTACAAGAGAAGGTTTACAAGGTGCTTTTGTTTCTTGGGATAAATTCTATAATTATATTTCTTCTATTATTCAAAGCTTGTATAATGGAAATTATATATCTGAATTTAACTATACAAAAAATCTAGTAAAATCTGCGTATGATAACAATAAAGTTATTGTAGAAACAGTTTCTAAGCCTGTTGATGAAGCTACTGGAAAAGCTTTTGTAAAAAAAGCAAGAGAATTATTTAATTTATTTATGTTTCCATCTACAAACTTTAATGCATATACTAAATTTAGTGGCGCAAAAGGAACTATTACTACTTGGACTACTAAAGACAGAATAGCACTTTTAATTCGTGCAGATGTTATGTCATCTATAGATGTTGATATATTAAGCGCTGCATTTAATATGTCAAGAGCAGATTTCTTAGGTGCAGTAACTATAGTAGATAATTTTGGAGATGATAAAATATTAGGTGTTATGTGCGATGAGTCATGGCTTCAAATATATGATAATATATTTAGATTTGAGGAATTCTATAACGCTAGAGCAATGGCTTGGAATGAATACTTACATGCATGGGGAACTTTTGCAATATCTCCTTTTGCAAACGCTGTACTTTTTGCAACAGAAGAAAGTGTGCCAGTAACTAATTTAGATTTTGCAAACGATTCTGTAGATATAACAGGAGTTGGTACTCAAGAAGAAGTTGTGCTTACTGTTACACCTTCAAGCTCTACATCTGATATAGATTATCTATCTTCTGATCCTACAATATTTACAGTAACTAAAAAATCAAACACTAACGCAACAGTAACTGCAACTGGAGTTGGAGAAGCTACACTAACTGCAAAAGCAGATAATGGAATAAAAGCAACTGCTACTATAAACGTTACTCAAGAATAAATTTTTAAAATGAATGCAATATTTTAGTTTTATTTATTATTTTTTCATATATTTTTTCTCAGAAGGGGATAAACTAAAGTTTATCCCTTTCTTATTAAAAAAATAGGAGGTTAAATTATGTCAATAAATGTTACACCATCAGGAACTTTATATTTATGTAAAGTACCTCTTGAATCAGATTATAAAAATCAAATTACATTTGCAGATTATAACGCACAACTTAATTATTTTAAAACTACTGTAAAACATACTTTAACAGATTATACGTATATAAAAGAAAATGAAACTATTGTAGTTTATATTCCTAAAGATCAAATTGCTACTTGTAATTATATGTATTATGTAAATACAGGATTTGATTTTAATGGTCAGTCTTATGCAAAAACATATTTTTGCTTTATTACTAAACTAGAATATGTAAATGAAAATGCTACTCGTATTTATTATCAAACAGATTGTTTTCAAACGTGGCTTCCAAATATAGTATATAATCGTTGTTTTGTTGAGCGCGAACATACAAATGATGATAGTGTAGGTGCTAATACTTTACCCGAAGGACTTGAAACTGGAGAATATATTTGTAGTAATTATTATAGATATACAGAATTTACTAATTTAGTATATGTATTATCTTGTACATTAGATGGAATAAATCAATCCTCTTCTGATTATAAATATGGAGATAGTTTTGGTAATGTATATAATGGTATTTTTGGAGCAAATACATTATATTCAATTTCATCTGATGAATATGTACCAGATACAGAATATATGCAAGGAGCTTTAGTTAGAATTTCAAAAGCTGGTCAAGCTGATTCAATTACTGGATTATTTTTAGCTCCTGCAAATTTAGTAAGTCTATCAAGTAAAAGAGATTATTTTGATTTTTTAGGTAAAGTAAATGGATCATCTGCTCCTTATGAAGCAACTGCTGATTCTTCAATTCAATATGATTTTCAAGGATATTATCCTAGAAATAATAAATTATTGACTTATCCATATAATTATTTGTTGATTTCTAATTTACAAGGACAAAATGCAATATATCATTATGAAGATTTTTCAAATCCTGATCAAATTCAATTTTTAATTGAAGGAGTCTTATGTCCGGGTTGCTCTATTAGATGTTCTCCTATTAACTATAAAGGAGTTAATTATAATCGAGATGAAGGAATTACATTAGGAAAATTTCCTATATGTTCATATCCTGTAGACATGTATACAAATTGGTTAACTCAAAATAGTGTAAATATAGGTGGTATAAATGTTTCCTCTGACGATATAAATATTGGAACATCAATATCTAATACTGCTATGGGTATTGTAACTTCTGCTTTAACTGGAGAAATTACTGGAGGACTTTCAGCTTCACAACAAGGTTATCAACAAATTATGTCATCTGTTATAGCAAAAAAACAACATTCACTAATGCCTGTACAAGCTAGAGGTAATCTAAATTCTGGTGATGTTATAACTGCAGGAAAAGATAATACATTTCATTTTTATAAAATGACTATTAAACCTGAATATGCTAGAGTAATTGACGATTTCTTTTCAATGTATGGTTATCTTACAAATAGAGTAAAAGTACCAAATATAAACGGACGTCAAAATTGGAATTATGTTAAAACTATAAATTGTAATTTTGATGGAGATATACCTGATGAACATTTATCTGTTATACGTCAAATGTTTGATAATGGAGTTACTCTATGGCACAATCCTAGTAATATATATAAATACGATTTATCTAATAATATTGTATAACTTAGTAAATTATGTTAAACTATATTATATAGAAAGGAGATTATAATATGGGTAAAATGACACAACAAGATCTTGCAATGATTGTCAATAATAAAACTTTAACAGATTATATAAATAGATTAACTCTAATCGCTGTCTCACTTTTTCAATGGGAAGGTTTGGATAAAATAGGAGGAAATTCACGTTTTTTAGAAGAATGTTTATTTAATAACGGTAGAGCTTGCTTTATAAAAGATCCTACTTTAGGGTATATGTCAATAAATGTGAATCCGTCAGGTAATCTTAATTATTATAATGAACCTGTAAAAGTTACTGCTTTTTCAACTGGATATAATCAAGAATATAATTTTGAAGATATTGTTTACATAAGAAATAATTTACTTGAACTTCCAACATTTACAACATTAGAACTTTTTGCATATCGTCTTTATGAAGTGGAGCGTACTATTGATACAAATGTAAAAGCTCAAAAAACTCCTATTCTTCTTGAATGTGATACAAAAACTAAACTTACTCTTGCAAATGTTTATGAATCTTATGATGGTAATACTCCAGTAATTTTTGGTAATAAACAATTTGATATAAATAATCATATAAATTGTATTCAAACTAATGCTCCTTATATGGTTGATAAACTTGAAGAACATAAAAAAAATATATGGAATGAAGCTCTTACTTTTTTGGGTATTAATAATGCAAATACAGATAAAAAAGAACGTCTAATAACAGATGAGGTAAATTCTAATAATGAACTTATAGCATATTATCTAAATTGCTTTTATAAGCCTCGTATGGAATCAGCAAAAAAAATTAATGAAAAATTTTTTGATGGAGAAGAAAAAATAAAAGTAACTCTTAATAAAGATGTATTAAAACTACTAGATCAAAATAGTGCAGAACTATTTTCTAAAATAAATAATTTAAATAATGATGAAATTGATTCTTTAAAAGGAGGGGAAGATATTGAGTAAATATACTATAACAATTAAAAATTTAATTGATAACAATTTTGATTTTCAAATGACTTCTTATCCTATTTTTGATGAAGAATATAGAGAAACTTTAAATAATAATATCTTAAATTATTATTATGAAGATGAAATAGGTTTTGAAACTGCTCCTCTTTTTAGAAAATATCTAAATTCAACTCTAAATAGAATAATGCCTAAATACAATATTATGTATCAAGCTCAAAAAGATCTTGCTAGTAATTTATATAATACTATAAATATTACTGAAATGACTAAAACTACTAATGAATCTAATACATCTTCTAATTCAAACTCTACATCAAATTCTACTTCTACATCTCAAGCTACTCAAGATGCTAAAAATTTGTATCAGGATACTCCACAAGGAAAAATTACTCAATCTGATATAAATTCTCAGACTTGGGCTACAAATGTTACTTTTGATAATTCTTCTAATTCAGGTACTGCTTCTTCAGAAAATTCTGTAAATGATGAATCTTCTGCACAAGGTAACTCAACTCAAGACTATATTCGTACTTTAGTTGGTACTGACAGAACGCCTTATATTGATCAATATCAAAAAATTGTTCAAAATTTAAAAAATATAGATGATCTTATTATTCAAGAATTATCAGATTTATTTATGCAAATTTATTAAAAAATTATAAAAAATACTTGTATTTTAAATATTTATATGATACAATATTATTACCATACAATGATAATATTTGTATGTTCTTTTCTTTGAATGGATATTTTAAGTTTAATATATAGTTAGAAATTAAACATAGTTAAGGTGAAGAGCCTGTTTATATTTCTTGTCTTGTAACGAAGAACTATCTAACTTAAAATCTTTCCATTCTTTTTTTATATGAAATTCGCTTCAAAAAGGGGGTAAATTTATGTTTTATGATTTAAGTAAGGTATTATCATATAACGCATTATTTAACTTTATTATAGGCGAACGTGGAGTCGGAAAAACTTATGGATTTAAAAAGTTTGCTATTAAAAGATTCTTAAAAAAAGGTAGACAATTTGCCTATATTCGTAGATTCGGTACTGAACTAGAAGAAGCAATAGGCTCTCGTGATGATCCTAAATTTTTTACTCAAGTTTTAGATGAATTTCCAAATCATGAGTTTTCAGTATCTAAAAATAGAAAAACTTATAAATTAAAAATTGATGATAAAATAGCAGGCTATGGATTTTCTCTTGCTACTTCTTCTGCTCTAAAATCTTCTACTTATTCTAAAGTAGATACTATCATATTTGATGAGTTTATTATTGATAAAGGCTCTTATCATTATCTTGCAAATGAGGTAGAAGCTTTACTTGATCTTTTTGAAACTATCGCTCGTCTTCGTGATAACGTTCGTATATTTTTCTTGGGTAATGCTATCTCTTCTACTAATCCATATTTTAATTATTTTGAGTTATCTTTACCTTATAACTCTGATATTAAAACTTTTAAAGATGGTACTATTTTAGTTAATTATATTACTAATTTAGAATATAGAGAAGCTAAAAAGAAATCTCGCTTTGGTAAATTAATATCAGGTACTAAATACTCTGAATATGCTATAGATAATAAATTTCTAAGGGATTCTAAAGCTTTTGTTGCAAAAAAAGATAAGTCCTCTAAATTCTTTTTTATTGTTACGTATAATGCTACTCGTTACGGTATTTGGCTCGATTATAAAAATGATTGTATTTTTGTATCATACGATATTGATCCTAATTGCCCTATAATCGTCGCTCTTTCATCAGAAGATCACACCGAATCATCTATCCTTATTCGCGTTCGTCATTCTAGCTTCTTCTCAACTATAATTGAACATTATCGTAATGCTAAACTTTTCTTTGAGTCTCAAAAACTTAAAAATAATTTTATTCCAATTATAAATAAATATATTAATTATTAGGTACTTTTTAAAAGTACCTTGTTTTTTATGTTTATTTAATATATAATATTATTATATTTAAGGAGGTTTTTTATTATGAACTTACAAAATGTTGAATCTTTAAAGCCTACAGGTCTTTTTACTAATTATATTTATAAAGCAATACCTTTAGTCTTTGATGAGTCTATGTCTTATTATGAGACTCTTTTGGGACTTTTAGCATATCTTAAAAATACTGTTATTCCTACAGTTAATAATAATGCTGACGCAGTCGCTGAACTTCAAAATTTATATACTCAACTTCACGATTATGTGGAAAATTATTTCAATAATCTTGATGTGCAGCAAGAAATTAATAATAAATTAGATCAGATGGTAGAAGATGGAACTTTACAAGAAATTATATCTAATTATTTAAATAGTAAAGCTATATTTGGATTTGATAATGTAGAATCAATGAAAAATGCTACTAATTTAATAAATGGTAGTTACGCTCAAACATTAGGTTTCTATCAAAAAAATGATGGAGGAAAATCATTATATAAAATTAGAACTATAAAAAACGATGATATTATAGACGATATGACAATTATACAAATCAATAATAATAATAATAATTTAATAGCTGAACTAATTATTGAAAATCAAACAATAAACTCAATTCAAGTTGGATGTAAAATAAATAATGAAAACTTTAATAATGGTATTATTTTAAATAATATATTAAATTATTGTAATAATCATCAATATAATTTTATTTTTTTACCCGGAAAATATTATATAAATACACCTATTGTCATTAATGAAAAATTATTTTCAATTATAATAACAGGAATGGAAAATAATGCTAATAATGGAACATTATTGATTTATAATGGTACTGGATATTGTATTACTTTAGCTCAAGGTGGACTAAGATATACAATACAAAATATATCAATCAAATGTAATAATAATAATAATGGAATAAATTGTGATGGATATTCTAATTCTATAATTAATTTTAAAAATCATTTAAAAAATATAACTATTACATCAGCAATTATAGGAATGAGGGTTGTCTCTTCTACATATACATTTATAGATAATTTTACTTTTGGAGGAAGTAGTAATACAGAAATAGGACTTTTAATCGAAGGCTACGAATTTACTTATATTAACAACTCATCAATTGATGGATATAGCAATACAAATGAAAATTCAATAGCTTTAAAAATTTTAGGAGGAACATATTATTATATAAATAATATAGATTTATGTAATTTTGGAAAAGGTAAAGCTATTTATATGACTTCATCAACTTTTGATTTATATAATTTATTTTTTAATAATATTAATGTTATTAGATGTGATGGTGGAATATATACTGAAGCAATTGATAAAAGTATCAATTCAATAAATTTTGATAATATAATAATTTCATTATCTGGAAATAATGAAAATTCACATTATTTTTATTCTTATTCTAATGATAATTATTTAATTCAAAATTTTAAAATAAATAATTTATCTATAAGAAATTTATCTTCTAATTTAATTCCAGATTTTATTTATGAACACAATAAAGGAAACTATGGTCTATTTTTAAATATAAAAGAACTTTATCTTTGCTCTTTAGAAAAATCAGGAATAAAAGGAAGTACAACAGATCAATATACATATATAAATAATACAATATCAAATCAAAAATTAGTATATTTACAAGCCGATGGAATAAAAACACAATATACTTTTTCTTTGACTTATCCTAAAATTACAAATTCTCCATTTATTACATTATCAATAATTAATCATAATGATTTTAAAATTTTAAATACAGAATATGATAATGAAAACCATAAATTAAATACAACTATAATATTTGATTCACCTCCTTCAGGAAATTTAGGAATTTTTTCTAATATTTCATATAATGGAAAAAATATATAATTCAAAAAATCAAATATAATCTATTTTCCTATCAAG
>ERZ1643249.4062-NODE-4062-length-12539-cov-4.996876_pt1 | contig 12539 bp, 11 predicted proteins | sample MGYA00579263_ERZ1643249 | MGnify/ENA primary metagenome ERZ1643249 (study PRJEB29033, sample SAMEA4952264) | chicken gut metagenome | biome: Broiler Chicken; feature: Gastrointestinal Tract; material: Caecum | place: Ireland | collected 2018 | study: Broiler...
TTTTGGGAAATTAAAAAACTGACGCCAACAGATTACTTCAGGCCAGCGGTGATGATTGCCATCTTGTAAACTTCTTCCGCGTTGCAGCCACGGGACAAATCATTGATCGGAGCATTCAAGCCCTGCAGGATCGGGCCAAACGCCTCAAAGCCACCCAGGCGCTGTGCGATCTTATAGCCAATATTGCCCGCATTGATGTCCGGGAAAATGAAGGTATTGGCCTGTCCGGCAACCGGGGAACCCTTGCACTTGGTCTTTGCAACAACAGGAGAGAAGGCCGCATCAAACTGCAGTTCACCATCTACGGCCAGATCCGGAGCGGCTTCCTTTACCTTTGCAGTTGCATTGCGCATCATATCAACGGTATCACCCTTACCGGAACCCAGGGTCGAGTAAGACAGCATTGCAACCTTCGGATCAATCCCAAATGCCTTGGCAGTGCGTGCCGTCTCGATTGCAATCTCAACGAGATCATCCTCGCCAGGATTGATATTGATTGCGCAGTCACCCATTGCATATTTCTCATCGCCACCATCCTGCGTCGGGCGATGCAGAATGAAGCAAGAAGATACGATCTTATTGCCCGGCTTGGTCTTGATAATCTGCAGCGCAGGCCGTACAGTATCTGCAGTGGAATAAGTAGCACCGCCCAGCAGCGCATCTGCCTTCCCCATCTTGACCAGCATGGTGCCAAAATAGTTGCCCTTTGCCAGAGCCTTTCTGCAATCTTCTTCGCTCATTTTGCCCTTACGCAGTTCAACCATCTTTGCAACCATTGCATCCATTTCCGGATAGGTTGCAGGATCGATAATCTCGATACCCTCAATGTCGAAGCCATTTTCCTTTGCAGCAGCCTGGACTTCATCAACATTGCCGATCAGAATCGAAGTCAGAATACCGTCCTTTTTCAGGCGAGACGCCGCTTCCAGAATACGGGGATCCGGACCTTCGGTAAATACGATCGTACGCGGATTTGCTTTGAGTGTTGCAATCAGATTTTCTAACATAGTTCCAATAACCTCCTTAGAACTCTTTAGTCATATTATACACCAACCGCTCTACAAAGCTCAAGGACTGCGTGCAAAAGTTTCCAAAAAAATCAGTTGAAATTTCTCAATGCGTAAGGTCACGCCTCGCCACAAGTATAAAAAGGATTTTATTGATTATATATCTAAATATTTTCGAGATTTCTTGCAAAATATGGCCTAGTAACATAGACAAGAATATCTTTACAAATCGAGTTAAATCATTATCGGTTAATCACCTGAATCTGCATACCCTCCATAATATCCAAAGTTTTGTGATGCAGCTCAGAGTTAAAGCTTGCACATAGTGATGCATCTACAATAATCTGTGCTTCTGGCCATGCTGCCTGAAGCACGCAGGCGTTGGATAATACGCACATATTCGTAACCAAACCAACCAATAGGATCTCATCGATGCATCCAAGCTGTTCCTTGAGATGCAGTACGGTTTCTGGGGCAATTCCGAAGGTCCGCTTCTTCACAGGATAAAGCAGGCTTGTGGAGCAAGTTCCGCTAACGAATTCCTGTGTCTTTCCGTATAATCTCCATCCCTCCGAGCCTTGAATACAATGGGGGATGGCCAGTGCACGGCCCTCCCGGGTTTCGAGATAGTCTGAGTCATGTGAGTCATAAGTCATCAGGATGGGATCTCCCATGGTTAAGTACTCTTGCGCTAACTTAGCAATTCCGGTATCTAGCTTTTCTGCGCCAGCAAAGCCCAACGTTCCATTTACAAAGTCGTTTTGATAATCAATGATTGCCAGCAATTTTCGCGTTTTCATTGAACTTCCCCCTTTAATATACACTCTTATTAGATAGATCTACTAACGAACTTTGGGGCTATTATATCATAGATCGATCTGTCATACAAATATCTGAACGATACGCAAGCAAAAACCATTATAAATTTACAAAAAATTCAAAGTCGAAGGTTTGCATTCCTTTCGATCTGCGTAGTATGATAGATAAATAGGGGAGGCGTTTTATGAAGATCATAGCTTTTCATGCTTCACATGCTGCGGCGCCGCATCGGCGTAGACGGCGCCGGCGTAATTACAGGCCACTTTTGGTATTGTCTGTATTTATATTGCTTGTTGGGCTTCTCGCATTTGGAATTTATCATATCATTCACAATCCCACACAGGATGAAAATGGATATCCCGTTACATACGTTGAAAATCTGCCAATACATGAACATTTTGTAGAGGAAGGATCTATCGGCCGTATCGGCGGAAGCCGACAAATTGAATATGTAGTCATCCACGAAACTGACAATTTTTCTCCTGGGGCCGATGCTGCCCGGCATGATGCATTTATCCATGAAAATGCTAAAATTGAGAAGTTATCATGGCATTATACAGTAGATGACCATGAGGCGTACCATCATATTCCAGATAATGAGCCCGCATATCATGCTGGAGATGGTATGGAGCCTGATGGTGGGAATACCTGCGGAATCGGGATTGAACTCTGTGTTGCTGAAGATAATGACTATGAAGAGACCTTAAAAAATGGCGCGCTTTTAGCTGGATATCTGCTTTGGAAGTACGATTTAGGAATGGAAGGCTTAAAAAAGCATCAGGATTTTTCTGGGAAAATCTGTCCCGCTCGTTTGATTAATGAAAATCGCTGGGATGAATTTTGCAAAATGGTGGAGGAAAATTATCACTATTTTGAGCAAAATGGCGAAAAAAATTAAATATTTCAAAGAGGTTGCTTTTAGTTGCTAATATGATATAATATTTTTTAGCATGTTGCTGTATCGCATAGTGCACAGCTACATACAATTTTTATAGTCGAAAGGATTTTACTCAACCATGATTGTCGTTTTAAAGCCAAATCCCGACAAGGAGCGTGTCAAGCGTCTCATCCAGCATTTCCGAGATATGGGGTTGAACATCAACTATTCCGAAGGAGCTTCCACGACTATTATTGGCCTTCTGGGCGATACTTCGCGTATTGATGAAAATGACATCTTGGTATATGATCTGGTTGAGCGTGTTCAGCGTGTTACAGAGCCTTTTAAAAGTGTCAATCGTAAAATGCATCCCCATGATACCATTTTAGAGGTCGCCGGCCGAAAAATTGGTGAGGGATATTTTAATGTCATTGCTGGGCCTTGTTCCGTAGAGAGCGAGGAGCAGATCCTGCAAGTAGCTGAGGCTGTAAAAAAAGCAGGGGCGTCTTTCCTGCGCGGCGGTGCGTTTAAGCCCCGCACTTCTCCATATTCTTTTCAAGGAATGGAGGCCGAAGGCCTGAAGCTTCTGCTAGAGGCGAAGCGTCAGACTGGCTTGCCGATTGTAACCGAAATTATGAGTGAAAAGCATTTGGATCTCTTTGCGGATGTAGATATCATTCAGTTAGGTGCCCGGAACATGCAAAATTTCATGTTGCTAAAGGAGCTCGGCCGGTCGGGCAAGCCGATTCTTTTGAAACGGGGATTATCTGCTACGATGGAAGAATTTTTGATGGCCGCAGAATATATTTTTGCCGGGGGCAATCAAAATGTAATTCTGTGTGAACGCGGTATCCGAACATTTGAAAATATGATCCGTAATAATTTGGATATCTCAGCGGTACCGCTCGTTAAAATTCTAAGTCATTTGCCAATTATTGTAGATCCCAGCCATGCTGCAGGCCGGCGGGATATGGTAAGACCGTTATCTCGTGCTGCAATTGCCGCAGGTGCAGATGGTTTAATGATTGAAGTACACAATGATCCCAAGCACGCACTATGCGACGGTGCGCAATCGCTTGATATCCCTACCTTCGATACTGTAATGGACGATGTCAAACGCCGTGTCGCCTTTGAAGAAAAACAATTGCAAACTGCATAACAAAAAAGCGAGGTAAATCCTCGCTTTTTATTTTGTCCGCAATCTGGAACTTTTTAAAGCACACTACCGTCTATTCCGATGTGAGCGTAGGTATTTGTAAGTCGATTAACTTTCCAAACCGATATCCTGCCTGCTCCCACTTGGTCAGCAATTCATCCATAATCTGGGCGTTGGTTTCCGACGTAGAATGCAACAGGACAATCGCACCATTATGTATTCGCGGTAAAAGTTTATCAAAGGCTTGTTCTTTGGTTGGTTGATTATCGCTATACCAATCGACATAGGCAAGAGACCAAAAACAGGTCGTATAGCCTAGCGCTTGTGCTTGCTTTAAATTTTCAATGCTGAATTTTCCCTGCGGCGGCCGATATAGCTTGCTCATTTCCTGCCCGGTAATCTCCTGATATAGCTCTTCTACACCTTCCAACTCTTTCTGAAAGGCAGCCGGATCTGAGATTTGAGACATATCTGGATGGGAAAGTGTATGGTTTCCGACCGTATGTCCTTCTGCCACCATACGGCGCACTAGATCAGGTGCAGTTTCTAAATAATTTCCCACCAGAAAAAATGTAGCCGGTGCATTGTGCTTTTTTAACGCATCTAAAATTGCAGCCGTATTCCCGTTTTCAAATCCAGCATCAAAGGTAAGATAAATAACCGGCTGGCTGACATCTCCTAAATATCGCGCCGATAGAGCTTCTAACTCCTCCGAAGATGCATTCCCGACCGGAGGCTGTCCAGGTGTAGGGAAGGAAAGTCCCCAGTCGGTAATTTCCGCATTCGTCACAACGGCAGGCCCAAACCGGGTTTGATATAGGGTGCCTGCTCCGGCAAGCGCGAAGACCAAAGCAATGGCAGCGAGGACGGAAAATACTTTTTTTTGCTCTCTAGGAGATAAGAATCTCATTTGAACACCGCCTTCCATCTGTTTGATATCATACTATGATATCAAGAAGGCCACTATGCTTGGCTTTAAGCATCATAGTCTTCCAACAAATGCGCCAATGCAGTTGCATCCTGCAGCCCGATTCCCACCGCCAAGGCTTGTCGGTCAGCTTCAGGGAGTGTGCGGATATCGATGCCGGTCAACAGGACCGGTTCGCTCCGGCCGGTTTCGTAAATTACCACCTGATTTCCAACGCTTTTTGCCGTATACTGTGTGAAATCAGCCGATACGCTATTAGACGACGGTTGTTTGGGCCATAATAATGCAATGAGCATCAAAACAATTGCAGAAAAAGTCAGCACTAAGATTATAATATTAAATTTAAGTGATCTGCTATAGGGCTGCATACTTGCGTTCCTCCCAACATTTTGAAATTCTATCATCTAGTATGTCCATATCTGGATAAAATGATACATAAAATAAAAAATATTGGAAATTTTCGGCAGAATATGGTATACTGTATTCATCTATGTGTCGTACACGCACTTTGAAAGCATGCGGTGAATTTTGCTTCTAACCCGCTGTGCTTAAAAAAGGAGGCATAGTTTTATATGGCGAAACGAAAGAAGGGTTCCATCGCACATAAGATTGTCATGGCGATCCTAGCAATCCCCTTGATTGCTGTGGTTACTGCTTGTCTATGCGGGCTTGCCCTTGCATTTTACATCGGTATTTGCGTCATTCCAAATTCAGATATCGACGTGTCTTCCTATAGTGAGGATCTGGCCAAGACAACTGTCATCTATGCCAAAGATCCGGATACCGGAGAGTATGACGTCTATGAAACGTTAGAGGGTGATGTAAATCGCCAGTGGGTCTCTTTGAGTGAAATTCCGGAAGATCTACAGAATGCTGTTGTTGCAATTGAAGATCAGCGATTTTATTCCCATCATGGTGTAGACTGGCTGCGTACTTTGGGCGCGGTGCAGGGATTTATAACAGGTGACGATCGCGGTGGTGGTTCCACAATTACCCAGCAGTTGATCAAGAACCTGACAGGAAATAATGACAAGTCTGTAAAACGCAAGATCAATGAAATTTTCCAGGCTTTGACATTGGAAAAGAACCTGGGAGACACTGCCAAGGATCAAATCTTGGAAATGTATCTTAATACAATTCCGTACGGCAATCGCGCAGCAGGCGTTAAAGTTGCTGCTATGACGTATTTTGGCAAGGAGTTGGATGAACTCAACCTGGCGGAATGTGCGGTCTTAGCCGCAATCCCCAATGCGCCAACCCGCTATAATCCTTTCCGCAATCCAGATAACGTCAAGGAACGACAGACCTTAGTCCTTGAGAAAATGTTGCAGCTTGGCTTTATCACACAGTCTGAATACGACGAAGCTATTAATACTGAACTTGTATATCACTCTGACGCCTATGAACAAAATACAAATGAGCCGTATTCTTGGTTCACGGAAGCCATTATCAGCGATTTGACTGAAGACTTGCAGCAGACCGAAAACATCTCTTATGATTTGGCGCGTTCGCGTGTAATGTCTGGTGGATTACAGATCTATGCTACCATTGACCTGGACGTACAAGAAGCAATGGATGAAGTTTTTACAAATGAAGCAAACTTCCCCAGTGCACAAAAAAATGGAGTGGTTCCGCAAGCTGCCATGGTAGTCTGCGATAAGCAGGGTAATATTGTAGGTTTGGTCGGTGGCCGCGGCGAGAAAGAAGGCAGTTTGCTTACCAACCGTGCAACAATGTCCACACGTCAGCCGGGTTCTTCGATTAAGCCGCTTGCCGTCTATGGGCCGGCTATGGACGCTGGCGCGATCACACCCTATTCTGTCGTCACAGATATGCCGTTCAAAGTGTATGATGGCAAGGCATGGCCGCGCAACGATAACCGCCGATATCAGGGGCAGATGGTTGTGAAAGAAGCAATCGCGCATTCGATTAACTGTGTTGCGGTGCGTGTATTGGACATGATTACCCCGCAAACTTCCTACGAATTTTTGCACGACACCTTGGGGTTTGAACATCTGAATCCCAGTGCAGATATCGACTATGCCCCGTTGGCCCTTGGCGGTATGAATGGCGGTGTAACTGTGCGGGAAATGGCTGCCGGTTATACAATTTTTGCAAATAACGGCAAATTTTCTGGTTCCCGCACCTATTCCAAGGTATTGGACAGCGAGGGTAATGTCCTAATCGATTACACCGCGCCGGAAGAAGTCAATGCATTCCAAAACGAAAAGACCGCTTACTATATGTTAGACTGTCTCAAAGAGGTCACCGATTCCGGTACAGGCTCTCGCGCTACGATCAGCGGGATTGAAACCGCAGGCAAAACCGGTACTACGACATCCAAGCGAGATGTATGGTTTTGCGGCCTCACCCCATACTATGTTGGGGCCACTTGGTTTGGGTATGATCAGAGCTATAATTTGGATGGTATTTCCGGGAATACCGCATTGTCCTTGTGGACAGCCGTAATGCGGCGAATCCATTCCGATCTGCCATCGGCCGATTTTGATATGGGAGACGATTCCAATTTTGTCGAGGCCGCCTACTGTGTCGACAGTGGTCTTGCGCCGACCGATGCCTGCGAAGACGATTCTCGTGGAAGCCGGGTTGAGGTTGGACGTTTTTGGAAGGGCGATGAGCCGACTGACGAGTGCAACCTGCACAAATATGTGACAATTTGCCGGGATTCTGGCTTAATTGCCAGCGACCGCTGCCGAAGAACGACAACTGTATCCCGGCTGGATCTGACACGGATGTTCCCTATGGATTTCTCACCTGAGATCGAAGATGCCGAGTACTGTTTCACTGGAGATAATGATCCGGTAGGTTCCGGTGACGTCACAGTATCGGGAGGTTCCATGGGAGTCTGCCATCGGAGCCACTCGTTTTTCTCCTTTGGCAGTGACGAAGATGAAAGTGAGGATGAACCCGATTCATCCTCTTCTGAGGAACCGGATGATATTCCTGAAACAGATTCTGGAACATCATCCGAATCTCCGGAGGAAGATCTTTCTTCTTCAGATCCTGAAAATTGAAGTAATTTAGGACTTGAAATTTTAAAAATTTCATTGTATAATTTTAAAGTATGTTATGCAGTGTCTTGTAAGGCTGCACTAGGCGGGGCGTTAGCGGTGCCCTGAACCTGCAATCCGCTATAGCAGGGCTGAATTCCGGTTGGGAGGAGCGGCATTTGGATGCTTGCAGTTAACAGGCTGGCGATGAGAGATTGGTACTGTGCAACGTGGGACTGTGAACCATGTCAGGCGGGGAACCGAGCAGCATTAAACAGAACCCCGCGTGTGCCACAGGTTTGCCGATTTTGAGCCGGCTTGGTAAAAAGGCTGTCCGGATGTTCGTTTCGATCTTCTGGTGTGCGGTCTTACAAGACACTGCATGACAGGACAATGCATTGGAATGGTGGGCAGGTGATGAATCTGCCCATTTTTCGTTCTGGGGAAGGCGACGCGATTTTATGTATCAAGCACTCTACCGAAAGTGGCGTCCGCTCTGCTTTGCGGATGTAATTGGTCAACAGCATATCACCGATACGCTGCGCGCGCAGGTGCGTGCAGATCGGCTTTCTCATGCATATTTGTTTACAGGTACCCGCGGTACTGGCAAAACAACTTGTGCAAAGATCCTAGCGCGTGCTGTGAACTGTGAACATCCAGTCAATGGGGACCCCTGTAATGAATGCCCAGCCTGCCGGGGAATCCTGGATGGTTCGGTTCTGGATGTCGTCGAGATCGATGCCGCTTCTAACAACGGCGTTGATAATGTTCGCGAAATCCGGGACGAAGTACGATATGCGCCTTCATCTGTCCGTAAAAAAGTTTTCATCATTGATGAGGTCCATATGCTTTCGGCGGGTGCATTCAATGCACTGCTCAAAACGCTAGAGGAACCGCCTGAACATGTCATGTTCATTTTGGCGACAACCGAAATCCATAAGGTCCCAGCTACGATTTTATCGCGTTGTCAAAGATTTGACTTTCGCCGTATTACACCCGATGCCATCGTCAACCGGCTGCTCTCAATCGCAGGCCAGGAAGGGTTGCCGCTTACTGAAGACGGGGCGTACCTAATTGCACGTTTGGCCGACGGTGCGATGCGCGATGCGCTTTCCATGCTGGATCGCACAGCGGGTTGCGCTACAATTGATGAAGAGGCAGTTTCAAAAAGCCTAGGTATTCTCGGCTCAGCAGATATTCTGGCGCTGTTTGATGCAATAAAAAATACCGATATTGCTGCGGCAGTTTCTGAAATTGGACAGGCTTATGCCGCAGGCCGTGATCTTGCCGGTGTCCTGGATCAGACTTTGGGGCTAATCCGAGACCTGTTATTGGTGAAAACTACACCAGGCGATGTAGCTTCCATGATTTCCCCAGCCTATACGGTTGGGCAACTGCAAACACTGGGGGATGGTATTGCGCCATCTACACTCATCGCATATAGCCGAATCTTACAGGATGCAGTTACACGTATCCGCTCTGCGAGCAATCGTCGGATTGAAGCTGAAATGTGTATCATACGACTATGCACATTAAGTGCGGATTCCTATGATTCGCTTTCTGGAAGAATTGATGCCCTGGAAGAGAAGTTGCGTCACGGTACTCCGGTCATGATGCAGCCTGCCCCAGCAAATACTACAACAAACGCGGTGAGTGGTTGCGAGGACGGCCCGCCTCCCCCTGGAGATGAGGATGCCCCCACTTGGCTGAAGGAAGATCCCGCCTATCATGCACCAGAAGCCCCTGCACCGGCAGGGCAAAAGGCGGCTGTTGACGAAATGCCGCCCGCCGATTGGGGGGAATGGGCACAGGTCCTGGACCAGGTCACTGGGAAAATTAACATGGGCGCGTTGACCTGCTTGCAGATTTCATCGCGCGCGGAACTAGATGGGGATCAAGTCCTTGTATTTTGTGAAGACGATGTAACGGCTGGACTTGCGCAAGCACAGCCGACCATCCATATATTGTCAGAGGCTGCATCTGCTATCGCGGGACGGGCAGTCCGGGTGAAAGTTTTTGGCCCGGATCAAAAGCCTAAGCGTCACAGGACATCGGCGTCTGATGAAATTTTAGAAAAGGCAAAAGCGTTTGACATTCAAGTCACAGAGTTTTAAAAACTAGGAGGAATTCAGTATGGCAAAAGGTAAGTTTGGTGGAATGGGCGGCGGCATGAATATGCAGGCTATGATTAAGCATGCCCAGAAGATGCAGCAGGAAATGCTCCGCGCCCAGGAAGAGATGGCGCAGACTGAAACCGAGGCAACCGCAGGCGGCGGTGCAGTCAAGGCTGTTGTCCTGGGTACTACTTCGCTGAAGTCTTTGGAAATCAAGCCTGAGGTCGTAGACCCCGAAGATATCGAGATGCTGCAGGATCTGGTCATGGCCGCAATCAACGAGGCTCTACGCAAAGCCCAGGAGAAATCCGAAAATAATATGCGCTCGATCACCGGTGGTATGAGCGGCGGTATCCCGGGTATCCTGTAAGGGATGAAGTTCTTTGCGCCGCCGGTTGAGCGGCTGATAGAAGAATTTGCCCGTTTGCCTGGAATTGGTCAAAAAACTGCGCAGCGTTTGGCTTTTTATGTTTTAGATATGCCGAAAGAAGATGCGCAGCGCTTTGCGGACGCAATTATGCAGGCAAAGAATACGGTGTTCACCTGTAAAATCTGCCAAAATTTGACTGATTCGGAAATCTGTCCAATCTGTTCCAATCCAAACCGCGATCCCAGTGTCATCTGCGTAGTCGCTGATCCACGTGATGTGCTGGCATTTGAACGGACTCGTGAATTTAATGGCCTTTATCATGTCCTGCATGGTGTTATTTCTCCAATGAATCATGTTGGCCCCGACGATATCCGTATTCGTGAACTGCTGCAGCGTGTAGCAGACACCGATGTGCGGGAGGTCATTATTGCAACGAATCCTGACACTGAAGGGGAGGCCACCGCGATGTATCTCGCACGGCTGCTCAAACCATTTGGAGTGACCGTGACGCGATTGGCGTACGGTATCCCAGTTGGGGGACATTTGGAGTATATTGATGAAGTAACTTTGATGCGTGCACTGGAAGGCAGGCGGCAAATTTAAATCCCTTATCTTAAATACGTTGGAGGAATTCACTTTGTCCGATTTGAGACAAGAGATAGAAAATCGGCGCACTTTTGCGATTATTTCGCATCCTGACGCTGGTAAAACGACAATCACTGAAAAATTTTTGCTGTACGGCGGTGCAATCCAGGAAGCGGGCATGGTAAAGGGCAAAAAGAATTCCCGTCATGCGGTTTCCGACTGGATGGAAATCGAGAAGCAGCGCGGTATTTCGGTGACGTCGTCGGTATTGCAGTTTCATTATGATAAGTACTGCATCAACATCTTGGATACCCCTGGGCACCAGGATTTTTCGGAGGATACCTACCGTACACTGATGGCAGCCGACTCTGCCGTGATGGTTATTGATGCCTCCAAGGGTGTTGAAGCCCAGACACGTAAACTGTTCAAAGTTTGTGTGATGCGCGATATTCCTATTTTCACTTTTATCAATAAAATGGACCGTGATGCACGGGATCCCTATGAACTGCTCGAAGAAATCGAAAACGAGTTGGGAATCGGTACCTATGCAGTAAATTGGCCCATCGGCTCTGGTAAGGAGTTCCAGGGTGTCTATGACCGTATGGACAACGAAGTCATTGCATTTGAGGGGATGGATGCCCGCCACGAAGTAACAGCAACCCATCTAAAGTTCGGAACCGATGAACTGAAAGCGCGTTTGACAGACGAACAATATCAAACCCTTGCAGATGATATTGAACTTTTGGAGGGCGCTGGAGATGAATTTGATATTGACGCTGTAAGGCATGGCAAATTATCTCCCGTATTTTTTGGATCGGCACTGACGAACTTCGGCGTCGAACCTTTCTTGAAAAAATTTTTGGTTATGACGACCTCACCGCTTCCGCGGCAATCTGATATCGGAATTATCGATCCCTTTGATACGCGCTTTTCTGCGTTTGTTTTCAAAATCCAAGCAAATATGAACAAAGCGCACCGCGACCGCATTGCCTTTATGCGTATTTGTTCGGGTAAATTCGAACGGGGGCGCGAAGTTTATCATATCCAAGGCGGGAAAAAAATTCAGCTGGCACAGCCGCAGCAACTTATGGCGCAGGATCGCTCCATTGTAGATGAGGCCTATGCAGGCGATATCATCGGTGTTTTTGATCCCGGTATTTTTTCGATCGGCGATACGGTTTGTGATCCGAAATTGAAGTGCACCTATTCTGGTATTCCTACATTTGCTCCAGAACTTTTTGCAACTGTACGACAAAAAGACACTCTCAAGCGTAAACAATTTGTTAAGGGTGTTACGCAGATTGCGCAAGAAGGCGCCATCCAAATCTTCCATGAACCCAACACCGGTATGGAAGAAGTTATTGTTGGCGTAGTAGGACAGCTCCAGTTTGAAGTGCTGGAATATCGACTCAAGAATGAATATGGCGTTGATATTATTCGTGATATGCTACCGTATGAGCATCTGAGATGGATTGAGAATGATGAGGAAGACTTCGATTATAAGAAGTTGGTACTGACTTCTGACACGCGTGTTGTCCAGGATTTTCGGAATCATTTACTGCTGTTGTTTACGAGCCCTTGGAACATCACCTGGGCGCTCGAACACAATGAAAATTTGCGTTTGGCGGAGTTTTCGCAAAACGCATGAATAAAAAGAGCTCGAAGGAATTAT